>Ga0114908_1001573_pt1 | contig 11522 bp, 12 predicted proteins | sample MalvireepMed_s17_FD_87292 | JGI IMG/M metagenome (GOLD analysis project Ga0114908, IMG submission 87292) | Marine viral communities from the Global Malaspina Expedition - Malaspina viral metaG DeepMed_s17 | ecosystem: Environmental > Aquatic > Marine > Oceanic | place: Mediterranean Sea... | reverse complement strand
TCAACTATATCAAATCCTCTTTTAGTAGAAGAGATACCAATTTGTTGTGCCAAACCTCTTCTAGTCAGCGGCATAGTTGCGAAGCCTACCTTCCATGCCTTTTTGCCATAAGAACCAAGAGCTTTTGTCAAACTTTGAAGAGTAGAGTATTTTTTTGTTGACTGTTTAATCTTTGCCCAAGGCCTAAAGAAAACATCTAAGAATTTTTCAAGGGTAATATCAAATTCAGAAAAATGAAGAGTTGAACCTTGCCGGCGGGCGTCGAGATAAATAACATGATCATAATCAATAAAATGCTGAATCATGTTTGAGAAAGAGCCCTTTACGACTGTCTTCTTGCCCAAAAGTTTAAGAGAGTAATGTTGGCCACCCAATACAACATCTGTGATTGGCTTGCCTGCGACGTCGGAGCCTTCTTCACCGGGTGTCATTTCAACGCGGCCTTCGGGCCGGTCAGCGAGGTCTTCTGGTTCAGTAATTTGAACAGACTGACCGCCGAAGAGCCCAGCAAGAAAGCCCTCAAAAATAAAACCACCAGCAGCTTCAGTAAATTCATCTAAGATAGAACTCATAATTTGGATAACCATCATGACTGTCATTATTTCACCAAGCGCCGCTGCTTTCGTTTCCCCTTCTTTGGGATTGATAATACCAGCAATCAATGCTATCTTTTCCTCAACTCTATTGGCCTCACTACCTAAATTCTTAGTAAATTGTTCAATAATATCTCTATCGTCGGGGCCTATTTTTCCCCAAGCTTCTGTAATCTTTGCTACAGGAGTCGCGGCTCGGGTCTTTTTGGAATACTCCCCAGGAGCATACGGTGTTTTTTTAGCCTCAAAAAGCGTGTTCGAGTTGACCTGTCCGATAACTTCATCTAACAATTGAAACATGTTAGCCATAGAGAAAACATCATCTTTCTTATTGAAAACATTTTCTCTTAAAAATTTAATTTCTTTTGAATCCATTTATAAACCCTCTTATTAATTAGAAAACTATATCAGCAATTCCCAATTCAACTGCTTTTTCTGCATCGATGTAAACATTCGTTTTTCTGTCCATAAGTTTTTTGATATGTCTTTCTGTCATATCTGTCTCTTGTGCTAACGCTTTAACATAGAGCCTTTGAGTGAATTTGGCTTCTTCAAATTCATTCTCAACGTCCTGCAGGTGTCCGTGCTGGCCGGCTATGACACCATGAATCATGACTCGACAATTTTTTCCAATTCGTCTTTCGCCTTTCGTACCACACGCTAATAGCAAAACTCCAGCAGACATAACTTTGCCGATGCCATAAGTATGTATCGGAGTCCGATCGCGTATCATCCTAATTGTATCATAAACTGCAAACATCTCAGTAGAGAGGCCACCATATGTAGAAACATAAAAATCAACGGGATCGTTAGTTTCTTTCTCGTCGGTCTTATTCTTTTCAGAATCTAGTAAAAGCAGCCCAAAGACAGCTTCGGAACATTTTTCTTCATTAATGTCACCATATATCCCGGTCAACCTTAGTTTATCCTCTAAACTGTCTGCAAAATTAAGTAAAAAATCTGCTTCTTTTACTTCTGTCTTTTTTTCTTTATCCTTTTTCTTAACTGAGAATCTTTTCATTTTTTGTCTCTTGTTCTTTTAAAAGTCTCATCGCTTGATGCCAATTTTTAAAATTAAGTCTCCGACCAACTTTACCAGGGCATGCAAACAAAATCATCGCTATGGATAGCTCCCGCCACAGCTTAATAATATCTTGATCTTTATCTTTTATTTGACTAAGGTCTTCTTTACTACAATCTGTAGCTTTTAATACCTCGTATTTTAATTCAGATGCAGCATGATAATTTTCATCTCCCATCTTTAAAATATTTAAAACATGATATATGGTTTCGTTGAATAATGTCAGCGCTGCGCTCATGCTCAAAACGAGTGTTATAACTTTATAACTTAATGCACCGGCAAAAAACCACAACATTGAATTAAGCCAAGTTAAATCTTCCAATTTTACCTCCTAAAAACAAAAGGCAAGGGTTAACCCTTGCCTTTATTCTAACCTATTTTTTAAAAAACTTTAATCTTTATTTTCGAACTCTTCTAGTTTTTTTGGCGCCGCTTAATATACGACGGGCTACGCGACGAGTTACTTCTTTTACAAGGCTGGAATCTATCTCTTGTAATTCAATACCAGCAGCCTCAAGCTCCTGCATCACCTCTTCCTCTTCTTCGCCGCCCATGGGCTCTTCGCCACCCTCTAGGGGTTCTTCTTCAGGCATTTCTTCTTCGCCCTCTAGGGGTTCTTCTTCAGGCATTTCTTCTTCGCCCTCGCCGGCTGCACCTAAAATCTTATCTAAGACATCTCGTGCAACTTTGAGTGCATCGACATCCTCTTCGGGCACGACGACCTCGGCCTCAATGTCACCGCCTTCTTCGTCCCCCATGGGTTCTTCATCGCCCATGTCCATTTCGGGCTCTTCGCCGCCCATGTCCATTTCGGGCTCTTCGCCGCCCATGTCCATTTCTTCCTCTTCCGGCTGCTCCATCATATCGTCATCTCTGCCGTATGCGCCGTCTTCGTGAAGACGAGAAATAAAGCCTTTTGATAGGCTGCCAATGTTGGCATATTTCATAAATTTTCTAATTTCTGATTCGTTTAAAACTTTTTTGGACATCTCTTCGCTCCTTGCTTTTTAAAAAATGAGGCTGAATCCTTTTATAAATAGTATCTTATACATAAGAAAGTCAATTCCCTCATAATTATATAGCATCTTCAGCAAGTAAATTTTTAATTTTTTTATATGTAATATCTTGTATTTGCTTAACGCGGATAAAACTGACACCTAGACGTTTTGAACATTCTCTCAAAGTCATGGCGCCATGTTTGTCAACGGCCTCAAGGACGCAATTGTGATCTTCGTCATATGATATCCAGTGTCGACATTCCTGCACGGGGCAAGCAACATTTAAATCTTTACAAACTTTTAAACATTTTCTCATAATTCTGGATGCTCCTCTGCTATTATATCAAACACACTCTCTAAATCATTTTCGTTAAGAGCGAATTTCTTTTTAGTTTCTTGAGATTCTTTGTGCATTCTTTTGATGTAGCTTCTTTTTAATTTACCCTGCAGATTCATCTTCTCTTTAAAATTATTTATATATTCTAAAACGCCAGAATCATTTTCTAGATATCCTGTTATCATCATTCTAAAAAATTGAGACTGGTTTATACCATCGTATCCACATCGTATACGTAAATCGGCTTGACGTTTTTCAGTATCATAAAACATAAACTTCTTACGTGTTTTTGTATCTGGTATAGTTGGGTCTTTCATTTATTTTTCCAAAGGATATGAGTGTTACTTTCTAATTGCGATGCGCTTGATTGTAAGACGAAAGATGCTTTACCTCGAAGTTCTGCCAAATTGTGTGCCCCCGAATAAGACAAACCACTACGAATACCGCCAGCGATATCTTGAAGGATGTTTTGAGCACTACCCCTAAACGGAACGGTAGTTGAAATTCCTTCCGGAGTTGAAGTTTTCCCCCTCCAGGCGCTCTGTGCACCGGCCGATGCCATACCTCTATAGACCTTATATTTTTTATTTGCTTTGCCAAAAAATACCTCACCTGGAGTTTCTTTCGTACCGGCTAACATAGAACCAATCATAATAAAATCAGCGCCGGCGGCGTATGCTTTGACGGCATCGCCTGTTGTTCTTATGCCTCCGTCGGCAATAATTTTTACATCATAATTAGTCTTTGCGCAGTCTAAAATACTCTGAAAAGTTGGAATTCCATGACCTGTCACGAGACGCGTCGAACAAATCGATCCTCCCCCAATTCCTACACGAATTGAATCGGCTCCCCAAGAAGCCAAAGCATCGAATCCTTCTAAAGTTGCAACGTTGCCGGCCATAATATGTACTTTATTACCCAGAATCTTATGAATAGTGGATAAGGCCTCTTTCATTAAAGAATGATGACCATGAGCGACGTCGATACAAATGATTCTAGCGCCTGCATCGTAAAGGGCACAAACTCTATCTTCGTAATCACCGGAAATTCCCACGGCAGCGGCGATGGTCCCGGGCACGCAGCATGCGTCACGAACCAAATCAGCCTGCTCTTCAATTGTATTATATCTGTGAATTATCCCCAGTCCTCCAGCATTATGCATCGCAATTGCCATAGATGATTCCGTCACAGTGTCCATCGGACTAGATATGACAGGCAGCGCCAGATGTGTGAAAGAATCTAAATTATTTCCTATATTAATTTGACTCCGACTTTCAATTATACTGTATTGTGGTGTCAGTAGCACATCATCGAAAGAATAAGTTTGTTTCATTTTTAAAATCCAGATACTTGCCCGCTTAAGGGGTGTTCTGGTTTTGATTTGTCCGTACTACCTAAAGAGCCGTCGTCGCGGGTGCTCATGGTAATAGGGTACCAACCATAAAGGTCTCCATTAGTTTTTTCAAGCGCTCTAAACGGTACTACTGGTACCATGACCAACTGTGCTATTTTATCTCCGCTATAAATTACTTGTTTCAAAGAGCCAATATTATGCAAGTCAATAAAGACCTCTCCGTCATAGCCTGAATCGATAATGTGTGCGCCGACAACAAGCGATCGCTTAGCGCCCATGCTAGAGCGGTTGCAGACCTGTAACATGTAACCATGTGGTACACCGAACCTCAAACCAGTAGATATAAGAGAATTTTGTCCTGCTTCAATTACAGCCGGATTTTCCGGCAAATAAGCAAAAACATCTAAACCAGCATCTGATGGGTTGGCCCTAGTCGGGGGGTATACATCAGGGTTCTCTCTAGAATATTCAATCATCATTATTAATTCCTCCTCTGAATTCTGAAATGATATTATTAGCTTCTGTCCAACATTCTGGACAATAAAGATTAACTTTGTTTTGTGTTTGGCGGACTACTACAGTCCAACTTTGAACTAGTTCCTTATCCGTCTTATCAAATGGTTTGCCACATACTAAACACTCTTCGCCTAGTTTATCAAACATAAAGATTTTTTCTTTTAATTCTTTTTCCGCTCTTTTCTTTTTAGCGCGGCTTATTTTTCTGTTTGCTCCGCTCATAACTATCCTAATAGTTTAAATGTGTGTCGGATCGATCGAGTGCTGAAGCCCCATTCATCATTATAATCCAGTTTGGCAGCATACGGCCTGTTAACGTGAATTATATCATTATCCTTAACACCCCAGCATCTAATTGTTGATAAAACCGATGAATCATCGATTACTTTAACAATCCAATAAGTTTTTCCATGCTTAGTCTTCTTAGAAAGAACCTCTCTAGGAATAAACCAAGCAACACCCAGATCATTGTCCCATTCACCTAGAGGTGGAACTTGGTGACGATGAATTGATTCTCGGATTTGTTTTGTTAATACTAAATCAAACGGAAACATTCCAGTTAATGTGGAAAGATGTTCAATCTTTTCTTCACTTGTAAAATCCTCTTCGGGAGAATACAAATTAATTTTCTCTTGCAGCTGCTTTGTGGACCTAGGACGGTCTTGGATACAGGCCATCCAAAAATGTTTGCATCCGTTAAAGCGATCGTCGATTAGAGCGTCCAGGGCACCGGAGCGGCATAACACATCCAAAGCTTTTTTGTTCAACTTTGAATAAATAATATCCTCGTTGAAGAGTAAGTCTTCGACTGATTCGAATGGTCGGTTATCGATAATCTGTTTAATAGCCTTTTCCCCCAAGCCCTTGATAGAGCTGAAAGGTTGAACTAACGTCTGACCATCCTCAGAAATCTTCCAATCTTTTGTAGAAGTGTTGATATCAATCGGATCAACACCAAAGCCATATTGTTGTGCAAGACTTATCGCTGATGCTTTTCTAGATTCCGGTTCTTTGTCTAAAAAGGCAGCAGTCCAACACTCTGGATAATAATTTAAAAGCCAGGCACACTGATAAGATAGGAGACTATAAGCAACAGCGTGAGACTTGTTAAACCCATACCCACTAAAATATTCAAAGTTTCTCCAGAGTTCAGCGGCGGTGGCTCGATCAATTGACTTAGTAACGCAGCCTTCAATAAATCTTTTTCTGATTTGTTCTTTCTCTTCGTTTCCTTTGCCTGCACCTTTCTTTGTCAAAAGCTTGCGAAGCTTATTACCTTCGTCGAGAGTGATTCCGTTGCCAAGCTTGTGAGCCAACAAGGCAATCTGTTCTTGAAAAATAAGAAAGCCCGCGGTCTCTTCCGTAACCTCTTTAACCAAATCATTAACATAGTTAACTTGGTTAAGATTATTTTTCGCCTTAACATACTGTCTATCGACTTTAGCTCCTAGAGGCCCGGGTCGATAAATAGAAGTAATGGCTGCAATATCAATAATACTATTAGGCTTTGCACTCTTACAGAATCTTTGTGCACCATCATTTGTAAATTGAAACACTCCAATAAATTTACCATTGTGAAAAATATTTTTGTACACCTGGCTGTCGTTAAGATCAATCTTATCGGGGTGTAAATTTTCATCGTAGTAGTTTTTAATATCCTTATAAGTCGGATTGTTAACCCCGTGATACCTCTCAAGAACATGACCTATTGCAGTCTGAATCATTCCTAGAGTTGATAGACCCAACAAATCAAATTTAATAAAACCAAGAGGTTCCAAATGACGCACGTTTTGTCCTTCGGGCCACGGTGTTTGTATCACACCACCACGATTAATAAGTGGCATATGATTGTCCAAATTTTCTCCAACAACAACGCCGCCGGCGTGTCGACTAACTGAACGTACCTGCCCATATAAGGCTTCGATATGAGTTTTAATATGTGGATATTTATTTAAAAACCTTCGTAAACTATCAGAAAATTCCATAAGTTCTTCAAAGGTTGGTACGTACACGCCAGACTTAATTCCATTCTTTGCTTTTGCCTTCGGCGTGGCCTCTTTGACCATGTTGCCAGTTACACTATTAACCTCTATAAACGGAACACCATAAAACTTTGAGATGTCTTTGACTAAGGAACGCAGCTGAAGAGTATTAAAATTAGAGATAGGTACAACTGTGGTTTCACCCCACTCTTCAGCTAAGATTTCTTTTAAACCAAAGGCGTCACTAACGTCATAGTCAATATCTGGATAATCTGTGGCATCGGCACGAAGAAAGCGGCTAAATAACAAACCATATTTAATCGGGTCAATCTGCGTAATGCCTAAAACATATGCCACAAGAGACCCAGCGGCGGAGCCGCGGCCGGGTCCAGAAAGCATGTGGTCGTTTGCTTTATCAGCAATTGCTTTCATAGTAAGAAAATATTTTGAGAAGCCGCGGTCGACGATAACATTTAGTTCATGTTGCAACCTATCCGAATACTCTTTATCATTGTCTAGGTTCATATTGCGCAAAGCTGCAACTGAAATCTTCAAAAGCGCTTCGTCCGCAGTGGCACCGTCTGGTACAACAAAACTCGGAAGACGAACAGTATCGTCAGGCATAAAATCGTCGACGCGTTCGTATGCGATGTAGTGAGTTTTAACAATAGAGTCGTATACTAAATCATCATCGTATATTACTTCGCACTCTTCAGAATACTTCTTATACGACTCCCACATCTGATCGCCATTCTTTGGATAAAGTTCCATTCCCACTTCATCGACATCGATAGGTAACTCTGATGTTAGCCATTCCGGTTTTTTGGGATGATTAAGGAAACCCAGGCGTTTGTACAACTCGCGGTCCTTCCACGCGTCGGGGTTTGGATAATGACTATCTGCTGTCGAGATAAGTTCAATCCCGTACTCATGATGCATCTGGATTACGTATTGATTAAGTTCGTGCTGAGCCTTGATGTTATTCCACTGCAATTCTCCATACCAACGATCGCCCAAAATTGACTGCATCTTTTCAGTTGTATAACGCATTGCATCTAGAATAGCATCAGGGCCATCGTCTAAGTTGTCCCAGTAATCTCCAGCATAAATGCCTCCGAGACAAGCAGAAGCCGCAATAATTCCCTCGTTATGTTTATTTAAAAGCTTGTAGTCTACGCGGGGATAACGATAAAAGTTATCTCCCTGGTGTGTGTTAGAAACAATATTAAATATGTTGTTAAGACCGGTTTGATTCTGTGCAATCAATATCAAATGACGCCGGGCCTTGATGATATTGTTCTTTTGTTTTGAAGCACCCTCGTCCTCTGTAACGAGTCTTCCATCTTCCTTCTCAAGCTGGCGCGCGGCCTTCTTGTCAGCTTTGGCCTGCTCATAGGCTTCCTTCCATTTTACCACAGAAGGGACAAAATAAGCTTCAACACCAAAGATTGGCTTGAAATTTTTGCCGGCAGCTTTCATCTTCTTAGCATGCAGGACTTGGTATGACATACCGTTCATATTACCGTGATCGGTAAGCGCTAGCGCGGACGAACCGTTTTCATATGCAAAATCCATGTGGTCTTGTGGGTACCCAAAGCCATCGAAAGGGGAGCCAACAACACTATGTGCATGTAGACCAACAAAAGGAATCTTAGATTTAGTTTTTTCCATTAATAACCTCTACTCTATTATAAGAATATAAAACAATTAGTCAATAGTTTCATCAACTCCAACTCCATTCCATTCTTTATATTTAAGAATGTGGTGGGACGGTCGCTTAACTTTGTGGCCTTCCTGAGAAATGAATTCACAATAGTTATCCCAGCTGTCTATTTTATAATAATCGTTTACTTTTATCGATGCTGCATCTGTAAAATTCAAACTATTGAATACCTGCTCTAGTGTAAAAAATCTATAAGAAAATCTTTTTTCTAAAGATAATCTTTCAGAAGAATCAGGTGATGTCCAGAGGCCCGTTGACTTATCCCGCACCTCTCCTACAAGAGACCTTAATGTTTCTAGACCAAATGTGAACCCAAGATATTCACCATCACTAACACTTTTATCGTTACTAGTAAGATATATGTCTTTTCTTGATGATATCACATCTCTGTGCTCTCTTAAAAAACTTGGATCATAATAACCATATGGCCAAGAAACATAAAATTTATCTGGTATAAGCCATTTACTCATTCTAGATGATATTTTTTTAGCTATTGAAGCACCGTGTAATACACTCCAGCTTAAACAGTCACGTTTGTTTATGTCTTTGGGATGTATTGGGACGTAGTATATTTGAATTGGTTTTTGAAATTCTCTTTTTTCAACCTCAAAACGCCTTAAAACCCAAACAGGATCTTGGACCATCTCGCCAATTCTATAACGAATCAGCGGCTGTATATCATCCGCGCAAACGATCCATATTGTTTCACACCCAGCATATGCACATTCTACCACACATCTTTCAACAGCTAGATAATTTGGTCCAATTGGTATCAACGAATCATGCCATGGCATGTTGTAATCTAATTTCTGACCAGAAACAGGAATGATCCCGGCCATGTGAAATTTCATGATTTCTCCTATTTTCTAAGAACAACAGGCTCATGTTCAGTAGTAGGATATATATCGCGTTTCCAAAAATCTAATTTAATACTTCGATCAACTCCAGCGTCCTTCATAAGGGCTGCAACTTTAAAGCGCGCCATCGTATCCGAATAATTTACATTGTGTAACTGTTCTAAAGTTAAAAAAGACTCAGATACTACATCTTTTCTATCTTTATTGCCATCAATTCTGCTTGATAAAAAGAATTTAGCTGTTTTAACAAAATCAGAATCACTTTGCAAAACATCCAAATCATGTTTTGCGCCAGACTTAATGTCAAACCAATCCAAAACTCGATATCTTTCAACACTTTCTTGCAGAGGGGAATTCACTACATTTACATCGTCATAAAGAAACAACTTCTCATATTCTAATTGTATATTTTTTTCTAATTTGGTTGTAACTTCCAATATGTTATCGACGATATTAATCTTGTTAATAGTATCACCAAAAGGCACGAGGCCGGCCATAGAATGCTTATAAACTAGTTCAGCCCAGACCTCTTCTTTCGGTGAACCGAGAGGATACTTTTTTAACCCCACAGATATCTCATCATCTGTTGTGTCGAAAGAATGTAAAAAAGGACGACGATTAAGCAACAAACAAGCCTTTTCTTTAGTGGCACACAGTACGGCATTTAGTTCACTCCCAACTACGATAGTTGAAAACTTATAAAGTTTGTTTAGCATCCAAGTATCTTTTTACGATTTCGTTTAATGTTCCTGTGCCATCTCTTGAGAATTCTGTAATGGTTCGGTGCCTCTTTGCAACGGCCGCCAGGTTTTTTAAAGCGTATACCGGTAACCCATGCCGCTAGCCAAGTTCTATCATCAGTTTTATACTTGCACCGTTTCTTTACCTTTGGCAACTGTTTAACAATATGTCCCATCCAAGCCTTTGCTGCAGCTTCCGGATCAGTTCTGTCTATACCAGGGTACATTTTTTCATAAATCGGCCATAATTGAAATATTCCAATGGCCATCGGTGTTTTCTTATCTTTACTAAATTTTCTATCTCCTTTGGCTTTGGGATTATATTTAGACTCCATACATGCTGCAGCCAAAATCATCCCTTTCATACCCGTCGGTGGATTGAAAGATTTTTCAACTTCAATCAGTTTATCTAACAAAGCATAATTGATCTTGTTCGGATCTACACCACGACAATCAAAAACTGCCTGATGTAACAGTTCTTCATATGTAACAGGATCCTCGACCTTATAATATAAATTTGCTGGTTTTTCAAATTCCAGCTCAACAGCTGGTTCCGATGTTCCCGGCGCGATGTGAAAACCAGTTTGTGCCGTCACCGCGATTGTTAATGCAATAGCAATAATAAAATGCATTTTAATTTTTCTCCTTATTCTTCTCATACGCTACAACTGCGACGGGCCATAAATTTTTTATTATTTTTAACATGCCTTCAGCTAGTTGTTGGATTTCCCACTGCGCTCCTTCGTGACTTCTTAAGTCTATAAATTTAAATAGGTTATTCAAATTACAAGTGCCATAATATTCTGTGTACATATTCTGTGGTAATACACCACGAGCCTGTTCACGACAGATACCGGCATCGAGTAAACAATCATATAATTTTAAAGAATCTTTATGCCATGTTTTCAAAACTTTCGAAGCGCTACCATAATATTCGCCACGAAAATCCCCCATACCTGTTTTAATTTCAACCTCGGGATCGATCAATTTATTTGTACTAGCCTGTCTGTTAGAAACATGTTGGGCTCTGAACTTCTTTGGTTCATAAAATTTTACATCAAAATCAGTATATCTACGACTAATTTCGTTGTAAGACCATGTTCTATGCCGATGATGTTGACTTCTTACAAACAAAGGTACATTGATTCTAAATGTAATTACATTGTGTTCAAAAGTTGAAGTGTGTCTGTGTTTGATAAGATATCTGATAAGTTTTTTATCTTTGTTATCTAATTCGCTTTTGTGTTTTCCAAAAGAAACGCGAGCGCTATTCACTATAGTCAAGTCAGAGCCCATATAATCTACAAGCTCGACGAGGCCTATATTGTCGCCATATAACTC
>Ga0114908_1001571_pt1 | contig 11530 bp, 7 predicted proteins | sample MalvireepMed_s17_FD_87292 | JGI IMG/M metagenome (GOLD analysis project Ga0114908, IMG submission 87292) | Marine viral communities from the Global Malaspina Expedition - Malaspina viral metaG DeepMed_s17 | ecosystem: Environmental > Aquatic > Marine > Oceanic | place: Mediterranean Sea... | reverse complement strand
TACCTACAGTTATACCTGAATGAATTTATCTACAAACTCAACAGAAGATATTTCGGAGAAAAACTCTTCGATAGGCTCGTTATAGCAGGAATTACAGGTTATGACTAATTGCGGATAATCAATATATAAATGTGTTGATGTAGAAAACCAAAATTTTCAAAAACGAAATTTCTTATATCATTTTTACTATAGATGTCCGCTACTTCTGAAATGGCATCTTTTTGATTCAACCCCTTTAGATTGAACATTTGTTTAATAATTTTGGCAGGAACAGCCTCCAATAAACGAGAGGAAATAGATTTTTCTGTATTCACACTAGAAAAATTTGATTTTATAAATGTATGTATTTAATTTTAAACTAAGTTATTCCGCCCCTATCTCCGCCACGCAAATAAAAAAAGCCATACAAACATAATGTTTATAGGGCTTTACAAGTATTCAATATGGTCCCACCTGGGCTCTTTGTGATATACTTGTCATTTATTGACTTTTATATTTTTAATTCAACCTATAATCAAGACTGTTCTAAAACAGCCATTAATCTATGATTGAGATATAATTTTTCTTTCCCAACTTTTTCAGAAGTTAAAAAACCTGCTTCTTCTAAAGCTATTAGGTAATTACCTACGGTTTTAGGTGTCCCTAGGTTTTCATCTATTAAAAACTGTCGTTTGGTATATGGCAATCTAAATAATATTTCCACAAGTTCTTTTGTATAAACTTTAGGTAATTTTTCTTTAATTTCAATAGTCGTTTGCTCCATTAGGTTGGTAACATTTTTTAGGCGTTCCAAACCTTTTTTAGATGTGTATTCTACCATATCAAGCATATATAATATCCATGATTCCCAATCGTTATTTTCAGTTACTTCACGTAGCTTGCTATAATAATCTTCTTTATTTGCTATGATATATTCACTTAAAAAAATAGCAGGTGTATCTAATAGCTTTTCTAACTTAAGATAGAGTAATAATAAAATACGCCCTGTTCTGCCATTACCATCAGTAAATGGGTGAATAGCTTCAAATTGATAATGCATTAGTGCCATTTTTATTAAGGGATCCATAGCGTCATCATTATTAATAAAAGTTTCTAAATTGGCTAATTTCTCTCTTATTACCGCCTCACCTGTTGGAGGCGTGTATATAATATCTCCTTTAGTATTTTTTAAGTTTGTGCCCGGAGTTGCTCTAATCCCTGCACTATTTTTTTTAATACGTTGTACAATATCTATGCATAAATTTGTACTTATAAAAGGGCGTTTTTCTATTTCGTGTAAGCCATTCCAGAGTGCTTCTTTGTAGCTAATTACCTCTTTTGTCGCTAGATTATCAAACTTTTTATCGGCAACCAAAGATTTATATAAATCGTCGTTAGTTGTAATAATATTTTCTATTTCTGAACTTGCTTTTGCTTCTTGAAGATGTATGGTGTCTAAAAATAAAGTAGGGTTGGGCAGATTAGTCAACATACCATTAAGCTGGGCTAAGGCTCTGCTTGCATTAATAGTTTTGCGTAGCACTTTAGTGGTTTCTAAAGTTGTTTTTGGAGGTAAAAGTGGTAGGCTATTATATGGTATATTTTTATTAAAATCTGTCATTCTGAACAAGAGTAATAATTACTTGTGTTTTATCAACAAGGGTAAATATAATAAAATTTTACCCTCGTATAACATATAAATGTAAATTTTAAATATTCAAGCTAAACTATATGAGCGATTATTTATAAACAACAGTATGTCAATTCACTACAAAAAATAGGGAAAAATAGTGCGTTATGGGGAATTAATCAGTTTAAAAGAAAATCGCAAATTAAAGATTGTGATACCCAAAATTAGACGGGTATCAAAAACATAATAATTTATAGGGAATTAAAAATGGCTACTCAAATGTAAAAAGCTGATAATAAGAGTTTTAAATAAAAAAGCACTCAATTTGAGTGCTTTTAGTGGTCCCACCTGGGCTCGAACCAGGGACCCCTTGATTATGAGTCAAGTGCTCTAACCAGCTGAGCTATAGGACCAGTCCATAAAATTAATTATGGGTGCGCAAATTTAGATAAATCCCCGTTATACGCCAAACATTTTTTTAAATTACTCGCCTATCAATTTTTAATGTTTTAATTATCAATAACCTATAAACAAATCCAGGAGTCTTAATTATAAATTTTTTGTGATTTTAAGGCTTCCCAACTAGTCTTTAGATTGGAATATTTTAAGCTCTTAGCGGCGCCCATACCCATTTCGCAAAAATCACTGAATTTCCTGGCAAAGCTCTATTAAAACACCATTGGCATCTTTAGGATGCATAAAAGCCACAAGCTTGTTATCGGCTCCCTGCTTTGGTTGTTCATTTAAAAGCCGAAAACCTTCGTTTTTAAGTCTGTTTATTTCAGCTTCAATATCATCTACCGCAAAAGCAATATGATGTATACCTTCCCCTCTTTTTAGGATCGATTTTGCAATCGCACTATCGGCTGAGGTGGCCGCCAGTAATTCGATCTTACTTTCCCCTACTTCAAAAAAAGAAGTATTTACACCTTCACTTACTACCGCTTCGGTCTTATAATGGGGTTTTCCCATTACTGCGGCATAAGTTCTATTGGCAGCTTCCAGATCGCTAACGGCAATACCTATATGTTCTATCTTTTTCATTTCAGTATATTTAAAATCGATATTAATTTCAGTAAACTAAATAAGGTAAGCCATAAGGCATTTATTTGAAAATCATTTTTTATTTAGACATCCTGATCCTTATAGCTATCGAGACATTTAAACTTGATTATCGAACAAAGATGACACAAAAATAATTATTCTTATCTTCATTAAATCTACAGCTAAGTTTAAAGTACTATTTTTGCAACATGGAAACAAACAGACAGAAAAAAATAGGAGGCGTTTTGCAGAAAGATCTGGCAGAAATCTTAAATAACAACTTAAGGGATGCCGGGATCAATGGAATTTTAATCTCTGTTTCTAAAGTTAAAGTAACTACAGATCTTAGTATTGCAAAGGCATATCTAAGCGTTTTTCCGCAGAAACATGCCAGCGAGATTTTAACCGAGTTGAACGAGGTTAAATCTAAAATAAAACATCAAATGGCTTTACGTACCAAAAATCAGCTGCGTAAAATGCCCGATCTTAGCTTTTTTATCGACGACTCTTTAGAATATATCGAGAACATTGAAAAATCGATGAAAGGCGACGAAAATCCAATTAGCAATCCAGATCTTTTAGACCGCAGGAAAAAGTCATAGCTTGAAGTTCCCTTTATACATCGCCAAACGCTACCTGTTTTCTAAAAGCAGTAATAATGCGATTAATATTATTACTATAATCGCTGCTATTGGCGTTTTTGCCGGTGCTTTTTCGTTATTCATCGTATTATCAGGATTTTCCGGACTTAGGGAATTTAGCCTTGCTTTTGCCAATGAGTTTGATCCCGATTTAAAAGTGATCCCCAAAACGGGCAAAACCATCATTTTTCCTGAAAATCTTGAAGAGGAATTCGCGAAAATCGATGGCATTGCCAACTATAGTAAAACCATCGAAGAACGTGTTTTTCTGGAATATGAAGAAAAAACCGCCTGGGCCTTTATAAAAGGAGTAGATGAACGATATCAACAGGTTACGGCTATCGACAGCTCGGTAGATGGTACCTGGCTGACTTCCTCTGAACCACAGGTGGTTATTGGTGCTGATATTTCACGAAAATTGAATCCCGGGATTTTTAATTATAACCGCCCCATGCGGTTAATAGTTCCTAAACCGGGAAAAGGACAGGTAACCAACCCTGCCGATGCTTTTAACCAAAAAAGTGTTATAGTTAGCGGGATTTATAATATCAATTCAGACCTTAACGATAAATACGTTTTTTCGAATATCGCTTTTGCGCAGAGTTTACTGGACCTTGATAAAAATACCTATAGTGCCGTAGAAATTAAATTAACTGCGGAAGCTGACGAAGAAACAGTAAAAGAAGCGATCCTGAAGTTGTTTGACAATTCGGTTGAAGTACAGACCCGTGCTCAGCTAAACGATGTGCTTTACAAAATGCTGAATACCGAAAATCTTGCAGTTTACCTGATTTTCACCCTGGTTTTAATCATCGCCTTATTCAATGTTGTAGGATCGATTATTATGGTGATCCTGGATAAAAAGGAGAACATTAAAACCCTGCAAAGTCTGGGGGCTTCGCCAAAACAAATTAAAAATATCTTCTTTACCCAGGGAATGTTAATGTGCAGTATTGGTGGTGGCATCGGACTTTTATGCGGGATCATTTTGATCTATTTGCAAATGCAATTTGATCTGGTCATGATTACACCAAGCTTACCTTATCCCGTAACTATTGAAATTGGAAATATTCTTACCGTTATTCTAACCATTGGAATACTAGGTTTATTTGCCTCTTTCCTCGCCGCCGGACGTAGTAAAAAAGCGCTGGAAGAGTAAGTCAGTAGGCAGTCTCAGTAATCAACTAGCAATAAACAATTATCAGTAAACAGAAAACCTATTAGCTTTTAGCAGTCTGCTAAAATTGATTCAAAATTCAGCATTCAAAATTCAACATTTTAATCCTGAATCCTGATTCTTGCTTCTCTAGTCTATATTCTATTCTAAATTCAGAAAGGCTTAAGGTGTATAGCTTACAGCAGTCAGCCTTCAGCTAAAAAATAATTCAACCAGCGAAACATCAATTCCGAAGATTTGGTCATTTCGAGCCTGCCTTGCCGGCAGGCGCAACGAAGTGAAGTCGAGAAATCTCTGGTTCAAACGAAAATAAAGATTTCTCCATTTCGCTACGCTTCAGACATCTTTATAATTCAAAATTCAGCATTCAAAATTCAACATTTTAATCCTGATTCCTGAGTCTTGATTCTCTAGTCTATTTTCTAGATTCTAACTACTACTTTAGACAAACTCATAACCGGCGAAATCCCGTTCTACTTCATCAAAAGCGGCAAAAACATCGGCAGCATCGTCACTGGTGACCATTTTCATGCGATATTCCTTAAAATGAGGGATGCCCTTAAAATAGTTAGTATAATGCCTTCTGGTTTCAAAAACACCAAGTTTTTCCCCTTTCCAGTCGATCGACATCTGTAAATGCTTTCTTGCGGCTGCTACACGTTCCTGTAAGGTTGGCGGCGCTAGATGCTCTCCAGTTTCAAAATAATGTTTTACCTCTCTAAAAAACCAGGGATTACCAATACTGGCACGGCCAATCATTGCGCCGTCTAATCCATAGTCATCGCGCATCTCTACCGCTTTTTCAGGAGTGTCCACATCTCCGTTTCCAAACACAGGAATATGCATACGTGGATTGTTTTTTACTTCGGCAATTGGTTTCCAGTCGGCCACACCTTTATACATCTGCGCTCTGGTTCGCCCATGGATAGAAATCGCCTTACAACCAACATCCTGTAAACGCTCGGCAACCTCCAAAATCTTAATCGAATCGTGATCCCAACCCAAACGGGTTTTTACGGTAATAGGTAAATTAGTTCGCTTCACCATGGCTTCGGTTAAAGAAACCATTAAATCGACATCTTTTAAAATCCCGGCACCAGCACCTTTAGAAACCACTTTTTTAACCGGGCAGCCAAAGTTAATGTCAATAATATCTGGCCCCGATTTTTCCACAATTTCAACAGATTCCAGCATCGATTCCAGATTGGCACCAAAGATCTGAATTCCCACCGGCCGTTCTTTTTCATAAATATCCAGCTTCATCACACTTTTAGCCGCATCCCGAATCAAACCTTCTGAAGAGATAAATTCAGTATACACCACATCAGCGCCCTGCTCTTTGCACAAGGCTCTAAACGGCGGATCACTCACATCTTCCATAGGTGCTAAAAGCAATGGAAACTCTCCTACATCTATATCTCCTATTTTTGCCACGATCTTTTATTTTTAGAAAGTGCAAAATTACTAAATAAGATTGAAGAATTTAAAATTCATATAAACTACCTTATTTCAGTAGATTACGTAAGGCTTTAAAAAAGATTTTAGGGGAGCAGCAATCTTAAAAAGATAAGTCGCTATGCGGAATAAAAAGCGATCCTTCAGAAAAAAACAAAGTCGAAATTCGATAATTTCAGCAGCTATTTTTTTAAATTTTATACAGAAAAACAAAAAGCCAATCGGAAAGCCAATAAGGCATTAATCTAAAACCTGTCTTTCCTTAAGCCTGGTCTCTTCATCTGCTTTAATTGTACGGCTATTATCATCTAATCTGAAGTTTCCAAAATTGTAACGGATCCCAAAAGTAATCCGTCTGGTTTCAGAAATCGCATAAAATCCGTTATCCTGATTTAAGTACTGGCTTTGCATAGGGACATTCATTGTTTTAAATAAATCCTCGGCATTGATAGAAACCGAAATTTTATTGTCCATAAAGGTTTTACGAAGTCCCAAATCCAACCCAAACTGTGGATCCTCGTAGGTATACGATCCAGCCAGAATATTAGGTAAAAAATAGGTGTTCACATTTCCGCTAAAGGTACCGTCACCGCCAAAATAAAAGTAGTTCCCAATATTAAGAAAAGTGCTAAACGTATCGATTTTATGGGTTTCAGCAGCACTTTCTCTGGCATAGATCTGGTTCTCCATATAAAAGCCAGAAACATAACCATAAAGGTAATACCAATCGGTCACAAAATTAGCATAGGTAACATCCAGACTAAATTGCTGGGTATAGTCTAAATTATCATTTAACGTGCGTAATATCTTATTTTGGTTATCCTGAAAGGCCAAAACCGAAGGGGAATGGTCTACCCTGTCCCAATATAAATCGAAAAATAAAAATCCTTTATACGAATAATTTAACTTCACTTTATTGGCAATTCCGGGCACTAAAGAAGGATTTCCTTCTTTTACATTATTCTCATTAATATAATACTGAAACGGATTTAAACTCTGAAATCGGGGACGCTCTATTCTTCTACTATACTGCAGGCTAATCGAGTTTTCTTCTCCCACACTTCGCATCACGTAAAACGTAGGAAATAACTGAAAATAATCCTGATCGTTTACAAGTCCGTTTTTAACTGAAATCCCGCTAATATCGGTATATTCACCCCGTAAACCAGCTTTTAGGCTCCATTTTTCCCATTCTTTAGAAGTACTGAAATAAGCCGCATAAATATTCTCGTTGTAATCCAAAGCATCTGAAAGTCCCTCTACCCGGCTAGCGCTACTATTATAAAAATCCAGGCCGCTATTCGAAGTAATTCCAGCGTATTTTATTCCGGTCGCAACGGGTAGACTTCCCATGCTTGCATTAATATCTACCTGCCCGGTATAAATATCTGAGTTTTGCATGCCTTTAGTAACGATGTTATTATTTCTAATCTCATCACCATTGCCATAGAAATAAGTGGTGCTTAAGTGCTGATCCTGATTTTCATCATAACGAATATAATTGGCCTGTGCCGATAGCTTAGCCCCATTTTCACCTAAACTAGTCGAAAAATCAGCATTAAAAAGCATGTTTTTACCTTCATTCTCCAGGCGACTATTGGTAGTAAATAATGAATCTAAATTTCCTGAAGCACCGTAAATATCTGTTCTTCCATTTAAGTCTGAATCCTTTTTTGGAGTGAAATTTAAATTGGCACTTAAGCTTAAACTACTTTTTTCTGAAAGTGTAAAATCCAAAATCGTATTTAAACTGTGTGCATAGTTTTTGGTATCACGCTTAAAATCACCAAGCCATATAGAATTTTCTGAACCTTGAGTCCCAAAATAAGTCACATTACTTTCGTCGTTTTTATAAATGTTTTTTGCATTGAAGTTATAGTTTGCAAAAGCATTTAGATTGCTGGTTTTATAATACTGGCTGGTCCCAAGGCTATATTTAGGAAAAACCGCAATGGTATTGGATGCATTTATACTTCCCTTATAACCAATCGAAGGGTTTTTGGACATTACAATATTTAAAATCGCGCCACTACCTTCAGCATCATAGCGTGCCGGCGGCGTTGTAATCACCTCTACAGATTTTACACTTTCTCCATTTAATCCAGAGAGTAACTGCTCTAATTCTGCTGTAGATAAATACACCTTTCGGTCGTTGATATAAACCGTAGCAGGGCGGTTTTTTACCAGTAATTCCCCCTGACTAACAATCACGCCCGGCGTACGCTTTAAAATTTCGTATGTGTTTAAACTGGAGATCACCGAATTTTCCACATTGAATGAAATTCGGTCTATTTTTCGTTCAATCTTGGGTTTTCTGGCTTTTACGGTTACCTCATCTAAACTATCACTGCTTTCCTGAAGCACAATATTCCCAAGATTGGTAGTTCCTTCTACTTCAAAACGCTTTAGATAATCTGCAAAACCTAAAAAACTAATCTTTAAAACATAAGATTGATTTTCTATGTCTTCAAAGAGAAATTTCCCATCATCTTCAGAAATTACACCTTTTATAACCGAAACAGAGTCTTTAGCATTTAATAAAATAACATTTGCAAAACTAACCGGTTGATGCTCTTTATCTACAATTTGCCCTCTCACCTCACTTTGCGAAAACATACGGTTAGGTATAAATATAATAAATACTAAGAGAGGTAAAAGTCGTAAAATTGTCATTCGATATAGTCAGTTTAGTTTGTTTAGCAAATATATAGTTTTGAATACAAAACCATAATCATTTGTATATAACTTTGCTAAAATACAGAGGATAAAGTAAATAAAAAGCATACAACAGCAATAATACGCCCGGGTTAACCGAAATATTATTTTTTTATAGCATCATATAAAACCTGCTGAATTTGTGTACGGGTATTTAAACTGTAAAGACGTGTGTTATCTCTTGTTGGTAAAACTCTGTTTGATAAAAACACAAAAAGCAGGGATTTTGCAGGATCCATCCAAACCATGGTTCCGGTAAAACCAGTATGCCCAAAACTAGCTGCACTAGCATCTTTTGCGGTATTATTGTCTGGCCCGGTGTATTTTAAATTAGGCTTATCAAAGCCTATGGCGCGACGATTATCATTTTCTGGAAATTGTGTTTTTGTCCATTCTTTAAAGGTAGTTTCTTCAATATAACGCTCTCCTCCGTATTCGCCCATATTCAAATACATTTGCATAAGCTTTGCCAGATCGTTGGCATCAGAGAAAAGTCCGGCATTTGCCGAAATCCCACCCATCATTATCGCGCCTTCATCGTGTACACTACCATGAATGGGTTTATGCCGAAACATAAAATCGTTTTCTGTAGGTACAATTCTAGAAATTTCAAATTCTTCCATTGGTCGATACCCTAAAGTCGTCGCTCCCAATTTCGAATAAAAATTGTCATCCAGGTATTTACGATAGTCTTCCCCGCTTAAGTTTTCTACGATCTGCGGAAGTAAATAAAAAGCCAAACCAGAATATTTATACTCCGCTTTGTCTTCTAAAGGAGACTTTTTGATTGCTTTATATATTTTCTTTTTGTAATTGCGGTGCAACCACATATCGTCACTTACTTTTACCGGAAATCGTGCTGAAGAATCTTTTTTAAACGTATTCCATTTATAACTGCCGTTTTTTCGTAAGGTATTTTGCCAGTATGCAATCCAGGGTTTAAACCGTGCCTGATGTGCCAATATTTGCCGAAACGGAATCCCCGCTTTATTTGAATTTCTGAAATATGGAAGATAATCATCGATCCCATCTTCTAAACTGAACTTCCCCTCGTCTTGCAATTTCATTAAAGCTGGTAAAGCTGAAGAAATTTTAGTGACCGAAGCCAGATCAAAAATATCTGATGTTTTTGTTTTTACGGTATCGCTGTATTTGTGAAGGCCATAAGCCTTTTGAAATACGATCTTTTCGTCTTTGGCCACTAAAACCACTCCGCCGGGAATCGCTTTGGCATCCATGGCCTGCTGCATTAAAGAATCGATCCCATGCTCCAGAAAATCGGCGTTCATTCCTGCATCTTCAGGGGTGGTGTACGCAAATCTTATTTTCGCTGATGTTTCGATACCATCACCGGCTTTAAATTTTTTGCCCACGCTAACCGGAAGTTTTCCATCAGCTTTAAATCCGCCAAAGATAAGCTGTGCCGATTTTTGCTCGGATAATCCAGAATCCTGATAGGCTTCAATTAAAACCGCCGCGTCTTCAATATTGTCTATTTTATTTAAGGTGTACGGATTTTTAAACACGCTAAAAATAGTATGCTCATTTTGGGCAATTTCAGCAATAAATTTTAAAACCGCATCTGAATAACGAACAGCGTTTCTTGGATATTTACTGTGATCATGTAAACCGGCAATCACCACATTATAGGCTTTCAGTTTTTCTTTTACTGCGGAAATCTGACTCGCAGTGGCCTTATCCTTAAGCTGAAAATGATCGATTTTGGTATACCAGCCTAAACTTTCCTGAAAATCCGTTTTCTTATCGGCACCTATAGAAATACTGGCGATTTTTAACGTATCTAATCTTCGAAGCGGAATAAGCTCCTGCTCATTTTTTAAAACCGTAAGGGATTTTTCAACCAATTTCTGCTGAATATATTTCGCATACGAATTATTCAGTTCTTTATCGATATTGGCTGTTTTTAGCGGCTCATAATGATTTAAACCTACCCATTGTTTTACGGCCAGTACTTTTCGGCATTTTTCATCAATAGCTGCCTGAGAAATGATCCCCTGGTCTATCGCTTTTCGAACTTCGGCAATAGCTTTTGGAACATCTTCGGTAAACTCTAATAAATCATTACCGGCAATAATCGCTTTTTTATCTACCACACCAGGCTCATTTCCGGTCGTTACCCCTTTCATGTTCATGGCATCGGTTACGATTAAGCCTTTAAAACCGAGTTTCTCTTTTAAAATTCCGCTGATGATCTTTTTAGATAAAGTTGAAGGCACACCGCTACTATCCAGTGCCGGAATATTTAAATGGGCCACCATTACTCCGCCAATACCCGCATCGATTAATTTCTTAAATGGGTACATCTCTAAGGTATCCAATCGTGTAAATGGATGATTTATTTGGGGCAGCGCCTTATGCGAATCGGTATCGGTATCACCATGCCCGGGAAAATGTTTGGCAGTCGTCAGGATGTGTTGATCCTGCATACCTTTCATATACGCAATCCCTTTTTGGGCTACTTTTTCTTTATCCTCCCCAAAGCTCCGATAATTAATTACCGGGTTATTGGGATTGTTATTTACATCTACAACAGGAGCAAAATTCATGTGTAATCCGGTTCTTTTAATCTGCCGCGCCACTTCTTCACCCATCTTGTATACTAAAGTATCGTTCTGGATAGCACCCAATGCCATTTGATACGGAAAACTGATGGTATTATCCAATCGCATTCCCAATCCCCATTCAGCATCAATAGCTCCCAAAAGTGGAACGTCTGAAACTAACTGATAATCGTTCATTAACTGTACCTGCTTTTTCGCCGTTCCCTGAAAGAAAATGAGTCCGCCTATTTTTTGCTCTTTAATAAGTTTTAAGATCGCTTCTTTATGTTTCGAATCTCGATTAGAATAAGCCGCCACCATAATAAGT
>Ga0114908_1001568_pt1 | contig 11544 bp, 11 predicted proteins | sample MalvireepMed_s17_FD_87292 | JGI IMG/M metagenome (GOLD analysis project Ga0114908, IMG submission 87292) | Marine viral communities from the Global Malaspina Expedition - Malaspina viral metaG DeepMed_s17 | ecosystem: Environmental > Aquatic > Marine > Oceanic | place: Mediterranean Sea... | reverse complement strand
ATTTCTCTGTATTATACTTTTTAATCAATTTTTTAAAATGATCTAGATTAATGCCTAAAAATCTAGCTGCTTCTCTCTTGGATCTAGTTGCTGAAAGAGAATATTTTAATATAGCATCTCTAACTAAATAAGGAATTGCTGAGAATATAGGAATTCCATATAAACAACCTCCGACAGATTTAGCTGCTAACTCTAACTTAAGTCCAATTAATTCTTCCAGAGTTAAATTATTCAACATAACTTCAAACTCATCATGAGATTTACTTTCTTTTCTTAATTTATTACTAATAGAGTAATATTTATTTTTTCCTTGAATCTTTTTCTTTTTATTCCAGGTCATTAATCAACTATGTTTTTAACAGTATTATTATAGCATATTTAAGCGCTTTTGTTAATTATCTTTGTAATTTATACGTACCGCCAAAGCGCAGGGCAGGAGCGCCACGAATAACGCCGCGGAATAGTGGTGCCGGCGAAGAGGAGTCAGCTATAGCGCCGCCGGTCCCATTTTCACCAAAATTAATTACTCTCCAGCCTACCTCGCCAAAAATTTCTTTTATAACTTTAAGGCCTGCATGGGATGGGAGCGTTTCAGCTCTGAAGCCTTGTTTTCCATACATATGATAATCATTACCTGATTGATCAAAAACTCTATTAGCATTAATATCAATTCCAGATCCATTGATACTATCATTTAAAGATTTTGCAGCATCAGTACCAATAGCATTAGGGTTTGTGCCATCCCCCATTCTCCACCAACCCCAAGGATGCAGAAGCCCCACGCTTGCATGGCGCGAATTATACAGTGACTTAATGTTGGCGGCAGACAACTTTTTGTTCCATATCGCCACATCAGTCATATAACCTTTCCACTTGGTAAGCGCGGTACCGTTAGGATTAGTAGGGGCTATTCCTATGTATAAAGGCGCCATCGTATCAGTAGTTCTACTGTAACTGCCGGTGTTGGTCTCAAAACCCGAATTATCTGTTACTGCTGTAATTTCAGTGCCATTAACATAAAGTTTTATGCCATTTCGGGCGTTGGCTCCGCCGCGGCCATCATATGTAACCGCATAATGCGTCCATTTTCCTATAGAGCTATGCTGGCTGGTGGCTCGAACGCCTTGATGACCTCCATTCGTTTCATCCTGGAGATTAAAAGCAACCCTATCGTCATGTAAATAAAACAGCCATTCGCGAGCAGTAATGAGGTTCGATGCGCCACCGGTGGTGATGTTGTGCCATTTAGCTGCTAGAGCCATATAGGCCACACCGGTTTGAGCTTTGGCATATATTGAGCAAGAAAAAACTCCAGTATCCGTCGCTGTGCCATTGGTATTTTCTTTGTTGATAGCTGCGCTAGTCCCAGCGCCAAAAGACAACGAAGAGGGTACAGTTCCACTATTTGCATATGCGTGGCTGGACCCGGTTCCATTGTGTACGAAGGCTGGGAAATCGTTGCCGCCGTCGCTATAATAAAATTTATTCTTATGAATTCTTTGAAACTGTTTTGCCATATTGCGATAACTATTTATAACAAAATTACCATCGGCAAGATCTCTAGTATCTTTATTTCGAAGGCTCATGTTATATGCCTAGTTCCCCTGCAGGAGGTGGAGGCAATTCTCCAGGGGCTTGTTCTTCTTTTTCTTTTTCATATTCTGGAGTTGTTGGTTCCGGGGCGGGCGTCATGGCTAGATTATCTTCAAACTCGTCAAAGTAAAGTTTCAAATTTGTTATTAAATAATCATAAAACTTTTCTTTATCCTCTGGATCTCCAAAATCTGCATACATAGAAACAATTTGATTTTCAATTTTCTTGAAAGTTTTAAAAGCAAAGTTTCTCCCGGTAAAATCTTTACCCTCGAGCCCAAAGGTTTCAAGCTCAGTTTCTTCCTTCGATTTTTGTTCTTTTTCGTCAAAGTCGACCAACGGCTCATCCATTGGCGTTTCTTCTTCAACATCTAAGTTTATCTCTTCTTCATTTATTTCTTCAGCCAAATCTGCAATGCCTGCTTCCGCCCTTTGTGGCGCTAAAAGATTTTTAATACCAACAATTATATGCGCTCTAAATGAATCTCTTTGTTCTTTGTTAGTTGTTAAATCATTAAAGTCATCCTGGATTATAGGAACGATGACTTTAATGAGATCTCTAAGAGAATTAATTGCTGTGGATTCATGTGGCGTTTCGTCAGGAACTGCAGCTTCTTTAAGAATATTTCTTACAAGGTGTCTTAACTTGTTCTCATAAAGATCTTCTTCTTTACTCTGTTTGGCGAGATCTCTAACAATTTGTCTCAATTTGTTTTCTTCCGATAAAACTTTTTCTTGTTTTTTCTTTTGTACAACTTTAATAGCTTTACGAATATGAGATCTTAAAACTTTTTCTTCATTTTTCATTAATTCAGCTCCCATTTCCTAATAAGTAGTTTACTATATCATTAACAAACTGTTCATCTTGTCTATCTTTCTTTCTTTTTTTTGACCACACGGTACCCCTAGGCGTTCCCTCTGCACCCGCGGCAATACTGGTTTCTTCTAATTCTTCTTCACCGCAATCTAATTTTTTAAGCGCTGCACAATTGGGATCTTCGCAACAAGCTTGCAGATCACCTGCTCTTCCAGCAACAGCTTCTATAGCGTTATCTTCTTCTAAGTCTTCATCATCATTTTCACCAAGCGGAGGAGCACTTTTTGTTCTTTTCATCGATGGCCTGCTGTGTCCTCCTCCTCCACCAGTTTCTTTATTTCCACCTTTCCCAACAAGACGATTCTTCATCCTAGGATGTTTTGCTTTTACTTTCAATTGAAAAGGTTCAGTTTGTTCGTCTAATATTTCTTCTATCAGCCCATATAAAATGGAAGAAACATCTCCTTTTTTTTTGGTTTCGGAAAGTTCCGACGAGATGCCTAAAATTTTTAATATGTCATCTATTCTGTGTAAAGACTTGTCCGGAATAAATTCTTTTAATTCTTCATATTCTTTATTCATAAGCGCTTTTCTAAAATCTCCACCATGCATCTCAACCGTTGCTGGAGCGACAATCCCCGGTTGACAAGGTTCTAGTATTTCCACACCTTCAACTCCTTCGCCTACAATATGATCTTTAATATATCCTCTATGATATCTTTCACAATCTGGTTTTCCATTTTTGTCTAACTTTGTGCTAGCTCCTAAAACAATACAATCCCCAGTAATCGAATCTGTATTTGTTACTATCCATTCTATAGCAGCTTCTACAGGAGAATGTAATTCAGATGGCATTTCCTCTATTGTCACATTTGGAAGACCGAGATCTTCAAGATACATCTCCCAAATCTGTTTAGATTGAGCCGGAGTTACAACTGCTTCTTTTTCACCATCACCACGAGTACTAGGAGAAATGATAATATATACTTCATCTGTTGTGTCTGAATAATGTTTGACCATTCCAAGATGTTCTCTGTGAGGGGGCTTGTAAGCTCCTGGAATTAGTGCAATTGTACGACCACAATGTAAATTATAATCAATGTTGCCGTCTACTTGCCCGTCTTCCCCAATCTTAGTTCTATCATACTTTAAAAGGCCCATTATTTGATTAATAGGTGCAAAGTTGCCGGTAAACTTATAAGTTCTGCCGTCATAGTCAAACACAAACCCTTCTGCTGCTGTAGCAATATTTTCAATACTTCCTAATTTTTTCATATGTCGTTGCATTACTTCTATAGCTTTTTGATTACCAGAAGCTTCAATGATTTTAATCTCTTTTTCTAACGCTCGCCGAATACGTATTACTTCTGCTGCATTATCTAAAATAAAAATACTTTGTAGACTTTTTAGCATTTCAACTGCGAAATCGTGAATTATTATTTCAATTGGTTCAACTGCTCTTTGTAAAAGAAATTTTGATTCATTGACAATGTCTCTTATTATATCTTTTTGTTCTTTTTCAACGACTTTGTATATGTCACGCAGACCAACTTTGTTTCCTTTTTTATCCTCGAGTTCGAAAATTCTCATGAACAACATGTCTTTTTGATCCTTGCTCAGAGGTGTTTGTTCATCAATGAAAGGATTAATTCTTGCTTTCAAATAATCGAGAATTGTTTGATTATCGCTTATGCCTGCGGAACTTATTTCTCTTTCTAATCTTTGAGTTGCTACTTTCATTGCGGTGTCATCTTCTAAACCTTGCAAATTTCTAATGGCGCCTTTTTGAATGTTATATTCCTCATCTTGGATAGATTGTTGCATTGTTTCCAAAGCCTTGTCAAGAGTTTTGGCATTTTTAGAAACATCAGCGCTCTTTATTTGATCCTTCTCTTTGTCGTAGTAAACATGCCCAACATTATGAATATTTAAAGTTTTGTGGTCATATGCTATAACATTTCTGGTTCTCGGATCTTGAATTTCAGAGTTGTAATATATGTCTGCATCTGAACCAAAAATCATCATTTGGACGTCTGGTTCTAATGATCGAACAGCTTTTTCAAATGTCGTGAAAGAATCTACAAAAGCTTTTGTCAAATCCCCGCGGCCTGTAAATTTTTTCGCGAGACCTTCGGGAGAAAGGCCGCCTTTCCTTATCTCACCTTTATTTCTAACCGCTCTCGCTCCTCCACTTTTAACGGAGTATGATATCATTAAATTTTGGCCATCAGTCTTTTCAGTGCCAATTAGTTCACCATTTGACGCCTTGTTGAAAACATCCTTTATTTCTTTGAATGTAAGATCAAGGTCTTCATGAAGATGGCTCATATGGCCAGCTAAGGCGCCCATTATTTTTTACCCTCTTCTAATACCTTTAGCTTTTCTTCAAGCATTAAAACTTTTTCTTCAAGCTTCCTTGTATGGCGTTTAATTCCTTTAACATGTTCTAGAGCAATTTCAACTCTTCTCTTTTCTGTTAGAGTATATGGATTAAAGTTTTTAAGAATTTCGTTAAGTGATTGGATATAACTGCGCAAACTTGGAGGATTGTTTCCTTCGCCAAGCAAAAATTTGCGCGTCATAGAAGCCCAATCAATCATCGCCTAGTAAACTTTTGAATGTTCTTTTCTTTTTTTTCGTTGCTTTTTTGGTGGTTTTGGGTTCCTGTTCAACCACAGGAACTGGAGTCTCTTGGCTAGCAGCTTCTGTTGCAGCCTCCCTTCTCCTTCTTTTTATTTTAAGTCTAGCTAATTTTTTGCCTCTTGGACTAGTCATATCATTTTCTCCTTGTGTATTCTTTTACGAGCTTTTTATAAAGCGAGTTACCATACCATTCTTTGAGTGGTTTTTCTTTAGACTCACCTAAACCACCGAATTCCCCGGTAGATTGGACTGTAGTCTTTTTCTTTTCCCAACATTCGGGGTGTTTGTCGTACAACTTCGAGGCCGCGGCGTACATTTGCGACTTATTGCCCGGGTAATGCTGTGACATTTCCTCCGCCTCCTCCCACTGCGCTTCCTGGGCGGCTATGATTTCTTCGCAGTTTACCGGCTCTCCACCCAACCCTTCCTCTTTGAGTGATTTTTCTTTAGATTCGCCAAAATGAGTCACGCCTTGGAGCTGCTCGGGTGCAGCTGGCGCGCCCAGGGAGACCCCCGTCTCCCCAAAACATTGCGGATTTTCTTCTCTCAACTGTGATGCCATGTCATGGTACTCCGGAGCGAGAGTCTGACCCATTACACTGTGCTTATCGGCGGCAGCATCCAGTAATCTTTCATACCGGCGTTGTATTACTACGCAGTCTTCCGCTTCTTCGATCACGTCTTCCTCTGTTGATTCTTCCAAATCTTCCTCTGAGGCTGCAGGGGTATCTGACCCTTCTAAAAGTGTTTTAAGCTGCTCTTGGGTCTTTTTCGAACCTCTGGTGGCCTTTTTGATAGCTTTGTTTATTGCCTCTCTAAGAGTATCTTCAGTCATTGTATTATCTCCTTTATTATAACTAGTTTCGTGCAATTGCGAATCACAAAAATCTCTAAAAATTATATTACCATATAAGTAGGCTTCTTTTTCCATTTTTCTTAAGTGTGGATCATTTTGAGCGTAACCTTCTTGAGCCGCTTCCATATTTTGAAAATCTCCACGACAATTCTGTGTATGGTGAACCAATTCGTGCGACAAGGAACGCAAAATATCTTTTGGATGTCGACCGGTCGTAAACAAAACTATCTGATAAGTTTCTGGTTCATAATATGCAGTTTTTCCAAAAATGTCTTTTGCATTTTCAAGATCATCTTGAAAATTAATAGTTGGAGGCTTGTTAAATCCAAGTTTCTTTTCAGCATATGGAAGAAATTTCTTAATAAAGATATTAAGATCTTTGTTGTTTGTATTATGGGATTTCATTTTTTAAATTTTTTAATTAATATGTTTGCTATAATATCAGTAAAAGTGTCAATATTTTCTCTCACTCTTCTACGTTCGCCTTTGCGTCTTTGTGTTTTTCTTGGCTCAATAGTTCGACCACCGCCGCCTTTTACAAGTCCATATGTTTGAAATATAGACAAAATACCTTGCAACTCTTCATCGCCGATCTTTTGGTTAAACCCCCATTTAATTGTTTTTATGGCACTGTCGATTGATACCATACCCCTGCCGGCTTTACCTTTTGACGTTACTAAACGTTTAAGAAAGGTCTTTGCAATTCTGGTAATAGGTCGTATTATATCTTTTTCTTCACGATTTATTATCCTGGCAACATCAGTATATACACTAGCATCAATTATAAAATATACTTGAAGTCTTGACCGTGGCGTATTTTTTGCAATAGCGCTTATTATCCTGTTATAATTTCCAAGTTCGCCTCCGCTTATCTTAGTTTGAAAACGCCCCTTCGTGTCAAAAAAATCACCAATATATTTTGAAGTTAAAGGGCCTTGGCCATGTTCTGTATTGTTTCCTATAACTCCCTGCTCTCGTGCTTTAACAAAAAGAGATAATATTTCATCGCGGGCTTTCGGGGTTTTCTGAATGCGGCCGTCTGATCTCCAATATTTTATATCATCATTATCAAGTTTAATTAACGTTAACACAGGCTTGCCAGGATCCATGCCTCCGCCCAAAGGTTCGCCTGGTTGTCCAACAATGATTTTCTGATTAATCAGCGTTTGTCTTATCTTATTTATCTGAACCTGAGTTAATTTTTGTTTTAGATTAATATTAAAATTCTGGGACTGGTCGATGATCTGTTGCACAAGTTGTCTATTATCAATATTAGTAGTGTCATTGTCATTGACAATTTGAGTAATATTTTGAGTAATAGTATCGCCGCCGGCGCCTCCGAAACCCTGTATTATTTTTATCAACACATCAATGTCTACTTTCCCGCCGGCTCCACCACCACCCGTTCCAGTACCTTCAGGGCATTCGGCCTCGGTTTTTACACATGACCCATCTGGGCATCTGAATGGGGTTTCCTTTGGGCATGGCTCGAGCTGTTGTTTGCAAAGAGGATTGTTTGGATTTCTTAAACAAATATCTGCTAATTCTTCAGCTTGGTGCGGGTGATCTTCAAGCCAATCTTTCCACGATTCTTTTGCCCCAGTTTTGTATTTAGCTATTAAACTCGCGAGTTCGGTTTCCCACTTATCCCTTTGTCCTCTTTGTGCGGTTTTTCTTCTGGTCGTTGCCGCGGCAGGTTCTGCGGTATCGGGAGCATCTGCAGGCGCTGGAGGTTGTTCCGTTAAAAGATTATAAACATAATCAACAATCGGTTCCAATTTTTTTGTCATAGTAATATTCCCTGTACAGTACGCAAAAATAAATAGTTACATAATTTCTTTGTTGCCATTATTCACAAACGGTATTATCTAAAATTTGCATTAAGTTATTAAATATTTCTTCCGGATTATTTGTTAGCTCAAACCATTGGCCATTTCCAGTTTGACAAAGATTTTCCCAACCAATATACGTACCATTCCAATGTGTTGAATTTGCAGTTGAAGTTGGACTAAAAACGAACACACTCAAATCTTTAACACCGCTCTCGAGTTTAAGCAAAATGTCATTTGTTATTTGAGGATTCATGTAACTTTGTGCAGTTTCGTCTGTAAAAATAACAACAACTCTTTTGGCTTCTTTTGGGAGACCTCTCCAACTTAATTTAAATTTAGGTATAGGTGGATCAGAATATATTGTTGTTCCATACGCCATTTGCCAAGATATTTCATCGTCCGCATATTCAATTGAGCCCGGGCTGGCAAGGTTAAGAAGAGAAAGATATAATGCATCATATAACATTTCGCGCGAACCATCGACTTGACTAAAATCAGTCGAAGCCAGCGCTGTCAAAAATGCACTGAAAGCAGAGAAGTTATGTTTAATTTTTAAGGCTTCAGCGATATATGAAATGCCATTTTCGTCAGTAATTTTTTCCCATACTGGTCCAAAAAGTAATCCCCATTTAATTACATCTTCATCACTGTAATATAAAGCGAACATATTTAATGCACTGACAATAGCATCAATTTCATCATTCATAGAGCCAGACGTATCCAATATAAATAACACATCTGTATCGTTCATATCATCTTCAAGCTCTCCGTCACAGTTATCATCAAATCCATTACAAAGTTCTTCCGGAAGAGGCAAAACTTCATCTAGGCATAAATCATCGATAAAGAGTTCTTCAATAAAGTTGCCCCATTTTCCTGCACTGCATATCAAATTGCCGGCTTTACATATACCAATATTTAATGTTTCCACCGGACCAGTGTAACATGCTTTGAAAAGATCTTCATCAACCTCTCCATCACAATCATCATCGTGATTATTACATATTTCTGAAATTATAATTCCTTTTTGTTCGTCACAAATAACATCTGGAGGAGGAGGAAAATAATAACAAGTAGCTTTACACTGCGTCATCCCAAATTCAGTGCACATCTGATCTGCTGGAGGTACTACTGCGCATTCACAAGTTTTATATCCTTGCCCACAAATTAATGGATCTTCTAAGCAAGGCACCAATATACCAACATCTGCGGCGGAGCAAAAACAATCTAAGTCTTCATCTATATTTCCGTCGCAGTCGTCGTCTTCAGCGTTGCACCATTCTTCAATTGGTTGCTGCGCTGTGCAATTTGACCACATACCACCAAGGCATATTTCATAACCTTTTTCACAAACTGTTTCGCATTCTTGAAGTAAATTTTCATCCATTAAGCCGTTGCAATCATTATCAATCCCATCGCATACTTCCTTTGGGATTGGACCACATTTATCGCAAGCATTTCTTTGATGTTCATCAATTTCATCGTCACAGTCGTCATCTAGAAAGTTACAAACTTCTTCTTCAGGTTCTTCAGCGGTACAAATTATTTCACCTTCAATACAATAAGCCGGTGCGGTTTCACAAACCGTTGTGCACTCATATGTTCCCTCGTCAACAATACCGTCGCAATCATTGTCTTCTAAATCACATATCTCAGCATCGTCACATTTCCAGCAATCTGTTAAATCAACTTTTCCCTTGTCACAAACAACATATTGCTGTCCAGGGAATCCATCTTCTGTCTTGCACGTTTGTATCGCAATGATTGGATCTGTTGGATCACACTCATGCATTAATCTGCAATTGTCAATTATAACGATATTGAAATCGTCACAAATATCGACAACTGCTTCTGCAATCCAATACTCTTCATATGGAGGGCACCTTAACCAAACAGCTTCCCAGCATTCTTCTTTGTATTCTTCAGAAGCATCTGGTTCTTTTTTATGCACATCTTGTATTTGAAGCACATCTGGCGCGGGGGCAATTTCTGGTATGATGTCACTGTCTTGTTCTATAATTGTCCAAACATCTTCTTTTGGAATTCCTTCAATTATTCTAGGATCTACTTTCCCGCATGAAATAAACAACAAAAAGAACAACGATGTTATTTTAAAATATGTAGACATATATTAGTAATTATGTCACCAACACAAGATTAAACCAAAAATACAGCATTAATATTAAATATACCACAAAAGCGATCAAAATTGAATAGCGAGCAATTTTTTTATCTTTATTTTTTTGAAGAATGTAGCATCCGGCAACGACGAGAAACAGTTTTGTAAAAATAAAAAACATAGTCCCTTTTTCTAGGGCTTCAACCATTAGAGGGTTGGCTTCTGTTGCCAAATTGTTATTTATGAACCAAAGTGTTGCGTATATATCAACTAAATTGAAAGAAATTATGTATGCTATTAGTACATCATACAGCATTATGATTTAAGGACATCATCTCGTCATATGCCTTTCTTCGAAAATCTAAGAGTTTTTTAATATAGTCATTGTTCCTCAAAGCTTTGAAAGCCATATTTTCCGTTGAATATATCCCTCTTTCCTCCAATCCGCATCTTCTCAATCTTTTAAGTTTATCTCTAATTATATTTGAAACGTTTTGCACAGCCTCATAATCATCTTTCTTATAAAGATCTTCAACTCTGTCAATCTGATCCATCAATGATAGAGCTTTAGTTTCTACAGCTTTGAAATCAATTTTAGGTTTTTTCTTATTTGGTTTAACCATCCATTCATCTTCTAAAAGAGAATAAACTCCTGTAGATATATGAGGTTCGTTAACGTCTTGAACATAAATTTCTACTTCATGCCCTTTGATCATGATATTGTGTATTTTATTCCAATCCGCTTTTTTTGCATTAAGAAATTTTCGAACCAGTCCAGTGTTTTCATCAACATGTCTATAATCAAGCAAAATATGAAGATCAATATCAGAAAACTGCGTCCAATTGTAATTTGCCAAAGAACCGGTTACAACTATATCAGCGATTACTTCGTGATCGAGTTCTAAGTTTTCTATGAAATCTAAAGCTATTTGAACTAAGAGACTTGAAATCTCTGGTTTAATTCTGTCTTCCGATTGCCAAACGTTCATGTTTAACGTATCTTTGATCTGAATGGATGGCAGATCTATTTCTTTATTTTCTGCTGCTTCTAATAAAAATTTATTCCATTTATTATTCATTATCTTTTAAGAGTTTACTAATCTCTTCTTCAATAGATTCTTCCAAAAATTCTTTCCAATAAGGACTTTTGGGCTCGGCTCCCGGTTTTTCTGGACCTAGATATTCTCCGGCTTCAGTTTCTTTGAGGGACTTCTTGGAGAGTTCAGCAGCTAAAATAATATCTTGAGTTATAATTTCTTGTACTACAGGATCTATGAACGATCTAAGCATGAGAGCTTCTGATTCATGATATGGCGTCGTTGGATAAGTTAGTTTTAACAATATGTTCTTATCCCACGCGGAGAACTCGCTCCATCGTTCTTTTGACCAGGAGCGCTGGAGGTCTACCGCGGCTTCCAAATATATTTCTAAAACACGTGCTAGAGGGATGGGCCGTTGTGTCATCCCCGTAGCACGTTGTAGAACTGCTGAAGTGGTGTTAACGAAATCGATAAAAGCGTCGACAGACATATTTCCTATATTTTGTAGTTTTTTAGCTACCTCAACTTCTTCAAGAAAATTTTCAACTTCTTCTAAAATAATTTGTTTAATTCTTTTTTCTGTTACTTTCATACAAGCTCGTCCTCAACTATAATAGTGTAAGTAAACTTATTATTATATTTTT
>Ga0114908_1001567_pt1 | contig 11545 bp, 4 predicted proteins | sample MalvireepMed_s17_FD_87292 | JGI IMG/M metagenome (GOLD analysis project Ga0114908, IMG submission 87292) | Marine viral communities from the Global Malaspina Expedition - Malaspina viral metaG DeepMed_s17 | ecosystem: Environmental > Aquatic > Marine > Oceanic | place: Mediterranean Sea... | reverse complement strand
CGAAAGAATAGTTATGTCTGTTGTTCCCTCTGTTAATGTTATTATAACTTTTTCTTCTGAACCTTTATTAAATTTCTTTAGATCTGAAGGAAATATTGAAAAAGCTTTAGATACAAATTTTTTTGATGAAAAAGATACTTTATTCATAGGAGGAGCAAGTAATCATAATTTACTAAGATTTGAGCAAGAGTTTGGTTTTGGAAATAGTAAAGATGGAAATAATAGAATTACTTTAGAATTACTTGATCCAAAAGGAGATTTAGAGGCAAAATTTTTAAGTCCTAGACTTGCTAGTGTTTTTGCTGATGTGTTTCTTAAAATAAAGGATCCTCTTGGTGAAGAAAGAGATCCTTCCATAGGTCTTCCTGCTGCTCTTGCTAGGGAACGGCAAGCTATTGTTAATAAGAGGTTCGCCGCTGACGGGACTGAGATTCCAGAGGAAAAACTAACTGATGATCAAGCTAGAAGAGTTGCAGAACAGTACCAAGGTGCATTACTTGATTCAGATTTTTTTAAGAAAAAGTCTCCAACTAAGACCATAATAGGCGCACAGCCTAATTTAAATATTTTTATAACCTACGGTGCAGGCAGCGACTTGTCTACTTGGGCAAAACCATTTATGGCCTCTTTTGTGGAGGCAGAGTTGGATTTTACAGCTAGAGGAGCCAGAAAAATTAAATTAATATTTGCCTCTACTAGAACCCCTTTAGGAACGAGGACGGATGTTTTAGGAAACTTTATTAGTTTTGAATCCGTTCGTGAAGGACAGCCAGAGGTAATACAAGCACAAGCTTCGATTTTAGATCATACTGATCCTAGAAAAAAACTTTCTTCAGAATTCGCTCGACAAGAGAGGAGGTTTGGAGAGTACAAAGGTATAGATTTTCATTTTGCTTATTCAGAAGTTATTAGAGATTATATTTCTAAACTTACTGGAAGAAAAAATAAAGAAGTGATTGTCCTTCTCCCCTCTTTTGAAACTCATTTTTCTAAAGTTTTACTAACTGAAAAAGAACAATATGAGAAACTTCTTAGACCAAATAGCGATGATAGAAAGACTAAAGAGATACTTAGAAAAGAGTTTGAGAAAAAGATAGAAGCCGTTCCAAGAACTTATCTTGAATTATATGAAGTATTTGGTAAGTTTTTTACAGATTTGGGTTTTACAGTAAGTGATAATACAGTAGATTTGTTTAATGAGGAAAATTTTAAGACCACAAATGCTTCCTTCATCCCAGCAAAGCAAGAAAGCTACTCAGTAACCTTTGCCCCTAAAATACAAAAAACACCAGACAGATTAACGATAGAGTTAAAATCAGAAAATATTATGATGCAGAAACTTCTTTTAAAGAAGTTACTTTCAAATATAGGTGAATTTGGTAATCCAAGTGTTAGTATGCAGTTACATTATCAAACCGATTTAGAAATTCTTAGGTTGTGGAGCCTTCCTTTTTCTGAAGGAGGGTTAGAGATTGGTGATGGAGAAACTGCTGTTGTTGTCTTTGGTGCTTCTAACTTAATTAATAATTTTCTATATGGAAGTTTTAATTTACTTAAAGGAAGCCCTCAAGACTATTCGAAAGGCGCGGAGGGTCCATCTCGCTCATTAGGTGATGTAGGGATATCCTTATTAGATAAGAATGATAGATTTAAACTTACGCAAGGTTTTTATAATGAAAACATTAGAAATTACTTATTCCCTTCAGACAATACAGAAGACCCAAGTAAGACAGTATTTGGAAGAGTTGATAGGGTTCCTGAACTTTTTGGTGGTAATAAATTAGCTGGTTTTTCTAAGGAAGAGATTGATTATGTTAATAAAGGAGGTATTCCTGTATTTAAGACAGGAACGGGGGATTCAAATATTTTATCTCTTAGTGTTCATAAGTTTAACGGTCAGTATTCCGCAGCACTTAGAAAAACCTATGCACCTATAGTTCGTTATAAATCTGCTCTATTAGGTGTTACAGATTCAGATATTTCAAAAGAAATATCATTGTTTGGCGATAGTAAAATAGGAAAACTCCTCGCTATTGTTGGTGAGTATACAGATGAAAATGGAAAAGTTTCTGATGAATACAAAAATATAATTAAAATAGAAGAGGATCTTAAAGAGAGGTTTTCCTTAGCAAAGATTTCTGCATGGAAATTGGCTAATTTTTTAATTGAAGGATATAACAATTTAGCTGAAAATAACCCAGGAGTACTATCCTTGTGGGATTCTCAAATTAATAAGGGAACTAACTCCATTGAGAAGAATATGATGTTAATGGATAATATATATAAGGCAAGTTTTCAGGCTGTAGTTGAAACTTTACCTTTTTTTCATTTATCAAATCCGAATATAATAGGTAATAAGCAAGCTCTTCTTTTTGCAGTGGAGCCTCGTTTTTCTGGAATTTCAGAAAAAGAAGAAACTCCAACGCATAAAGTATATTCAGGAGTATATTCGATTGTAGGTTATAAACATATGATATCTCCAAAAAGAGTTACTTCTTCTTTTGTTATGGTAAAAGGATTATCAGAACTAAGAGGAGATGATTTATTATCCGATCCTATTTCAGGAGAGCTTGATACCTCTGGTATTTCAGATGAACTATACACTACTAACGAGAATTAAATAATAAAATGGCTATAAAAGTATCAGATGCAGAAGACTTAGCTTTATTAGGATTTTCATTGAACAATGTCCTTGTTGCTAAAGTTCATAAAAATGCTGACGCTAGAGAAACGGGAATTATAAAGGTGTTAACTGGAGAAGAGATTTCTCAGCCTTTAGATGTGTATTATACTTCCCCCTATGCAGGCAGGGCTAGTCACGGTATGGTAGCAGGAATACCAGAAGAGGGAGATGAGATTCTTATAATAAAGCCAAATAATAGTGAAAATTGGTTTTATTTAGGCTCTTTATGGCAAAGCCAAGAATATGCCCACTTATATGATACGGAGATACCAACCGAAGGGCCAGCTACAAATAATCCAGACGAACCAAGAGCAAAAGGAAAAACTTTCCCAGACGATAAAATGTATAAGCATAGAGGGATTCCTATGCGTTACTTTTGGAAATCGCCCCTTGGTCACAAAATTACTTTATCTGATTCTCAAAATAATGAGGAAAGAGCTACTTATTTACAGTTAGCAAGCGGTAAGGGAAAGACAATAACTTTAGATGATAGCCCAGGGGTTGATGCTATTATTATGGGAAATGAGCATGGAGGGCATATTAAAGTTTCAACAGACGGGATAGTAGGGAAGGGTCAAGGAAGTGAGAGTATTCAAGTAGAGTGTAAAGGGTCTATTCTTTTACAGAGCAACGAGGACGATATTACTATAAAAGTTCTTGATGGAAAAGATATTAATATTATTAATATGTCCAATGGAACTAAAAAAGATCCTAATTTTCCTGAAGTTGATAATGGAAGCATTAATATTCATAGCCAGTATCAGAATATTAATTTAAGTGTCGCAGCCCCTGATGGAGAAATTAATATAAGAGCAGCAGGGGACACAGGAGTTATAAATGTTATTGCAGAGGGAGATAACTCAAATCTAAATTTAAGATCAGAGAATACTTTATCTTTATCTTCTAAAAACAAACTAAACATCTCTAGTGATTCAGATGATATAGATATAACTAGTGGAGGGATTGTTAATATTAATTAAATCATGGCTATTTTTGATGCAGAAAAGGCAGCAGCAGCACTAGGTAAAGGAAATCTAGGAATTATAGATTCTCTAGGTATGGGTTTTGGTATCCCTAATTGCCTTTTAAACCTTACAAAAAGTGCTTTATCCATTCTTCCTTCTGATATATTAACAAATATGTCCCAATCTATAGAGGAGGGAAAAGACTCTGCAAATAGAAGTATGGCAAAGGCTGTAAAATCTATTTTTGGAGAAAATGGTATTATTGAATTCAATACAGAATCAGGAACTTTACAGTTTAGATCTGGTTCTTCTAAGTATGGATTAGATAGAAACGAAGAAAAGTTTATAGCAGGCTTAGATGGGCTTGGAAAAATTTTAGGGGCTGGTGCTCAAGTTTATGCAAATATTCAAAATGTTCAGCAGCAGATTGATGATGTAAAAGACTGTATGGACATACTTTCTAATGCTACAAAGTTTCAATCAGGAAATAGTGCTACTTTTAAAGCGGGTACTGATTTTTCTGTTAGTGATCTTCCTACTACTGCTGATCTAGTTTCTACTAATTATGCTGGTCAAAGAGCTAGAATAGACTCTGCTATGGACTTTACTCTGAGTTGTAATGCTGTTTTAGGAAATATTAATAGTATTTTATCAGAAAGAGGTTTAGATAGTACATTAGAGCCTTGTTTTGATGATTCTTTTTTTGAAACTTCAACCGTACAGCTCTTAAAGAACGCAGGTTTTCTAATATGTCCTTCAGGAGAAACCGCCGTACTTGAAGAGGATCCTTTCTTTGATCTAGTTTTTGGTCCTCCTAAATCTAAGAAGGGTCAGTTTATTCTCACTACAGATGGGCTATACTATAACTATACATCAGCACTTTCAGTAGAAGTTTCTTCGATTCATGCAGACTCCATTCCTTCCCTAGGAAAGAAGTGGTTATTTGATTTTGATCCAAACTTAGGAGGTAAGGGTACTCAAGTTTCTTTAAAAGATTTGGATCGGTATGTCAGTACTATTTTTGATCTTGAAGTAATTGATGAAGGTATTTCTTTAGTACCTTTTTACGATAATGATCATTTTTTACAAGTATTAAAAGATAATAGGGATAAGCAGGTTTACGATTTATCTTCTGAGTTTTCTACTATAATTTCAACATATGGAGAAAATTCAGCGATTGCAATTAATATGCGACAGAATATATATTCTAATATTGCTAGTCATGAAATTAAAATAAAGAAACGAAAGAAACAAATTGAAATTGCTGTTAAAGCTCCTTCTTTATACGGAACTGGAGCGGCATTTACTTTAGGAAATATTCCTGTAAATGATTTTAGTTATTTAGCTGATATTAATCTTCCTGTAGCTTTAGATAAGCAAGAAAAATTAGCATTCTCTCAAGGAGAGGTTTCTGGAGTGGTGCTTCCACTAAAACCTAAGTTTGTGATACCCCCAGCCACGGATGAGTCCATCGCTATGCATCATTTAGTAGTTCCTCCTGTAGGAGTTGGTGGAATAATAACATCAACAAGCGGACTAGATCCTTCAAGTGCAACAATTTTAAGCTTAACAGATGATGTAATTACTGATCAACTATTGTTAATTTATAATTTCTTAAGTTCAAAGATTATAACCGACCCTTCTTCTACTTCTTTTCAAGTATTAAATTGTGCCTCTACTGATCTTAAAGGCAATGGGCAGTTAGTAGGAGTTAATGCATCATCTGTATTTCCTTCTGGTTTAGGTATTCCTCTACTAAAAGGTATTGGAGAGTATAACCCAACCACTCTCCTTCCTAGTGCAGTAGGAAGTTATGTTAAGCTTCCTGATATTACTGAATTACAAAATCTTACTTACTCTTCAAAAGGGTTTACTTTTGATTTCTGGGTTCATGTTCCCAAATTAGGAGATCTTAATGATCCGTTAGGGTGGGAAAATACTGGAGTCTCTTCTTTACATAAACTAGTTTTAGCTTGCGAAAATACAGGAGGAAGTTTAGAGAAAGGTCATGGACCTTCTTTTTCATCAGAGAGTACTAGAGGAATGACAATGGGATTCACTAGGGATAAGCAGATAAGGGAAAATAAAGATCCTGTTGATGCATCAGCAAGTAATGAGGTATCTTCTGGGTTGTCTTTTTACATAGCTCCTACTCAGGGGGTTGGGGCTGGGGATGCTGATTTTGTAAATAAAGCAGACAATTTGGGATGTAAGACTTTAGAAACCTACCACTTTATGGCAGTAGACACATCAAATGCAAACCCTGATGGTGTTAAAGTAAATGATACCTCCTCTTCTTTTGTGCATATGGTTGTTTCTGTAGATGTTGACAAGAATACTGTTAAGTTTATTTTAGATGGAAGTCTTTTAGCAACATCCTCCGTTAGTGAGACTTTTGGAGTTGACGCTTTCCAAGGCCCAGGTATACCTTCTTTCCATAATTCCAATAGCTTTAATTACGCTTCTTCTGGAACTTTAGTAGATACAGTATTGGCTAATGGTCCTCCTCTTTATCCTTACTTTACTCCTTGGATTATTGGAGGAGGATACACAGATGGACTAACCGAAAGCAGTGCTGGAGGATTTATGGGTCTAAACTCTGGAGTTAGAAGTGGGTTAGGAGGATTTTTAGGTAGTTTTAAAATATACCAAAAGCCTCTTTCAGAGCAGGAAGCAAAAGTTAATTTTGATGCACAAAAAGGATTTTTCAAAAATATCATAACATAATACCATGATTACTTCTACAGATATTCACGGAGTTTCTCCTACTAAATTCGTTAAAAAAGAAGCCACTTCTCAGGGTTGGAAGAAAATTTATGGAATGCAATTCCCTACAGGTGGTTCTTTAGAAAAAGGATTCTTTCCTAAAAAATCAAGTAAAGAGCTTATTAGAAATAATATACAACAACTTCTTTTAACTGAAAAGGGAGAAAGAGTTATGCTTCCTAATTTTGGTGTAAGTCTTAGACGATTTCTTTTTCAACCTCTAGATAGACAGTTATTTGATGTAATTCAAGGTGAGATAGTTAGTGCATTTTCTAATTATTTACCTAATGTAGAGATTGTGAAACTTAGCGTAGTGCCTCTTGATTCCTTTGGATCTGAAGGTATGCAAGCATTACAAATTAAGTTAATTGTTAAGTTGCTTGATAGAAGCAATATAATTGTTGATGTAGGTGTTACTTTATCATGAAATTCGAAGGAACAGTCAAGTCAGACTTTATTAAACTGGTTTCCGTACCAGAAGGTAAAAAATCTAAATTTATTGATTTTGCAGCAACAGATTTTGCTTCTATCAAAGATAAACTAATTGAATATATTCAAGCGGTCTATCCATTAGATTATCAAAACTTCTCTGAAACGGATTTAGGAGTTATGCTTATTGAGCTTGTTTCTTATATGGGCGCAGTAATGTCTTTTAAAGCAGATGCTATAGCTCATGAAAGCTTTTTAAGAACAGCTAAGAAGAGAGATAATGTTAGGAAGCTTTTAGAATTAATTGGAGTTTCTTTGAAAGGTCCAATTAGTTCTGCTGCTAATGCTCAAATAACCTTGGATGCTGGTCCAGCATCAGGAGATTTTCCTTTAGTTGTTTCTCCTGCTCAAAGGGTTGTAAGTATTAACTCTTCAGAGGACGGTGCTTCAGTCACATATACTTTATATAAAACGGTAAATGGATCTTTAGAGTCTGCTAATTCTCTTGGGAATATAAATCTTCAAGGAAGCGAAGCAGATAATTCCGCTAGTTCTGTTTTTACTAACTTAGCTCTTTTAGAAGGAACTTTTATAGTAACTAGTGGAACTTTTGCTGGATTAGAGTCTAATAAAAGAATTGCTTTAACTGAATCTCCTGTTATTGAGGGTAGTGTTGAAGTTTTTGTTACTGGAGGTGATGAGACTGTATCGGGAGCATACAGAAGGGTAGAAAATTTATTCTTTGCTTCAGGAACCAATGATAAGATTTTTCAGGTAGTTTATAATGATAACTTTAATGCTACCTTACTTTTTGGTGATGGTATAACAGGAGTTTCTCCTCCTAATGGAGCTTCTTTTGTTAGTTCTTATAGGGTTGGAGGGGGAACTAGAGGAAATATTACTAAGGGTTTAATAAATAAGTCTTTAAACACACTTTCTGCATCGGGACCAACTCTAACAGCAGTTATGGAGAATACTACTCAGGGTACAGGAGGTTTAGAAGCAGAAACGGTTGAACATGCTAAGAGGTATGCACCCCTTACCTTCAGAATGCAGGATAGATTAGTTACTCCTGTTGATTATTCAACTTTTGCAAGTACTTTTATTTCTACAACAGGATCAAGTGCTAAGGGTTTAGCTGTAGCAAGAAAAGCCTTTAGTTCGGCCAATATTATTGATGTTTATGTATTACAGAAAGCTTCTGATTTTCAACTTCAAAAAGCTACAATTGCCTTTAAGAATGAGCTATTAACAGCTATAGGCGATAAGAAAATGATAACTGATGATGTTGTTCTTGTTGATGGTTTAATTAGAACTCTTGATTTAATTGTGTCTCTTAAAATAGATAAAGAATTACTACTTAAGGAAGAACAAATTAAACAACAAGTTAAAGATAAAGTTGTTAATTACTTTAATATTGATAATTTTGATTTTGGAGAAGGATTAAAAATTCAAGATTTAAATAGAGCTATTTTTGAAATAGATGATGTTCGCTTCTCTTCTATAGAGAACTTAGATAATGATATAGTTCTTGAGTTTAATGAAGTGCTACAGCTTAATAATTTAACGATAACTGTTGATTTGATTTGATATGATAACCCCATCAGATTTTAGTAAGTCTCAGAATTTCTATAAAAGAAATTATGTAGATGTATTAAAAATTATTACCCCAGATATCTATTTAAATTCCGATATTCAAGTTAGTGGGGTGGTTAATGATCCTATAAATCATATCATTAATTCTCATATTCTCGCTTTAGATAATATATCTCAGATTCTTCCAGTATCTGCGACTACAAATTTTTCTGATATTAATAATGTTTCTGGTCTTAGTAGATTTTTTATAAAACAAAATAATCTTACTAAGATTGATAGCTTTTCTTTTGAGAAGGATATACTTTTTCCTTTAAATAAAACATATTCTGATTTTGCTACCAGTGCAGATTTTGCTAGTTATATTAGTGGAACTTTTTTGCCAACAATTCCTCTACAAACTGCTGTAGATACAAACTTAGCCCAATCTACAGCGTCTGCTTATGATAATACTTCTTCAGGAACCCATGAGTATTTAATTAAAAAACTATCTTGGTTTTACTTTTTAAATACTGCTGCTCCTACAGGAGGAACATTTGCTCCCTCTACTTTTGTATCGGAAAAGCTTTCTAATATTTATAGAGGAGATAGCTTAGGGTTAGTAGATGGAATTTTAGGATTTCAAGAATACTTATTTAAGAATAGATCCTCTTTTTCTGGAATAGATAATAGAATATATCCATCAGATTTTGCGTCTGGTACTGCGGAGTTCGTTAGTGGGACTCAGCAATTAGATAAATTATCAACTCTACTAGAGACTATTTATTCAGAAGAGCCTTTAAATGTTAGAGATACTTTAGTTAACGATGCTTTAGATGATTTTATTGCAGCAGGGACTCTACTTGTAGATGAAAAATCTAACGGACCTTTTGAAAAGTTATTAAGAGCAATTTCTTATTCAGTAGCAGACACACAAAACCAAATAAATAAATTAGATCTCTTATATGATATCGAAGGGTGTCCAAAAGAGTTTTTACCTTTATTAGCTGAACTTATAGGACTAAAACTAGTAGGGCATGATGAAGAGAGGTGGAGGCTTCAGCTTAGGCAGGCTGTATCTCTTTATAAAGCAGCAGGAACTAAAAAATCAATTCAACTTTCTGTTGATAGTTTTTTTGGTAAAGGATCTTTTGATGTTAGTTCTAATAATATTTTTGAATTATATGAGTCTTACTTACCTAATTTGATTTACTATGCTTTAGCTACTGATTCTGCTGCATTTAAAGAGGGGTTTACTTCTTGGACCCCAACAGCAGCCAAAGCTCTTTTAGTAAATGATTATTCTTTTGATAGTATAGATATCAATATTCGATATGCTGTAGATTATATTCTTAGAAGATTAGTTCAATTACACCCAGACCACTTTACTTTAGGAAATACCCCATTCCCTCATCTTACGGATATAGGAGGAAGTACAGACCCTAATTTTGTTTTTAATTATAGAGGTAGAGATTTTCCTATACCTCCTTGGGAGGAGGAAAGATATTATGAGACTTGTATAGTTACTCTTGATTTTTTAGATACTCTAAGTGATATTTTATGTAATTTTGGAATTTCTAGTAACTTAAGAGACGGGATAAGAAATTATTATCATAGTTTTTCTTTATCTTCTTTAGAAGATATTCATGTTCATAACAGATGGAACCTTTTCACTTCTTCTATTCAATCTCCTCCAAACTTTAGTAATGTTTTAGCAGATCCCTCAACTAAAAATATAGAATTCTTAAGCCTATGGAGTGGCAAATCCTCTCATTTTGCAGTACCCTTTGTAGCATCAAGTTTTGATTTTACAAAATTAAAAAGCCAAGATCCAGACTATGCCCTGGCTTTAAATAATCTTTCTACTGGGCTAATTCAGCTAGTTCCTTTACATGCTATTCCTAATATAACTTTATCTTTATCAGATTCTGATACTTACTTAGTATCCACTCTTGATGATTGCGGAAGTATTAAACTTCCACTTGAAGGTATTTTAGATGGATCAACTCCTATTGTTATTAATAGAGGGGTTTCAGGGGTAAATGCGTCTTCAGGAAATCAAGTATTTAGGAGATCAGAAGTTGACACTCTTCAAGATGCTTACATTAATAGTTCTTCAGCCCCTGTAACAGTGCCTAGAAATTCAATAAGAAGAAGAAATTTTAAAAGGCTTCTTCCTAGAAAAGGAATATACACAAGGTCTGGGTTTAGTATGCCTTCTCCTTATCTTTATCTTAGTGGTATAGACTGCTCTTCTTGCTGGACTCCCTTGGGATATATTCCTTCGGCAGGATCTTTCCAAACAATTTCCGAATATTCTAGCATACCCTCGGTTTACAGTATATGTGAAAATCTAACATCTTCCTCTGTTTTCTCAGGAGTTTCTGTAAGTACAACTATGCTTTCGCGGGGAGCAGAAACATCAATTTCTGGTTGTTCTAAGTTTATTACAAGAGGAGAAACTCCTGAAATTGTTGGCTTTATGGCAAAATTTTTAGATGAAATAGCTTATTTAGATGCGTCATCTGTAATTGAAGATGCTCTTAATTCCACTGATTTTTATTCAATTATCTCTGCAATGGGGCCGCAAATAGATCTATATCAGGCAAGTGCTAATCAGACAGTATTATCTCTATCCTCTTTTGATGAGTATCTTAATTTTAAATTTGGAAGAGGGCTGCAAAAACTTTATAATGATTATACTGATGCTTTTTCCAAACATCTTTTAGATAAGGCCAGCCTCACCTCCTCTAGTGTTCCAAATATATTTTCTCAAACTTATGGCCCTCTTCTGTTTAATTCACAAGAGTTATTGGAAGGTTCCGCTTTACAAACAAGTAGTAATTTAATCGCCAGCTCTTTAGTATCCTCTCTTGAATTAAATACAAGCAATGTCTTTTCTAGTGGAAGTACAAATGTAGGAACATTTATAGCCAGCGACACTTCACATCTATATATCGAAACTAAAGAATTTAGAAATCCTCATATCATTAGTGGAGTTGAGCTAATTATTCCTTCGGGTGCTCCAACAAGTAATTCCTTCTCTATTACAAGACTTAATAAAGTATATGAATCTAAACTAAAAGAAGAAAATTATTTAATTAATAATACAATATTAAAACAAAAAACT
>Ga0114908_1001558_pt1 | contig 11574 bp, 8 predicted proteins | sample MalvireepMed_s17_FD_87292 | JGI IMG/M metagenome (GOLD analysis project Ga0114908, IMG submission 87292) | Marine viral communities from the Global Malaspina Expedition - Malaspina viral metaG DeepMed_s17 | ecosystem: Environmental > Aquatic > Marine > Oceanic | place: Mediterranean Sea... | reverse complement strand
GGCAAATTTATAGAATTATATTTCAGTTTTTAGCAAAGTTAATACTACAAATGTATAATTTCAGTATTCAAAGACAAGCTTTTAGAAAACCGACATGGAGATTTAAAAATTTCCTGATGTTTTTTTAATGCTTAAAAATCGGCTGAAGCTTCTACGAATCTATATTTGTAATATGCAAAAAAAACGAATTTTAGTTGCAGCCTTAAATTGGGGGTTGGGTCATGCCACCAGGTGCATTCCCATTATAAAAGCCCTGATCAAAAACAACTACGAACCTATAGTAGCTTCAGATGGTGATGCTTTACGACTTTTAAAGAAAGAATTCCCGCATATTATTTGTCTGGAATTACCATCGTATCATATAAGGTATACCAAGGATCCCGGAAACTTAAAATGGAAATTACTCTTTGATAGCCCACGCATTTTAAGTGTTATTAAGGCTGAAAAGAAAACAACCCAGAGCATAATTCGGGATTATCAAATTTCGGGGATCATTTCGGATAATCGCTGGGGGGTTAGAAATAAGCGATTACAATGTGTATTTATCACTCATCAACTTCAGGTGCTTTCGGGAAATACCACGTACTTCAGTAGTAAAATTCAGCAAAAATATATTGAAAAATTTGACCAATGCTGGGTTCCTGACCTGCCAGGCCGTAAAAATCTAAGCGGTATACTGGGACATCTAAAAACAGAGAATTCCGACATAAAATATATTGGTCCGTTGAGCAGAATCGAAAAACGCTCCCTCCCCATAGTTTATGATTACCTGATTATGCTATCGGGCCCGGAACCTCAGCGAAGCTTTTTAGAAAGGCATTTACTAAATATCTTTAAAGAGACGCAAGAGAAGATTTTATTTATCAGAGGTGTTTTTTGCTCGGAAGAAATTAGCCTGAATAACACCAATATCAATATCAGGAACCATCTTTATGGAGCGTTTTTACAACAAGCCTTAAATAGTTGTAAGTGCGTTATTGCACGATCGGGTTACACTACGATTATGGATCTTTATAAAATTGAAGCAAAAGCGTTCTTTATACCAACCCCGGGACAGTTTGAACAGGAATATCTGGCTGAGCGTTTGGAAAAACTTGGTATTGCTCCGTATTGCAAACAAGAAAACTTCTCTTTAGACAAATTGGAACGTGTAGCGCAATATTCAGGCTTCAGCAGTGTCCGTTTCGAGCACCCTTTTAGGGATCTCTTTACTCTTTTCCAGAGTGAATGAAAATTCACTACCCACTCCAAATACACTTTCTACATAAATTTTTTCACTATGGGCCTCAATGATATGCTTGACAATTGACAAGCCTAAACCGGATCCCCCTTCTTTTCGGGAACCACTCTTATCCACACGATAAAAACGTTCAAATAAACGCGGAATATTCGTTTTAGCGATTCCTTCCCCATTATCGGTTACCCGAACAATGACTTTGTTTTTAATTAGATTCTCTATACTAATCTCTGTGGTGCCCCCTTCTTTTCCGTATTTAATGGAATTCACTACCAGATTTGTAATGACCTGCTGAATCCTTTCCTCATCGGCTCTTACCCAGATCGCTTCCTGATAATCCATATCAAAGGTAAGGGTGATATTCTTTTTAGCCGCTTTCATCTCCAATAGATCAAAAGTGTTTTGAATTAATTCCACTACATCAAAATCTTCGATATAAAGATGTAAATCACCGGTTTCTAATTTGGTGATCATATCCAGGTCTTTAACAATATAGATAAGGCGCTCTACCCCTTTACTGGCGCGTTGCAAATATTTTTTACGAACGCTTTTATCTTTCATGGCCCCATCCAATAAAGTTAAGATATAGCCCTGGACGGTAAACAGTGGTGTCTTTAACTCGTGCGAGACATTGCCCATAAATTCTTTACGGTAATTCTCACGCACCTTTAAAGTTTCAATTTCAAGTTTTTTATGTTCCGCAAATTTTTCAACCTCTCTGGTAAGCGAAGCCATATCTGTAGTTACCTGATTGGGGTTAAGGGTAGAAGAATCTAATAAGGATACATCGTCGTAAATTTTCTTAATCCTTTTATAGATAAAATTCTCTACACGATATTGTGTGATAAAGAAGGAAAACGTGTAGCACACCAATGCAAAACCCATCAGTGCCCACCAGTGAAAGTTTCCTGAAAAATAAGAAAAAGCAGTCCATAGACCACTTAAAAATAAGGTAAGATATAAAGAGGTCTTTATTGCAAAGGTGTAGGACTTCTTAAATTTTTTCGCCATTAAACTACAAACTTATAACCAACTCCTTTTACGGTTTTAAAGCTGTCATCACCTATTTTTTCTCTTAATTTACGAATGTGTACATCTATGGTACGCCCTCCAACAACAACTTCGTTACCCCAAACTTTATCAAGAATATCCTCTCGTTTAAAAACTTTTCCGGGCTTAGAGGCTAATAATGAAAGTAATTCAAATTCTTTACGAGGCAAAATCATCTCCTCCTTATTCTTCACTACTTTATATTCATCTCTATTGATAACAATCTCTCCTACCTTTACAATATTCGACCCTGCTTCTTCATCTCTAAACCTTCGAAGTAAAGCTTTTACTTTACTAATTAAGACTTTCGGTTTTATGGGTTTTGTGATATAATCATCTGCTCCTGCATCAAAACCTGCCATTTGTGAGTAATCTTCTCCTCTGGCCGTTAAAAAAGTAATAATAGTATCCTCTAACTCCGGTATTTTTCGCATTTGCTCACAGGCCTCTATCCCATCCATACCCGGCATCATCACATCGAGGATAATTAAATGTGGGGATTTTTTCCTGGCCACCTTTACCGCCTCTGCGCCATTATCAGCAGTAATTACCTGATAACCTTCTGCAGAAAGGTTATAACCTACGATCTCCAGGATATCTGGTTCGTCATCTACCAGAAGGATTCTGATGTCTTTTTTCTTCATTTTAGTATCGATTTTAACAAATACGCGGTAAATGTAATTATTAATTTGAATCTACAATTTAAGCATTTATTTAGTAACCTTTACATAACACTAAAATGACAAAGCGTTAATTTGCGGTTAACACAAGCTTTACATAACGCCCTTTAATTTGCACTCAAGAATCAAACAAAGGGATGAATAAATTTTTAGTACTTATTGCATTTTTACTTACTACTATAGTAAATGCACAAGAAACAACAGGTTCTATCGCAGGAAAGCTTACCGATCGCGAGATGAACGGCGAACCATTACCGTTTGCCAATGTAACAATTAAAGGAACTTCTAAAGGAACAACATCAGATTATGATGGTCTTTATGTACTGGACAAAATTGAACCAGGAACATATACCGTTGTGTTTAGTTTTATAGGATACGAGACTTTAGAAATACCAAATGTACAGGTTGTTGCAGATAAAATTACTGAAATCAACACAGATCTAGGAGCCAGTGCAGCATCTTTAGATGAAGTTGTAATTACTACAGTTTCTAGAAGAGATAGTGAAGTTGCTTTATTACTAGAGCAAAAAGGAGCTATAGACATTAAAGAAAGTATCGGAGCTCAGGAATTAGCTAAACTAGGAGTTTCTGATGCCGGAACCGCAACTACAAAAATATCTGGGGTAACAAGTAGTGAAGCCTCTGGAGATATCTTTGTAAGAGGACTTGGAGATCGTTACTTATATTCTACTTTAAACGGCTTACCAATTCCTTCAGATGACGTAGAAAGAAAAAATATTGATTTAGGACTTTTTTCGACAAGAGTTTTAAACAGTATTGCGATTAGCAAAACATACTCTGCTAATACCTCTGCAGATCAGGCTTCAGGTAATGTAGATATTAGCACCAGAACTTTAAGAGGATCTGAAGAATTAAATGCAGGACTTCGTGTTGGAGTTAATACTAATGTAACTGGACAATTCGATTCATTTAAAGTATCACCAAACCAAAGTGATGCTACACTTGGGTTTTACAGCCAATCAATCCCTGTTGGACAGGCTATTGAATATCAAAGCTGGAATACACAAACTGCAGATCTACCGGTAAACAGAAGATTTGCACTTACAGCAGGTAAGAAATTTGGTGATAAATTCAAATTATTATTTACTGGTTCTATCTCTTCTAAATTTGAACATAGAGAAGGTATTTTTAGAGAATATAGAAGTAACCAACTTTACGACTATTTCTCTGACGTAGAAAATTTTGAAAAAACAGATAACACTACAGCGCTGCTAGATGCTACTTACGAGATTAATGATGATCACGAAGTAAAAGCTACCAGTTTATTTATAAACAAACTTACAGACCAGGTATACGAAAGTGGGCGCAATGGTGAAGGTGTAATCTTCGAAGAAACAGCTCCTGCAGAAGGTCTTAACCAGTTTGTTAGAGATCAAAATATTAAGCAAACAAGAATCCTGATTAATCAACTTCACGGTAAACATCGTTTTTTCGAGAATAACGAATTAGATTGGGGTGTTGGTCTAAACCTTGTAAATGCAGATGAGCCAAATCGTATTCGTAACGAAGTAAACTATGATGGTGAAGACTTTGTTCAATTAGGAAGAACCGGTGGTTTCCAACAACGTAAATCTGGACAAAAAATCGAGGATATAGAGTTTAATGCTTTTGCTGAAGACCAGATTACTTTTGCTGAAAATGATAGCTTAAACCAAAATGTATATTTACAGGTTGGTGGTAACTTTAGAAATAAGGATCGTGATTTCCAGTCAAAATTTTACGGAGTTGAAGAAGATGGTTTAAACACCGTAAACCCTATTTCTATTGATGATTTTTCAAATGTATTTACTCCAGACAATTTTGATAATGGTGATGTAAGTCGTAACAACTTACCTACAGATCGATATGTTGCTAACCTAACTTCTTACGGCGGTTTTGCTACCTTCAATTATGGTAAAGGAAAATGGAATGTAAACTTAGGTGCAAGATTCCAAAGAGATGAACTTGATGTTAGATTTAGAGTAAACAACTATCCTTCTACAAGACCTCAATATTCTATAAAAGAATACGACAATATTTACCCTAGCCTAAATGTAAAGTTTTCTCCTAGCGAAAATTCTAATATTAGACTTGCTGCCAGTAAAACAATTACTTTACCAGAGTTTAAAGAAATTGCTCCTTTCGAGTATGTATCTCAAACAGGACAGGTTACACGTGGTAATCCAAACCTGGATGCTTCTACAAACTATAATTTAGATTTAAAATACGAATTCTTCCCAAGCAATGGGCAGCTAGTTTCGTTAACCGGATTCTACAAAAAGATAGAAGACCCTATTAACAAAGTTCAGGATAGAGGTGCTGCCGGTGTATTTAGTTACTTCAACGCTGGTGAGGAAGCAAATATCTACGGAATTGAATTAGAAACCAGAGTTGATATTATTGATTCTGAAGATGAAAATGCTATCGATTTTGGAGTTGGTTTTAATGCTTCTAGAATGTGGCATAAACAAGATCTTAAAGACGTTTATGAAGATGGTACTTTTATTAGAACTTTCCAATACAACAACAAAACCGAAGTAGGCTTACAAGGAGCGTCAGATTGGATTTTTAATGGATCCTTAAACTTTTCAACTGAAAATTCAGATAGAGCATTTAGAGGGTCTATCGTAGCAAATTACCAGTCTGATAAGATTTATGCCCTAGGTGCTCCTGAAGTTCAAACACAAACAGATGTTTTCTATAACGACGAGATTGTAGAAAAAGGATTTGTGACTTTAGATGCCATAATCAGTAAAAACTTTGGAGAAAACTGGTCAGTTCAATTTAGAGGACAAAACCTTTTAAATCCAGAAATAGAAAGATACCAGGCTGTTCGCCCTAGTACCACCGGAATTGAAGCCGATCAAACAGTAAGATCGTATTCTCGTGGGGCAGTTTTAAGCCTTGGTGTAGGATATTCATTCTAATAAATGACATAAAAATTAACTAAAACTCAAATTAGAAATTAATTAAACACTTATGAAAAACAAAACTAAAAATTTGTATCTAGTATTGTTTGCAATGTTTGCTTTAGGAATTACAAGCTGTAGCAATAACGACGATTTTCCACTAGATGACGACGGAGGTGAAAACCCTGAAGAACTAGACCCTTCTAACTGGCAGGGAACGATCGAAGATGATTTAACATTAGATGCAACTGAAACATATAATTTAAGCGGAGTAATTTCTGTTGAGGCTGGAGCAACTCTTACCATACCGGCAGGAACTCAAATCGTAGCAGATACTGATGATGACGATGATTCTTCAACTAACGTTTATATCGTTGTTCAGCAAGGAGCTATGATCGATATCCAGGGAACTTCTTCTGCTCCTGTTGTTATGAGTGCTGCAAGTGGTAACTCTGGTAGCTGGGGAGGTCTTATAATCGCTGGTAATGCTGTTACTACAGAAGGACCAAACTCTGTAGCAGAAGTTGGTGGTATTGTTTACGGTGGTAGCAATGCTGAAGACAACTCTGGTTCTATTAATTACTTAGTGATCGAAGACGCTGGTGCTCAAATTAACTCTGAGTCTCAGTTTAACGGTCTTTCACTTTACGCTGTAGGTTCAGCAACTACAATTAACAACGTTGCCATTAACAATGGAGCTGATGATGGTGTAGAATTCTTTGGTGGATCTGTTAGTGCTACTAATCTTTACTTAGAAAACAACGAAGATGATGCTGTAGACTGGACTGAAGGTTGGGACGGTGGCGTAGAGAATGTGTATGTACTTCATACTATCGAGAATTTCTCTACTGCAATCGAGGCTGATGGTCAAAACAATATGCCAACAATTACAAACTTTACTGCTGTTTCTACAACTGGAGGAATTGCTTTACAGTTTAAAGCATTATCTGGTGCTACAATTACTGGTTTATCTTTAAGTGGTTATGATACTACTGTAGATATTACTGAAACAGGAAGAACTGATCTTTCAGGAATTCAAATTGAAGGTGCAGATGCAGATGCAGACCTAGATTATAACGCTGAAGCTACTGTAGACGCTACAATGTTTGATTGGGTTGGAAATCGTGCTAATGTTGCTGTTTTACCAGGAACTATTGACAGTGACATGTCTTTAAATGCTTCTACAATGTACGTTATCAACGGAGTTGTTTCTGTTGAAAACGAAGCAACTTTAACTATTCCTGCAGGAACGCATATTACTGCAAGAACAGATGAAGATACAGATGGAACAAGTGTTTACATCGTAGTACAAAGAAACGCTATGATCGACATCCAGGGAACTGCTGAAAATCCAGTTGTTATGAACTCTACTTCTGGTAGCGCTGGTAGCTGGGGCGGACTTGTAATCGCAGGGAACGCAGTATCTACAGATGGTGTTAACTTAATTGCCGAAGTTGGAGGTATTGTTTACGGTGGTGATGACCCTACAGATGATTCGGGTTCTATTTCTTACCTTATTTTATCTGATGCGGGAGCTTCAATTAATGCTGAATCTCAATACAACGGTCTTTCTTTATACACTGTTGGTTCTGGTACAACTATCGATAACGTAGCTATCTTAAACGGTGCAGATGACGGAGTTGAATTTTTTGGAGGATCTGTATTCGCTACAAATCTTTACTTAGAAAACAACGAAGATGATGCTGTAGACTGGACTGAAGGATGGGACGGTGGTGTAGAGAACGTTTATGTTTCTCACACAATCGAAAACTTCTCTACGGCTATCGAAGCTGATGGGCCAAACAATATGCCTACAATTAAAAACTTTACTGCCGTTTCTACAACTGGAGGAATTGCTTTACAGTTTAAAAAACAATCTGGAGCGGTAATCGAAGGATTATCATTAAATGGTTATGCAACTATTATCGATCTTACTGAAGATGGTAGAACTTTAGCAGCTACAGATATTACAATAGAAGGTGTTGTTGCAGATTTAAATGCTGCTTACGATGCTGCTGCTACTGTAGACGTATCAATCTTTGATTGGGCTATGTAATTAACATAGAATATAAATTAGAAAAAGGGCTGCAATTGCAGCCCTTTTTTATTCCTAATCTGTTAAAAATAACCTAAATACATTTTATCGAATTAAGCAAATTTTAGGTATGATTTTTGATTTTTTATTGTAAGTTTGCAATAACCGACTAAGAAAGCATGAAACAAAATTATCTCTACAGTCTTATATTGGGATTATTTCTACTGATAGCTGCTCCTGCAACTGCTCAGCAGAATGATTCACGTATAGCTAAAAAAACCACTGCAGAGACCATCGAAGGCCTTAGTCTTTACCCTAATCCGGTTTCAGGTGATAAAATCTACATTACCAGCACTAAAAATCTTGAAAAAGAAATCGAAATCTACAATGTTTTAGGGAAAGCGATAAAAAAGACAAAACTGCGTGGCAAAGAATTAGACATATCGTCTCTTGTTGCAGGTATCTATATTGTAAAGATCAAAGAGCAAAACGAGATCGCTACTCGTAAGCTCGTCGTTAAATGAAGAGGAGAGGCTTCGGCCCACGTCACTCATCCCAGCGATAATATTCGCTATTATTCCCAATAATTATTTGAAAATTATATTCTTTTTTAACTTTGCGTAAACTACGGCGGTGTAAGCCCATGGGTATTTATTAGACAATTATTTTTTATTTCGAGATAAGTTAGGTCTCGGAGCATTTAATCTCGATTATTGAGTAAAAATTGCAAATGATACAGCACAGCAAAATTTTTGATATCCAATCTAAAGCTGATTTTCTAAAAATCAGTCTTGAAATCTTCCAATATCAATATCAAAATAATCACGTTTATCAACACTTTTGCAAGTTATTACATAAATCACCCGACAATGTCCGTAGCTTAGCTGATATTCCATTTCTTCCCATCCAATTTTTTAAGAGTCACCAAATACTTTCTGATAATAAACCTGCAGAAATTACTTTTACCAGTAGCGGAACCACCGGAAGCACCACAAGTAAACATATAGTCACCAATTTGGAGATTTATGAGGATAGCTTCAACAAGGCATTTCAAAAATTTTACGGGCCAGCTGAAGATTTAACCATTTTAGCGCTTCTTCCATCCTATTTAGAACGCGAAGGTTCTTCTCTTATTTATATGGTAGAACATCTAATTAAAAAAAGCAATCAAAGTGAAAGTGGCTTTTATTTAGATAATCTTGATACACTGAAAAATAAGCTTATTCAGCTAGATAAAGATGGTAAGAAAATACTTTTAATTGGTGTATCATTTGCATTATTAGACCTAGTTGAAAATCATCAGTTTCAACTAGAAAACACCATTATCATGGAAACCGGCGGAATGAAAGGCCGCCGTAAAGAAATGATTAGGGAAGAGCTGCATAGCATACTCTCTAAAGGCTTTGGAGTTTCTGCTATTCATAGCGAATACGGGATGACCGAGTTACTCTCGCAGGCTTATTCCAAAGGAAATGGAGTTTTTGACTGCCCACCCTGGATGAAAATCTTAATTAGAGATCCTGAAGACGCTTTTTCTCCTGTAAAAAAAGGAAAAACCGGCGGAATAAATGTAATCGATCTTGCCAATATTAACTCATGTTCATTTATCGCTACTCAGGATTTAGGGAAAATAAATAAAAATGATACTATAGAAATCTTAGGAAGATTCGATAATAGCGACATCCGTGGTTGTAACCTTATGGTTTTGTAAACTCTATAATAAGCAGAATTTTCAGGAAAAATCAGAAAAATATAATTGTAAGATATTTTAAAATTTACAAAAACAATAAAAAATATTAGACCTTATCAAGCGGTTGGTAAGTATTAAAGCATAATCCAGAAATTAGTAGCCTCTAAACAAATGTTATTTTTATCCAAAAACCTGTAAGCATCTTGAAAAATAACCGACTACATTTCAGCAGAATAGGAAGAAGTCAAAATTTATTCTGTGGCTAAGTGAAATTTTTCATATTAGATTGGTTAGTTAGTTGAATCCCCTCTTGAACAGTTCAAGAGGGGATTTTTAGTCTATAACCTTGCGGTAACCAAAAAGTAGGGATAGAAGTTTTAAAAGTTTCGGAACAAACCTATTACAACATAACAACCTACAATAAGGGATTTAAACAACCACTAATATATAGGTATTCTTTTTACCCTTATTAATGATTACATACTTATCGTTAATAAGATCATCAAGGCTAATGGTGTAATCCTCTTGCACTTTCTCCTTATTTACCGAAACCGAATTTTCTTTTAAAGCTCTCCTGGCTTCACCATTAGATTTTAAAAAATCGGTTTTCGCAGCTAGAGCTCCAATCATATCTAAACCGGCTTCAACCTCGGCTCTGGAAACTTCAGCTTGCGGCACTCCTTCAAAAACATCTAAAAAAGTGGCTTCGTTTAAAGATTTTAAATCTTCAGCAGTGCTTTTTCCAAACAAAACTTCAGAAGCTTTTACCGCATTATTATAATCTTCTTCAGAGTGTACCATTACGGTGACTTCCTTCGCCAAAACTTTTTGAAGTTCTCTTAAATGTGGCGCTTCCTGATGTTTTGAGGTTAAATCTTCTATTTCTTCTTTACTTAAAAAAGTAAAGATTTTGATGTATTTCTCTGCATCAGCATCGCTGGTATTTAACCAGTACTGGTAGAATTTATAAGGCGACGTTCTATTGGCATCCAACCAGATATTTCCTCCTTCGGTTTTACCAAATTTTGTACCGTCGGCCTTTGTAATTAATGGGCAGGTAAGCGCATATCCTTTTCCATCCCCTATTCTACGAATCATTTCAGTCCCGGTAGTAATATTTCCCCACTGGTCACTACCTCCCATTTGCAAGGTACACTGGTGTTCTCTAAATAAATGAAGAAAATCGTATCCCTGTACTAACTGGTAGGTAAATTCAGTAAAAGACATCCCTTCAGACGCGTCTGAAGATAAACGTTTTTTAACCGAATCTTTGGCCATCATATAATTTACGGTGATATGCTTACCTACATCGCGAATAAAATCAAGAAAAGAAAACTCCTTCATCCAGTCGTAGTTATTTACTAATACTGCAGTATTTTCTTCAGCTCCTTCAAAATCCAAAAACCTTGAAAGCTGCTCTTTAATCGAATTTTGATTATGCCTTAGAGTCGCTTCATCTAAGAGATTACGTTCCGCAGATTTCCCCGAAGGATCCCCAATCATTCCCGTTGCACCACCAACCAAGGCATAAGGTTTATGTCCTGCTAACTGGAAATGCCGAAGCATCATTACTCCTACCAGGTGACCAATATGTAAAGAGTCTGCTGTTGGGTCGATACCAACATAGGCAGCACGCATTTGCTCGTTTAGATGTTCTTCTGTGCCCGGCATCACATCGTGAATCATTCCGCGCCAGGTAAGCTCTTCAACAAAATTTTTGTTCATAATTAACAATTTGTTCTTAAAACAGCTGTAAAGATACCATTTACTCTTATTTTTCCTAAGTGCTTTAGCTATATTTACCACATGATTTTAGTTACAGGCGGTACCGGTTTAGTAGGCGCTCATTTGCTTTTAAAACTGGCAGAAGAAAAACATCAGATTAGAGCGATTTATCGCCCCAAAAGTGATCTTTATAAGACACTTGAGGTCTTTTTATATTATCATCACAAAGAGGAAGCTGAACGCCTTTT
>Ga0114908_1001555_pt1 | contig 11584 bp, 13 predicted proteins | sample MalvireepMed_s17_FD_87292 | JGI IMG/M metagenome (GOLD analysis project Ga0114908, IMG submission 87292) | Marine viral communities from the Global Malaspina Expedition - Malaspina viral metaG DeepMed_s17 | ecosystem: Environmental > Aquatic > Marine > Oceanic | place: Mediterranean Sea... | reverse complement strand
TCCTTTGGGAGCATCAATGTATTCACCATCGGCCTTGGAGAATCCCTTGAAGAGTGAAACCGCCGCCCTGACGGTCGGGCCTATATCGTTGCCCACCGTTTGTTGCAGTTCAGCGGTGCTGTTTATTTTATCCTCTTCGTCTTGTACATGACGTTCCTTGATCATGTTGTCTTGGACTTCGTAGTAGAGTTCGATATCCTCCTTGATACGGGTATTCGAGAGATTCTTCGCAAAAGCCCGGTTTAGATAATCGTTGACGCCATCTTCTTGGCCCTCCCCAATTACAAGGCCACTATCAAATTTAAGGTCTTCCGCTTTGAGAGGGGCTTCAGGGACATCGTTATTCTTGCGCCAAGCGCCTTTTTGCTCGTCGGTTCCTTCTTCGGGGAACGGGTCAGGGTCTTTCCCCTTCTTGAAGGCGGTTTCGACATTGATGAATGATTTAAGAATCTCGCCGGGATTGGGGAAACGCGCCATCCGCTTGTTGAGTCTTTCGACGTTCTTTTCGTAATCCTTGTGGTCTTCGTCCCCAGCGGCATAGGCGACGGCATCGGTTTTCCAATCATCCGGCAATCCCGAGAATTGTTCTGGCTCTGGTTCGGGCGCGGGCGCTGTCTCTGGTTCGGGCGCTGGTTCCGGGGCCGGTGTGGGTTCTGGTTCGGGAATCGGTGTAGGTTCCGGGGCCGGTGTAGGTTCGGGTTGTCCGGTAGCTTCAGCCATCTAACTTGCTCCTTTATCTCTTCTGCGGTGGGATTTAACTAAGGGTGCTTTACGTTTCTGCAATGCCTGTTTGATCGCTCCGACATTGACGGTGGACAGGTTGACCAAGGTACGGCCAACGTGGCGCTTTCCTTCATTGAAGTCCGACCACCGGGCACTTTCAGGGTCGAAGGTCATATTGTAGGTGCCGCATATCTCTTCGATGATGCACTTGAGGGCGCGGATTTGCTGGTCCGGGCTGGCCTCACCCTTGAACAAAGCCTGAATTGCATAGGTATCTACGTCGTCGTTTGGCAGAACAATGTGGCCGGGCGCGTCTGCCATTTATTTTCCTTCAACTTGCAACTGATCCATTATCCAAACCCAACTAACCACCCAGCTTAGTTTTATCTTGCATTTCAGTAATTCTCAGGTCATCAAAAAGCTCCTTCTTGGGAGTCCTGGTCCGGGCGGTACGGCGTCTTCTCATCGGATCGAGTCGTTTCGGCATTCCCGCCCTTGTGTCAGGGCCGACAATTGGCGGCATGTGTGTCATTGGATCAATGATGGTCCCCTTTGCCACGGGAAGAACGCCAGGAACCCATGAAAATATTCCCCTCAAGAAGTTGTCGATAGCGAAACCCCAGGGGTCTAATTTATCACGGGTTGCATCAGGGCCAGGGCCAGGACGCAAGGGCATTGGTTCATCGAATCTTTTCGCACCCGCACTCATGGTCGTTGTTAAATCGCTAAAACCTTGCGTGATGTTGTCCATTATGCACCTTCCTGTACAGGGGGTTCTGGGGCAAGGGCTTGCCCGGCGGCACCAATTTGTTCTGCCACTTGGGCACCGGCTGATACCTGTCCAAGCAATTCTTGAACTTTCTGTTTTTCTGCTTCTGCGGCTTCGATGTCTTCCATCTGATCTTCCGTCCGCATCCAGTTCGGTGGCGTACCGCCGCCGTGCAAGGCATCCCTGAGTGCGCTTCTGACATCGACCATCTGTACTGACAGGGGATCGAGAGCGGCGGCTTCGACCATAAGGCCCTTGGTTTCGAGGAAAATCTGCACCTTCAGCTTGTCGATGGAGTCGCTCAAGGGACTTTCAAACCTGAATTCGGTATCCTGGCCTTGAAGGGATTCTGGTATGTTAGAGGCCGGGCCGAACGCGCCACCCCTTAGAAGGATGTCAAAGTCCATTTCCATCAAGGCCCCATTGTAATCCTGTTCCATCGGCTCGAATAAAGGAAGCGCCTGTCTGATGAATTCCTGAATTCGTAAATTAACTTCCATCGGGGACATGCCGCCCTGTCCGGCTTCCGGAAGGGCCAGCTTGGTCAGATAAAAAGCGTCCGCAATCGACCGCTTGGCGTCCTGATTCATTTCAAGACCTAGCGGTATTGAATTTTCCCCGCCCTTGTAGAGCGGCCTGAGAACTTCACCCAGCCTTTCATCATATTGAGCGTCAACCGCCGTGAAACCGCCGGGGAACACCTCTATGCCCCCCTTAATCGCCTCTTGTACCCCGATCATCGGTGGCTCGACCGCAAATTCACCCGCTGTTAGCAGGGTATATGTCATAGCCTGGACAAGCCGGGCGTCGGGAAGCGCCGCTATTGCGGCGGGAGAATAGGCATATTGGGAGCCCGAAACTGTTTCCCACCGTGGAATGACGTAAATTTTATTCCACGAACCCACCTCTTCCAGAAGGTGTTCGTTATCGACATCCAGATAGATGGAGACATAGGGTTGACGGAATTTCTTTTCGTAATTATGTGCGGCGACAACGATATGTCGGACCTTTACGGTCTTGAACGGTTCTTTTTTGGCAAGCTTCAAAACGTCTTTACAGACCTTGCCCGGAAATCTGTTTTTCAACTCCCGCGCACCCGGCTCCCACCGCCTATGAACGGCGTTTATCTGCCCATAGGAATCTTCCGTCCAACGAACATCGCGCAAATGCCAATCCCGATGAAGCAATATGGGGCCGCTTGTTGGTGAAATAGCCGGTTCCGAAGACAGAACCGCTTGGCCGAAGGTCGCAAAATCGTGGTCCGCCTCTTTTGTCGCTCTGACAAAATTTGATTCCCGATCATAAATTGCACGGGTCTGAACCCTGTCCGTCATTGCCAACCATTGACGCGCCGGTTCGTCTTCAATGACTCCGCGCTTGGCCCGGTTGTGGAACCATTGCTTCGATGAAGGGCGCAACATGGCCCCGAACGCATTGCCAAGATCGCGCCGCGCAATGATGGGGTATGACGTATCCAGATTGGATGCGAACTCTTCTCCCAAGTCGCGCCTTACCGTGAAGTCGGCGCGTTCTGGATAAAAGTTTTCCGCTAATTCCTGAAACAGATTGATCAGGTTTTGGCTTTTGGAAAAAAGTTCCGTGCCTTCATCCAATAACTGACGATGACGGGAATCAAGCATGATCAGCCAAGCGTACCGCCGCCGCCGAACTGACCACCGGCTAGGGTTTTTATTGTTTCTTCTCGACCGCCGCGTTTACGAGCCCTCTGCATGGCAATCCTTTGTGCCGTCCGAGAGGCTTGCCCGCCCCTTACTGGGGCTTCAGCAACCGGGGCCGGTTCTGGAAGTCTGGGCTGTGCAATTTCGCTTTTAGTCTCGTCTCCAAAAAGTTTACCTACCGCCTTGCTGGCAAGGGTGCTTGCGACGGCTCCGATTACTTGTTCAACCATATTTATCTCCTTTGTCTATGCCCGCGTGATCTTTTTGTAATCACCACCGGCTTCCGATTTCGTTTTGAGACACGGCCCCCGCCTAGCAGGGAATTACCGGCCCACCACGACATAATGACCGCATCGCCGCGATCAGTTGAACGTCCAAGGCGTTTAATCAAATCCTCTTTTGGCTCAATTCGTATTCCCCTGGCGGGAACGTCAAAAGTAGGAGCCGCCAGATCAGCGAGAAGGATTTGGTCTGACGGAAGGGCAATTGGAGAGCCTCCTTCCTGATCAGGATCAAGAGCCTCTCTGAATTTCCAGTGTGCGGCGGCGCGGATATTGAAAAATCCAAGCCGCCGGTCCTTGGTTCTCTGAAGTGTTGTTTCGGCACCATTGAAGCCAATGACCTCAATGGCGTTGTCGGTTAAGTGTTCGTAAGTCGGGCCACCATACCCGCCGCCCATGTCGAGAATAACAACGGCATTATCCTTGCGGTTGGCGACGATAATGCCGGTTGAATATTTACCCATCGCTTCCGGCGGTAAATTCTTGCCCGGAACTTCGATCAGGGGCGCATACCAAGTGTCATATCTTGGGGCGACGACCATCGGGTCTTTGCCGCCGCCCGACGCATCGACTCCTATAGCGGTCATGGGGTAATTAAGCGGCGGCTTCTCGGTCCATCGTTTTTGAGCGGCGTCAATCCAAGCTGTCGGAATGACCTGTCTCGGGTGATCACGGAGTCCTACTGAGAACTTTCCTTCGGCGTAGACCTCTCTCAAGTCAGATGTCAGATGAGTCAGTTTGTCGCCGTAATCGCTTTGGTCGAGGTCGGGATTGTCCGATAGCCTGGATCGAATAAAGGTTCTGCTCGTTGCTCTGATCATTCGATTGAATTTTGGGTAGGGGCCGGGGCCTTCAACTTCACGTTCAATGTCGTCTTCGCCCCTGAAGTACCACCTTATCTCCCCTGTCTTAGCGGGGTTGGGATGCTTCTTGTCAAGCCACGCGGCCCATCGCTTTACCAACCAAAGCCCTTCAGCGGTCAATGGCGGGTTGGAAGCGCAAACGATACGGCATCTTTGGTTAACGTCCGCCGACCGGCACCAGATGGATATGAACTCGAATTGGGTTTCACTGAAATCGGCGGCTTCGTCAAAACCAATAAGATCGTGAGGCTTGCCTTTGTATGATTGCTTATCCTCTTCGTTTAAACAACCGCCAAAGTCCAGTGTGCGGTCTGGCATCCGCCATTGAAGCAGGGTCCGGTTTAAACCGTCATTGTGACCGACAATTTCGGCGGTCCTTTCTGCAAGCGCCCTAGCGTCCTCACGGATACGTCTGAGGATTAAGGAATTTTTGTGACTCACCAATGCAAGGCCGCACAATAAATCAGATTTCCCACCCCCCGCCTCGCCGCCGAAATACAGTTCATCGGCTTGGCAGTTGAAGGCGTCAGTCTGTGGGCCGGGATTTGGAACCCAGATATAATCCTTGGACTTATCTAAAATTTCCTTGTCGAACGCCTTGCGCTGGTTTTCATCCAGCGCCCCCATTTTTTCGAGGATTTCGTTGAGAAGGCTCTGTGCCACTAGAGTTGTCCGTTTTGCTTGGCTAAAGCCAGAAGCTGGTCAACCTTCCATTCGAGGGTATGTTCCGGTAATTCGCCGGGATCGTTTGGGTCCACGCCGTCGAGAACATAAACCTCACGCAAGAAACGAAAGGCCGTTATCTCACCGTTGAGTTGGTTGATTTCAGCCGATAGCTGTTGGTGTTGCGTCGTCTTTTCATTGGAGATGCCAGTCAAATATTCGATCTTTGAATCAATCATCCCGGCAAGGTGTGTTTCCCATCCTTCGGGATATGGAACCGGCTCCCGCATGAGGCCGCAACCCTTGGGCATATAGACATTGACCCCTGCCAGCCGTGCAAGGTCGATGAAATGCCGGGCCCCGGCATATTGCTTACGATATTCCTCGCCGGATTCTAGGTCGATCCCCCAAATACCAAGGTCGGTGACATTCTCTTCGATTGCCATAGCGACGGCGTAGGCAATTTGGGAAGTGAACCAAGACCGTCCGTATTTCTCGAACATTTGAAGTTTCGGATAGACCACACATGCGGGCCATTCTGGCATGTCCTCTTCAGTGTAGATAATTCGAGGCGGCTCGACTTCCTTCAGTTCTTGAAGATAATGAACGAAACCATCAGGCCAGCGCCCGTTGCCGTGAATTTCAAAAAGCCTTTCCCAACGGTTTGAGTTCTTCCCGCCGGGCCCGATAGTCCAGAATTCCCATGAAAGATCATTCAGTGGAGCCGCACCCCTGGATGGGCAAGTCCCAAGGATTCCGATCTTGCGGGGCGGTTTGTCCCTGATTTCCCTCTTATACCCATCCATAACGACGGTGGTGTATTTAGGGTCTGGTGTATCAGTTTCTTTCCGGTTGTCCGCAAGATCGCCCTTTTTCTTTTTCCCCATCAGCCGATAACAATTCCTGCGGTCGAGCCGATGACCGACCATTCAGTTGTGGAAATGCCGCGAAGGCGGATGGTTGTGCCTGCCAATTTCGCCCTTGAAATGAACAGAGAGGAACCGGCGGCGTTGTTGGCGGGTTGAAAGATGATAGAGGTGGCGGTGCCACCAAGGGTGAATTCCGTACCAGAGGTGCGAATTTCGATTTCCTTGAGAATACCGGCCACCGGAGCGGCAATTTCATGCGCCGTCATAGCCGTGGCCGACGCCGAAGAAAGCAACTGCCGCCCATAGTTGGTGAAGGTCGAGCCGACTGAAGCCGCGACCGCCGATTGGGCGTTGAGGTTTTGACCGTCAAGAGTCATGACACCGACGAAGGACAGGGCCGTCGAGGATGACCTGATTTGACCCGTTGAATCTTTCATCAACGCGCCGTAGGCGTTTTTATCGACGATTGCGCCAGTCGAAGACAGTGCAAGACGCCGACCGTGGATTGAAGTGAGTCGATTGTATGCCATCTTTTTTCTCCTTGCTTAAAGATGCTGTTGCGGTGGAGCGGGCCTTGTATCCCGGCGGCTCTGACCGGCCTTAACGTCCGTAGCCAAGCGTGACGTTGACAGTTAAATCGGTTGAAGAGATAGCGGCAAAATGAGTGTAAGAAGGCTTCGGAACCTTCAATATAACCTGATCTCCGCCGTTGACCATAATGGAGTGCGATGCCGCCGCGACAATATTCGAGTCACCCAATGCCACATGGTAATGGGGGGCGTCTTGTGAGAAAATCCGGATTGATCTACCGCCCGGACTCTGCCATTCGCGCACACTTGTTGCTTCCAAGGCAATGGCCGTTGAAACATTGGCAACGGATGTGCTTTGGAATGATGGGGCCGTCGAAATGATGGGCTGGAAGCCCTCTAATCCGCGTTTAGGCATGACTTTCTCCTAAAATTCAAGGTGTTCGAGATATTTCTTCTTATTTTTCTTGGCGGCTTTTAAGCCGATGTCGGAGTCGCCGGGCCTTGGAAAAATGTCGCAAAGAACCTTATCCAAAAATCCCATTTTCACACCGGCATCCCGTAGCCGCTGTTGGAGATCAGTGTCCAAAACTTTATTTGTTTCGTTTCGCCAGCAATCGGGGTTGAATTTGAACTTTTTCAGCTTCGACCGATAAAGCCATGTCTGGAGGGAACCGACCTTCACCCCGTCAACGTCATACGGCTCCAAAACCCCTTCTAGGGACATCGCCTTCGCTGAAACGAAGTCGAAGGCATGTTCCTTGGCAAAATTCAACAGGCTGGAAACGAGATTTTTATGCCAAACGTCGTCATCGTCGATTGTTGCAATCCAATCGCCGGTTACTTCGTCCAATCCAACATTGGACGCCGCTACTCTTTGGGCAAACCAGTGGTTTTCCACTGTCGGGGGATATGTTTCTTCCCGGGGGATAGAGACGCACCTTACGCGGTAATCCTTTAATTGTGCCTTATGGACTTCCAGTTCGGTGCCATCGGTACAGCCGTGGGCGACGACGATAATTTCAAGGTCTTTGTATGTTTGGGCCTGGACGCTCGGAAGTGCCCCTTCCATCAACAAATCAACGCGATTGTAGGTCGGGATGTAGATGCTGACTAATTGATCCATTCGCGCCGCTCCGCTGTGCTTTTGATGGTTTTCTTTTCAGAGGCCGTTGGCCGCTTGATGCCGTCGCCTGTCATCTTTTCCGCCGCCAAAATCATTTCAACCATGTTGGCGAATTCGGCGGGCTCCATTGACGCCCTGTGATCTGGCCCGGGTTGTTCCCGGCTGGCCGTAAAATGCTTTTCGATCACCGAAGCGCCATATGCAACGGCAAGGACCGGGGCAACACACCCAAGCGTGTGGTCCGAAAGACCCACCGGACAGCCAAACGTCTTTAGGGCCAATAATGCAGATACATTTGCATCTTCCGGCGGCGTTGGATAGCCGCTATTGCAATGAAGCAGGGTGATATCCGCGCCCTTCATAAATCTATAGGCGTTATAGATTTCGGTCAGGGTTGTCATGCCGGTCGATAGGATAATGGGCAACCCGGTTTTTCCCGCCGCCCTGAGAAGCTTGTCGTCAAACAAACCGCCGGAACTGATCTTGAGTCTCGTAATCTCTAATTCATCAACGAGGAAATCAAGGCTTCTTACATCAAACGGGGTGCAGAGAAATTCAATCCTTTCGCCGCAATATTTTTGAAGTTTTCGTAGCTTATCGAATGACAAATGAAGACGTGTCAGCATTTCACGCCCGCCGCCAGGTGGTTCCAGTGCCACAGGATCGAAAGATTGAAATTTCACCGCGTTGGCACCGGCTCCAACAGCGGCGTCGATCAGTTTTTTGGCCGTGGTAAAATCGCCGTTATGGTTTACGCCGATTTCCGCGATTATGAACATATGCCGGGTCCGGACGGGACATTGATAATGGAATTTGCCAGCCGCATTGTTGTTTCAAGATCGTCCCTTGGATTATTCTGATACATCGGCATTAAATGGAGCGGGGTCCATGACAGCCGCGACTCGATACCGACTCCATTTAACAATAAAACGACTTCATGGCGAAGGTGTTCATCCCTAACAACGACGGCATTAAGCCAGTGATTTGTTGGCCGGACTGTCTTTAAAATGGCCGCATATCCTGTCCCTTCAAAGGCTTCGTGATATGCATAATTTATCCGTCTCTTCCGTTTCAGAATGTCCGGCAGATTGTCCATTTGCGCCAATCCCAAAGCGGCGTTCATGTTGGGCATCCGGTAATTGAAACCGACATCGCTGTGCCAGAATGAATGGGGCACTTCGATCTTGGATACCGTCGCCAAGGCGCGAATTCTTTCAGCGGTTCTTTCGTCGTCGGTCAACACCATGCCGCCGCCGCCGGTCGTGATGGTCTTGTTGCCGTTGAAACTGATTGTGGCGGTATGGCCGTTGATTTTGGTGATGGCCCCAAGGGCCTGTGCGGCATCCTCAATTATAGGAATTGAATATTTTTCGCCTATTTTGCAAATTTCTTCGATATTGCAAAGGTGCCCGAAATTATGGACGGCAATGACGGCTTCGACATGATTGTGCCGTAGCCAGTCGTTTAAACGAACCGGAGATAAACTGCCGTATTTGTCGCAATCAATAAAAACCGGGATCGCGCCGCAATAGCGAACAGCATTCGCGACTGCCACAAAAGTAAAACCCGGCAATGCAACATGGTCGCCGGGTTTAATGCCAACCGATAAAAGAGAAAGATGCAGGGCGGCGGTTCCGCTGGACAATGCAACAGCGTATTTCGCGCCCGTACACCCTACAATGGCCCGTTCAAAGCGTTCAACATGTGGGCCGTGCGTTACCGCACCCATTTGAACGGCGCATTTGACGGCCATCGATTCCGATTTTCCGATCAGGGGGGAGTGAAGTTTAGTGGCCCGCTTGACTACGGACTGGACGGCCTCGACGATATAAGCCGCTCGGCTTCCAGAAAGTCCTCCATGTGGTCTATATCCACTGACCGGCCTTTCGGCATTCCATAAGTCGTCACTCTTCCCGTGTCGAATAGATTTGTCTCCCTTAACCATGTCGTCCATGCAATGTAGACCGCTCCATTGGCGTCCGGCCTGTTCTCGGTAATTGAAATACAGGATGGCGCATTTCGGTCAGAGCAAATTTTGATAGCGTTGTCGATGTCGTCTACCAGCCGTAACGGCGATGTCACTTGAAGCAATATGATCCAGTCATGCGGCTCGAAATATTCGAGGGCATGGAAAATGCCGTCATAAATCGAACTTTCATCAGCCGCCAGATGGGTTGGCCGGTCAATGATCTGAAGAGGAAATGGCTTAACGGTCTGAACCACGTCCTTGTCATCGGTCGAGACAATCAAGGAATCAATGTATTGGCTTTTTAATGCTTCCTCGACGGTCCAAAGGATCAGTGGCTTGCCGTGCATCACCCGCATGTTCTTCCCGGGCAATCGTTTCGAGCCAGCCCTGGCCGGGATGATGGCGAGGACCGTTTGGCCGTTGATCATGCCGCTTCTCGAACCGGAACTCCGGCTTGCTTCATAGCGTCTTTGGTGTGCGACAAGAAACAGGTGTCGTAATGAAGGCAATGGGCCATTGCTATTGCATCTGCCCCCTGTTTAAACGCTAAAACGGCGTCGTTGGGAACGCCCATGCCGCCGGAAGCAACAACGGGTACTTTTGATTCCTTCGCAACGCATCGGATCAAATCAAGGTCGAAGCCCTTTTGGGTGCCTTCCCTGTCAATGGAAGTTAGGAGAATTTCACCGGCCCCGCGATCAATTGCCTGACGAGCCCAATCCTCAACACACTTCCCGGTGTTCTCCCTGCCGCCATCGACCCATACCATGTCGGTGTAAGCGTCTCCGCCGGGCCAGACAAGGCGCTTGGAATCAATCTGGATAACAACGCATTGAGAACCAAATTTCGCGGTTAATTCGTTTATGAGTTCCGGGCGTTTGACAGCGGCGGTGTTTAAACAGATTTTGTCGGCTCCACAACGTAGAAGCCTCTTGGCATCATCGACGCTTCGGATGCCGCCGCCAACGGTAATCGGCACAAAAACTTCTTCTGCCGTTTGAGAAACCAAGTCTTCCAAGGCGTTTCGGCCATATAGGGAAGCGACGACATCTATGTATAGAATTTCGTCGATGCCTTGTTCGTAGTATCGCTTTGCAAATTCATTTGGATTCCCAACGACTTTAACCCCTTCCATCCTGACCGGCTTAATCAGGTTTGGGGATTTAATGTCCAGCCGCGCTAGTAGACGCTTTTTTAGCATCGTAGACGTTCTTCCGGGTTTTCCATGAGCCGTTTTTTTTGAGCCAGATACGAGGGTTGCGGTATCTGTTGACGACTATGCAGAAGTGATTGTAGTCGAGGCCAAGATAATCCAGGGTTTCTTTCATATATATTTTCGGAACCTCGCCGTCATACCGCTCTACCAATGCGACGGCTTCGTCCCGCGTGATGTCTCCGTCCCTGACTTCGTGCGCGGCATCTGAAGTGCAACGTCCGATGCCGAATTTGATGTAGGCCATGTAATAATGAAGGCCATCGGTGCGGTCGTCGAGGGAAGCATATTTCGAGTGTGTTCCCTCTGAATGTCCGTCCGGGTTGGCCTCAAAGCCAAACCTCTCGGTTGCGAGATAATAATTGCTCTGCGGGTGCCATTTCTTGTAATACCCAAGCCAGTGGAATTCCGGATTGCGGTCGAATTCCATCGGCGGCAGGGAATAGAAGATCGTAACTTCGCGGGCCTCTTCGCGTGTAAACGCTCCAAGCTCCATCCCAATTTCTACAAGCTTATTGACCCCTGTGCCCTTCAGATAAACCCGGTCCCAGTCAGCGGTATCCCAACAAGGCTTGTCGTTCGCCGCCGGATCGCCGCCGTATTCCGCCTCGCCGTTTTCCCCGAACATCACCAGCGGTATATTCAATTTGCTTGCCATCTGCATCGGGTAGCAGAGTTGGCCGAAGGGGAACGGCTGGAAATGATCGCCAAGGTATTCAAAGGCCAGCCGGGCCAGTTTCCGATGAATCAACCCGTTCGGGAACATGGTAATGCAATCGTATCCGGACTGGATAAAACTATTGAAGTTCTTGAGGCCAACGTCGGTGAATATGAAAGGGGCGAAGCTGACACAAAGCGGATTCATTCCATATTCATGTTTCAGGGTGTGGGCGACGAATGCG
>Ga0114908_1001549_pt1 | contig 11604 bp, 15 predicted proteins | sample MalvireepMed_s17_FD_87292 | JGI IMG/M metagenome (GOLD analysis project Ga0114908, IMG submission 87292) | Marine viral communities from the Global Malaspina Expedition - Malaspina viral metaG DeepMed_s17 | ecosystem: Environmental > Aquatic > Marine > Oceanic | place: Mediterranean Sea... | reverse complement strand
TCGACCGTATTAGCTCGCGCCATACTCAGAGAGGCGCAGCGGTACGTTGTGTCGGGTGTTTCGCCCATTGAATTGCAGCGTGGGATTATGTTGGCGGTCAAGGAGATCACCAACAAGCTAACGGAAATGTCTACTTCGATTACAAGCATTGAAGACATAGCGCATATCGCCAGCATTTCTGCCAATAATGATAGTTCAATTGGTCAGCTAATAGCGTTGGCCGTAGATAAGGTAGGACAAGATGGATCAATCACAATCGAAGAATCCAGATCGGTCGAAACTTCTTTGGATGTTACAGAGGGTTTTCGGTTTGATGCTGGTTATTGCGCGGGAGCGTTCATTACAGATGATCGGCGTGGCGTTATGCATCACGACGATCCATTATTGCTCGTAACAGATTATAAGATTTCAACTATAGACCAGATTTTGCCTCTTCTTGAAATGATCGCGAGAGAAGGCAGGGCACTAATTGTTGTTGCAGAAGATATTGAAGGTCAAGCATTGGCTGCGATGATCATGAACGCGATGCGTGGAACAATGAAGGTTGCCGGTATAAAAGCGCCCTTTTATGGAGAAGAGAGACGTAACACTCTTGATGATCTTGCCACTTCAACTGGAGCCAATTTTATTACTCGCGAGAGCGGAACAAAGCTACAAGATGTAAAAATGTCAGATTTAGGAACGGCAAAATTTATTGAGAGTGCTAAATATAACACAACTATTGTTGGCGGGAACTGTGATTTTGAAGAAGTTGAGAAAAGGATTGAAGCATTAAAAAACCTTATACAACAGACCGATTCAATTCAAGAGTGCGAAAGAATCCAAAACAGGATTGTGCGCCTTGCGTCCGGTGTTGCCGTTATTCGCGTTGGTGGAGCAACAGAGGTTGAGATGACAGAAAAGAAACACAGAATTGAAGATGCATTAGAGGCAGTTCGTTCCGCACAAGAAGAAGGTATTGTTTCTGGTGGGGGCATCGCGCTGTTACGCGCCGCAAATAATATAGAGATTGAAGCAGAAAATGATGAGCAGGCGCTCGGTGTTTCCATTGTTAAGGAGGCGTGCAAGGAACCATTAAGACAAATGGCTTTGAATGCTGGCGAATCACCCGATTTAATTATTTCAGCCGTATTGTCAGCAGACGAGAACGAGGGATGGGATTTTCGATCAGGAAGACTAACAAATTTGATGAAGAGTGGTATCATCGATCCCGTTAAAGTAACACGCACAGCATTACAAAATGCCGCAAGTTGCGCGGGGACACTAATTACCACTAATTTTGGTATTATACAGGTGTAAAAAAAATGAATGATGGAGACTTAGGATATGTTCCGCAGGGAGTAACGTTAGTAAAACACGGAACTGAAAGATATACTTCCCCCGTTGCTTTTTTCAAAACCAAGAAACCGATTAGCGTCGTTGTCTTAGAAGAGAAAAGTGACTTATGGCTTAATGTTTATTACAAAGGTGAAAAATGGTCAATAATGAAAAATGAGATTTATCCGCTGGAGGAACATAGTGTTGGTTAAACTAACAGAGGTATATGGAAGTTCAACGACGGCATCGTATTTGTCGGGTAAGAAAACATATGCGTTGAGAGAAATATATATTAACCCGAAACATGTAGTGATGATACGCGAAGAGAACGCGCTTAAAAAACTAAACGAGAACGGAGAAATATCATCAGCATTAGACAAGAATCACCGATTTTCAAAAATTACAGTTAATCGTGGTTCTGGTAACGCGGATTTCGTTGTCGTAGGTGCCCCAGAGCACGTTGGGCAAACATTAAACAAAAATCAAAAACAAATATTAAGAGGATAATATGAACGAAAGAGTTAGCATTCAATATTCAGTCAGTATAGACGATCTCGGGGGCGAAGTAGATCGTCTCTTGGTCGATGCATTTAAAAATTTAAATTCTATTCAGGATGAAAAGATTGAATCCGAAACATTGTCACTAAGGACGATACAAAAAGTTGATGAAATACGACGGGAACTAGCCAATGTTGATCTTAGATTGGGAGATGCGGTTAATCTCATTAACGGTTATATCGCCTATAAAAGCCAGGCGATTGACGAGCAACAAATTGGCGAATCAGCAGAACGATCACAGCAGTCAGAAAATGAAATGGGCGAAAGATTGGCTAAAATAAGAGAAAACCTGCAAGAGTTATCTGATGAAGACACCGCTCAAAGATAATTTAAATTTTAAAAGTTTAAATTTTATAAAAAAGCTCATTCCCCAAAATAGCACCGTAAGTTCCTTTTTGCTTTATTCTGGGATTTTGGATTGCGGACTTGCCGCAGATAATAGATATGTTACATCTCACACAGAAAAATATTGCATTTATGAATTCTGGAATTGTGTGCTGGATAATCCAAGCAAGGTTGCGGGCCTCACCAAATCTATTTATAATAGATTAGCGAAGGTACCCCCCAATCAAATTCCACCACTACTCATAGAACTACAAAAAGGGAACAATAGATCACCCGATCCTTACGTGTGCGCGGCATATTTTTTTTTACTGAACCAACTGTCTGAAGACGGTACCGTGTCTTCTGGCAAAGTGGGCTTAAATAAGTTTAATCCAATTTCTTTACACACATTACAAAGTTTTAAAATTAATAATTTTTACTTGTCGTGGGAGGAGGGGGAAGGATTTTTGGAAACCTTAGAAAAACAGGAATCTGATTTTCTTTTGCTTCCAGTGGGAAACTATAGCCATAATTTATTTGAGCGCGGCAAGAGCCAAGGATTTGAAACAACTGTGATCCACCATTCAAAGCTATTTGATTCTTTAGCAAGTACAGATGCAAAGTGGGTGGTGATATATAAAAAGCATTTGGATATTTTTGACATGTATAAAAATTATAATTTGTTTATGATTGACAAGCATGGAAAACAAACTATCAAAAAAGACAATTGTGGGGATATAGTAATTGCCAACTTCTAAGATGCTGTTGGCGTGTCTTTTCTTTGCTCTTGGACAAACATTCGGCTGGTTTCAAATAAATAGCCAGTTCGTTTGGGATTGGTGGAAAGACAGACCCGTTACCGCCGCGTTGCTGTTTTCGGTGCCGGCAGGTTTATGTTTTTGGGCCGGCGCAAGATTAGCTTACGCAGAGATGGGTGAGATATGGGGACCAAGGTTTTTAATATTTTGTCTCTCGTATCTTACTTTCCCCATTCTTACTTGGCACTTTATGAATGAAAGCATGTTTACTTCTAAAACAATGCTTTGCGTGCTGTTATCTTTTGTGATTGTGGCGATCCAGTTGTTCTGGAAATGATTTGTAGTAATCAAAAATAGCCAACTATTTATTGTGTTGGAGTGTAAATCATATGGATGTATCGACTGGAAGCTGGTTTAAATATCTCAGTGAACAAATATTAGTAGAGGGGCTGGACGACATAGGGCTCCCCAAAGTAATAATAAATGATATTCGTGGGAACCTTCCCGATCCCGTTTCTGAAAAAGCAAGAATGTGGGTGGCTGACGCCTGGAAAAAGATTACTCCGGGCGGTGCCCCGGAACAAGTGGGGGCCCATTGGCTCTCGCGAGGCGATACTATTTCCGAGGAAGTAATTTGGGGGGTAGAAAATTGGACCAATAGCATACTTGTGGACAAGGAGTTAATTAAGAACCTAATGTCTCCTGAATCCCTCGGTGGTCTGGATCCAGAAGAGTCGAAACATAATATAAGTCAGATGATGGAGTATGTTCAATGGAACGCCCAACTTAAGAAGAGAGTCGCGAAGTATGATACTTTGGTTGGTGATTATCCAAAGGTGCTTCGGAAAGCCCTTAAAACACTGGATAAACTTCTTTTAGAAGCCGAAAAGAAAAGCCTTTATCCATTTAATCCCAAACTTTTATCACGCACCGAGGATGTTCCATCACGGACGCTGATAAAGCGCGGCTATGAAGAACTCTTTGATAATAAATATCAAGAGTTTTTCCAGGCTATGTTTAGTGAGTATAGAAGCATTTTTACTGCCTTAAATGAAGAACCAAGTTTTTATGATGTGATGAAAAAATATAGGCCAGATGCGATTGGTCGAGTAAAGGAGAAAGCAAATTCATTTCTTGAGGATCTCGAAGAAGAGGCAAAAGTAATACGCAGTTATAAAGATGGCACATACTGGTATAATCTCGGTGTATCCAAGTGTGATCTTGCCAAGGAAAGAAACTTTAATTGTGGAGATGCATTCGCTGGGGAGACGGAGAACTTACCGAGCGACTTAACTTTGATTGAGTTGCGCTTCAAAGATCCCAAAAAGCCCGAAGCTAAGTATTTTAAATCTTTTGTAATGGTGGCCTACTCTTCGTCAGAAGACTCGATTTATCAAGTAAAGGGGAACAAAGATGGGCACGGAAATCTTGTTCCGCGTAAAAATACTTGGCCAAAAATTGTTGATTTAATCAACGAACTTGGCGTAACGCACATACTTGAAACTGGCCGCCACTCCGACGAAGAGAATGACTTTCCCGCTTTCTTGGAGCACCTTGCAGACGAGACAGGCGCGGAACTCGATTCCGGCGCGCCGGCTATCACAGAACTTTGGGCAGAGGCACAAGGAAGCCTCAACGAATTAGATGAACAAGATTTTGATCACATTCATTTTAGTTGGGACGAATACGACATAGACTTGGAGGATAATGAAGTTTCGGTTTCTTTCGAGGGCGGCTCTACGTTTTCGATTCCGCTTGGCTGGGAAGGGATCTACACCAACACCGGTGCGGGCCGGCGCTTTGTGCCGGACGACGACGAACTCCGAGAAAGAATTAAGCCAATCCCGATGAATGCTTGGAGATCTGACATAATGAGCGCCGCAGAAGAATTTTTACCGAGTTACATTGCGGATGGCGACGTAGAAGCGGAGTATGAGATTGATAGTGAGAGAAATGAAATTGATTTTCGTCTCAGAGTCAGTACATTACAAAGATATGATATAAATGACGTGGACGAGGCTCCCGGTGCCTATGAAAATTTTATAGGCGAATTAGAGCGCGAGATAAACGACGTACACGGCGTATTAAAAGAAAAGTTGCGCCTTGTGTTATTAGAGCAGGGACACATAGAACCCAGCGGCTGGGATGATATTAGAAAAGAAATATTAATCACTCAGGAGGCGGGAGATTTTGCTCCAAACTTTAATATTGCGGGCGGTGATAAGGAAGATCCTCATGAGTTCGTGGTTACTTTTATAATGAATCCGAATCCCCCGAGCGGCGAGTCAGTAGCCGATACCGGCGTAATATTCCCAAAATCTTTTAAAGAATGGAATCAGAACTCCGTTAAACAGTCGGATCTCGAAAAAGTATTTGATTCGGCGCTCCCTCCGAATGTCCATTACATACAATCGACTCGCGCATTAAAAAAGGATTCCCCCGCTCTTAAAGCCATCGCAGCAAACTTAAATGCTTCACAAGAAGTTGCAATTGAAGCCGGTCGCAAACAAACAGAACTGCCACTTGGAACCAAATATAAAGCACCGTTGCCCCAGGTGCTCGATGTAAATAAGTTTATAGCGGCCATGATAGGTCTTACTGCCCCAGATCGAGCAACGGCAGACAGAACGATTACACTTTTCCCTCGGTTTTTTATTACATCTCAGATGAAGACAGAAGAAGCACAATCTGCCTACGATCTTATTAAGTGGATGAACAACAATGCCGATCAGATTAGAACGATGATAAAAGATGTTGTGGAAGCACGAGTGGAGGCGTATGGGGTCCGACAAAGAGAAGCAAGAAAAATTGTTGATGAAGATACCATTAAGGCGACAGTGCAGCAAATTAAGGATCAGGCTGAAAACTTCTTCCTGTACGATCCTGCGGATCCTCGTTTTAATCCTCACGCTTTCGCAAAGTTCGTAGTAGCCATGTGGGTCCAGTCCAATTGGCCAATATTTACGCCTATTGAAAAGATGGCTGCTGCTGACGTGTTAGAACCCATAAATGTGGCTGGTATGCCCCCTATGATAGAACCCCATCTTGATGACCTGCCCCCCCAATCAAACGATTTTGAAAAAGGAAGGAAGCCAAAGCGTTGGGAAGAATATGTTAAAAAAGTAATGGCGCAAATGAACGCTCGCCAAACAGCCGGATTGTCGGCATTTGATTATAGGTGGGACAGACGCCAACCACTTGAAATCTCTCAACCGGGTGAATGGCAACCGGGGATGCCTACACCTGCTAACGAAAGCATCGAAGATCAAATTGACAGAATTGATAAGTTGCTTCAGGAAAAAGATCCCTCATATGATTTGAGAATTTATAGTGTTAGACTGGATTGTTCTATTGCAAAGGATCGCGGTGGAGAAATGCAAGAAACACAAACAGAAATTCGTGGAATTGAAGGTGTGACAACCGTAAGAACTATAGGTGACGCTCGCCGCGGCCTAAACCAATCATGGATGGCAACACTAGAAATTAAATTTGAATTACTTGGGGCTGTCGGGCGTGTTAAATATAGAGATCGTATTTTGGTTCCTGGCTTGATGAAAGTTAAGGGATTGACTATTTTGAGGCTCTCACCTATGCACAGAACAAATGTGCGCGGTTCCATTAGAACAGTTCGAGAATCAAAGAAGAAGGAATTGTATGAGTTTGCATACACTGATTCCGGCACCCCACCGATGGTCACGCCAGCAGTCAGCATTGACGGGGTTTTAGAAGATTGGGTTGATGGCGGCGTTCAAATTTATGATGTGCCGATGGACACAACTAATATGCAATATCATGTGATGGTTCCAACTGAAGAACTTTTGCCGTACATTTCAAGAATTTACAGGGGAACTAAAACCGATTTTGATGGAAGATATAAATATTTTATTAAAGATGGCGCCACAATGCCCGTTTATGTTGCGCTGGGTCAAAACGGGAGAGTAAAGGTCACGGGAAACGAAGACTACATTTGGTTCGCGAAGAGATCAGGGCTGAAGGAGTTGCCAGTATTTTTTAGTTATCAGAAACAAGTATAATGTAGATGAAGAACATTTTTAAGACCATAGCCAAACTCTCACTAATTTTTATAGTGGGGCTCGGCCTGGGAACGGGCGCCCTTTATAGTGTTTATAAAAACCTTACAAATATTCCAAGCCGGGGAGAGATACAAGACGTTGAAAATATTTCAAAAGGGCTGCCCGAAATTGAAAGAGAGGCGGTGAGTTTATCGAGAAACACCGCGATTCAAATATTATCAGTCTCCCCCGAAACAGGAATGTTAGCCAACACAAGCGGAACTTATTTTACAGCAGACGGCAGGTATTTTGTTGTGACCGTTATGCACGGATTGATTGGTCCCTGCGAGTTAATTCGGATTTCAGCCGATAGGAAATTTTATAGTTGTATTGAGGTTGTCGTGGTCAACCCTCTCATTGACTATGCAATTATAGAAATAGAAAAGATAGAAAATCGAAAGCCGATGAAATTATCACGCCACCTCCCAAAGAACCAACAATGGAAAAGTGTTTTGTCGGCACAAAATAAAATCTTTTACACCGGCTTTCCTAATGGCTTGGGCCCTTTAACTTTTTCTGGAAACGTGATAGGATATAATGAATATGATTCCTTGTATATTAATTCTTATGCGTGGGGTGGTTCATCCGGTTCGGGCGTTTTTAGTTACGATGGAAAATATGTGGGGTGCATTTTGGCAGTTGATGTGGGACACACAGAACACGGCGTTGACGTGATGGAAGATATTGTTTTGGTTATTCCCGCATTTAAAATTGATTGGGCTTCTGTGTTTGCAAAATGATATATAATTTGCTATTTTGTTTGTCTACTTAATTAAGATTACGGAGATCTCTTATGGAAAATAAAAAAATTGAAACCTGTGTTTTTTCTAAATTATCTAAAAAGATAGCAGACATAGAAATGAGTTTAGGAAAATTAAATGAGTGTTTAAAAAAAATTAGAGAGGAACATCAAGATGAGGATGATGTATCTCCCGAGGTAATGCCCCAAGGAGAGCCGTGATGACAGAGGAGTTAGACGATGTTACGCATCTGGAAACCAGCACAGAACCAGAAGACTTAAAACCCAAGAAACCCAGCAATCGGGCGCCCGAAGGTATTAGAACTTTTACTGTTTGTCGTCAGAATGACGAAACTGGTATTTCTGGTGAGGGCGTTGTGATGGAAGGTGTTATGTTCGCGACCGGACATACAGTCATTCACTGGCTTACACCGGCACCTCGCGGATCGATTGCGTTCTTTGATGCTTTTGGAGATTTTATTAAAATTCATGTGACGAGCCATCCAGGTAACAATACAATTATTACGTTTGAAGATGGTGAGCAAACTATTTATGAGGGAGAGTAAAGATTATGAGTTGGGATAATTATGTGTCTTCTTTGCAGGAGATTGAAGCATATCAGCGCAAAGTTCGGAAGGGCTATGTAAAAGATAGAAATATGTATTTGAAGGGTGGCCCGCAGGATCCTGGCCCAGCTTATCCAAAAAAACCCAAAGCCACGAGAGCCAAATCCGCGCCGGCTGGCTTCGGAGGTGCTTTAGAGGAAGAAGTTGAAGAAGTTTCTTTTGAAGTTCAAGAAGAACTCCAGCCCGAATTTTGGCAAAATAATGAACTGAATCCAGAAATTAATAAACGCCTCGTTGAAATCGTAACTGATTTCATTGATAATTTGCCGGTTGATATAACCGTAGAAGATATACGTTTCACGGGCTCACTGGCCAATTATAATTGGTCTGAGTATTCCGATGTTGATCTCCACGTAGTTGTTGATTTTTCAAAAATAAATGATGATGAAGAGTTGGTCAAATCATTTTTTGATGCCCACCGAATGCGCTGGAATGACAAGCACGATATAAGGATCCACAATTTTGAGGTTGAAATATATGTGGAGAACGCTGGCGAAGAACATAGGTCATCGGGGATATATTCTCTTTTGGAAAACAAATGGATTGTGGAGCCAAATCAAAAATCAGTTGAGATAGATTATGAAACTGCGAAGAAGAAAGCCGACGACTACATGAATCAAACACGAATGATTGTAAACATGATCCACGCTGACGAGGATTACGAAAAAGCACTTCGCAACATTGAAAGAATAAAAGCAAAGATTAGAACAATGAGGAAGGCAGGCTTGACCAGCAAAGCACAGGAATATTCTCCTGAAAATATAGCTTTCAAAATCTTGAGAAGAGAAAATATATTAAGAAAGTTGAATGATTTAAAGTATTTGGCATACGATAGTTCAATGTCAATCGAAGAGGTGAACAGTGGAGTTTGATATTATTAGCGAAGAAATGGTGGTTTATCCTGGTGAATATATTTTGCACGAGCCCACCGATCAAATTGTTTTGTGCGGCGCTTTTAAAAAAAACGAAGGCAAGATTAAGGCGATGGTAAATGGTCGCATGATGGAAGATAATATTGAAAATTTCCAAAAGATCAGACTATCCAAGAAAGAGAGAAAGGAAAGAGCCTTCCGAAAAGGCTGTGGCGGCTGTAAAAAATGAAAAAGAAGGTGCAGGCAGTAAAAAAGTTTTGCCTCATCCAGCTTCAAATTGTTGCGGACAGGGAGACAAGGATCCGAAAAGATTTGCAGGATTGTTTGCTTCAAAAAGAATTTCTTTCACAAATGTTGGCCGAACTTTCCGATGAAGAGGAACAGTGACGAAGATATACATATACTGTTTATTTGATGGCCACGGAATCTTTTATGGCGTTTACTCTTCTTTGAAGGCTATTCACAGAGATGCTTTGAAATTGGCCAACAAAGGACCGGTAGAGGTCACTACTAACATTGGCGGCGTTGAACAAAGACCAACGATGAAATTGTTGTGGAATACTTTTAAAGGTGTTTGTGATGTTCAGGTTGAGTATCGGAATGGTGCTCACATCGCCAAAATTATTAAAACGAAACTCCAAGAGTAAACACACTTAACAATTTTTTGACTGGACAACACACAGATACCGTGATACATTAGAGTTACCCCCATAGTTATTATGTGGAACAAAAGATACAGAAGGGATCTCTTATACGGTGGATCGTAGACTATAAAATATTTGCTGCCCCCGATGAAACCGGCGCAGCAGTTCAACCCCTGGGGCCTATATATAAGCACGGGATTGTGATGGAAGTTTCAGAAAGAGATCCTCCATCGGTTGTTGTTTATTGTTTTGATTGCATGGTGGCGGGAGATTGGGTTATTTTACATATGATAAATGACAAAATAGAGGTGTTAAACTAATGAGTAAATTAAAAGTTGGAGACTTGGTGTGCATCCCACGCCGAAAAAATCAAGGGTTGGGCATAGTTTTGAAATATGTCGAGGACATAACAAAAGAGATAGATGATTTTAAAGATGAGTTCTGGACAACCCACGCACAAATGATAAAGGAAGGGTGCCGATCAGCCGACTTGCTCGATTTAAGAAAAAACGCAAGGATTCATTTATTGGAGGCTTCACCAGAAAGGGATTTACTGGAAGCATATTTTCAATACAACAATAGTTGGTGCCGCAAAAACAAAAAGAGTTTCATCTATATAAAGTGGCTTAAGCAGCCATCGTACTATGAAAACGCGAGGAGCAGAGAGGAAGAACAGTGGCACCCTGCCGATTGGGCGAAAGCGATGTAGTCGTGTATATAATATGTGAGGGACTTTTTTCAAATAGCCGACCTGGTGTTGTGCAAATATGATTTTGAATACATACCTTTTCACAACTATAGTAAAGACGATGATATAGAATACGTGGGGATCATTGTGAGGATAAACACAAAGACTCAAACATTTTATGGAAACGATGTGGTTCACCAGGTTTATTGTTTGGATGGAGTAATGAGATATTTTATTGGCGCAGAAATGAAATTGATTTATCGTTGACATTCTCTTGACAAGTTTTCTCTTGACTCCTGAGTCGTGCCGTGTTACATTATAGATACAAAAGGAGGTTAGTTTGTCTAACTATGAAGCGGTAGGCATCGCAGAAGGTTTCATCCCTTGCGACGACGAGGAGCGCCTCATCGAAGCGTGGCAACATTTAATTACTACGGGTTTGTGTTGGCGGCTACAGGGATCGTTCGGTCGTCAAGCAGCCACACTCATTCGCGAAGGAATTTGTGTTGTGGAAACCACGGGCCGAGAATGAATTTTAAAGAAATTCAACCGTTTATTCATTTTGGTTTAGTTATGGGTTCGTGGTTTATGTTTATTGCGTATTGTATTGGCGCACTATTGGTGAGGTAAATGGAAAAGTTTGCTGATCAGTGCTTTTTGATGATATTGCTGGCAATCGCGACGGTGGCCACTTGTCACATGGTTAATGAGATTGACACTTTGTTGACACTTTACTATTGACAACGGCCCTCAGAAATGTTATATTATAGACTAAGTTTTGGGAGAGTGGTGGAATGGTAGACACGGTAGACTCAAAATCTGCTGCCAGCACTGGCGTAAGGGTTCGAGTCCCTTCTCTCCTACCCACCAGCCCCGTGGGGGGCATTTACGGGTCGTTAGCTCAGTTGGTAGAGCACCGGACTTTTAATCCGAGAGTCGCAGGTTCGATCCCTGCACGACCCACTTTTTAACAATGGAGACAGAATGAGTATATTTACAACACTA
>Ga0114908_1001543_pt1 | contig 11628 bp, 4 predicted proteins | sample MalvireepMed_s17_FD_87292 | JGI IMG/M metagenome (GOLD analysis project Ga0114908, IMG submission 87292) | Marine viral communities from the Global Malaspina Expedition - Malaspina viral metaG DeepMed_s17 | ecosystem: Environmental > Aquatic > Marine > Oceanic | place: Mediterranean Sea... | reverse complement strand
CTTCAGGGGTAAGATTTCCTCAAGGTACTCCAGAAGATTTTGGTTGGTGGAATCTAGGGGAATATAATGTAAATCAAGGCGGTTTAATAGGATTAAATAAAGGTGGAAATGTTATGGACGAAACACAAAAGTATGGATGGGGTGGTTTAGCCAGCCTACTCAAACAAATGGCTCCAGCAGCAGCAGGTTATTTGGCTGGTCCTTTGGGAGGATTTTATCCCGCTCTTGCTGGGGCAGGAACTGAATATATAATGCGTAAAGCTCAAGGTGAACCGGCAGGTATGACTAGCATAGCAAAGGGACTTCTATTAGGACACGCTACAGGACAGGTCTACAAAGGAGGAGCAGCGATGTCAGAGTTTGGAGATATAACTCAAAGAGGGGCTGTAGAAAATATGGCTAGTCCATTTGGACCACCTATGCCACCTAGTATGCCACCTAGTATGGATAACTGGTATGAACCAAGTATAGAAAATTATCAACAATTTGCCCCACCACCACCACCACCATCTCCTACATTTGCAGAACGACATAAAGGTGCTGGGAAGGCATGGGGAGATCTTTTAAGTGATCCAAGTAAATATGAATTAGCTGCTAAAGAATTAGCATGGCCTATTGGATTAGGTATCGGTTCTACAGCTTTACAGGAGCCAAGACGTAGAAAAGATCCTGAAGATAAAGGACCAAGTTGGAGAGCTAAAACAGCGGAAGAGCGTAGACAGTTAGCTATGACTTCTCCTCTTAGTTATCCTGTAACATTTCAACCACCTAACGTAGAGATAGACTTTGACTACGAAACCGCCGCTCAAGGAGGATCTATAACTGGTAATGAGGAACTAAAAAGCGGTAGCTTTGTTATTCCTGCTGATGTAGTATCGGACGTTGGTGATGGGTCTAGCAGTCATGGTCATCGTCAGTTATCTAAAATGTTCAGTGTTGGTGGTGGTGGTGATGGCAACTTTGCCAGAGGGGGAATCAGCGGTCCTATAAAAGGTCCAGGCAGCGGTCTTGATGATTTGATTCAAACCAGTATAGATGGAGTAAAGTCCGCTAGAATTTCCAACGATGAGTTTGTTATCCCAAGCCGACAGGTTAGAAAGTTTGGTGATGGTTCACAGAAAAAAGGATCTGAAAGATTGTATGAGTTTATGAAGAATGTCAGATTGAACAAACACGGAACATCCCAACAGCCTAAAGAATTAAGAATGAAGGGTTTACGTGGAATGGTATAATTATGGAGATAGAAGTTTCAGCTATTCCTCCAGATGGTATACTTCCTATATGGAATAAGATTGCTCCTTTATTTGAAAAGGCTATTGAACGTAGACAACAAGGATCTTTAGAGAGTATATTTAATCGTCTAGCTATTCAAAAACGAGATTTACTTTGGATGGTTTGGGAAAAAGATAATCTGGAAAATATTCTTACGGTAGTTATTACTAGAGTAATAAAAGGAACTACTTATAATATTTTAGAAATAGTTTTTTGCGGTGGTGAAAAGAAATACCTTTGGATGGAACATTTTCCTACACTTGAAAAGTTTGCAAAGGAAAACAACTGTACTAAAATTCAAATTAAAAATGGACGCAAGGGTTGGAAGAAAGAGTTAGATAAATACGGTATGAAAGTAACAGGCTATACCTTTGAAAAAAATATTTAAATGGAAAAAATAATGGATAATTTAACAATTAAACAAAAGGTCGATCTGTTTAAAGATCTTTATACAGAATTGGCTGGAAGGGGAATAAAGGGCGATACGGAATTAGCTCATATAAATAAATATGAAGCTGCCGTTCTAAGAGCTATGGGAGGTTCCGGTACTATCAACCCTGTTACGGAGTTGAGGGAGTATTGGGATGACGATGATGATGCTCCTGAAGCAGCCCCTACAAGTACTACCGTTAGACAAGTTGCAGATCTTCCTGAATTTTTCAAACCGTATGCTGAAAAGGTTTTAGCTACTGCCGAACAAGTTTACGAACAACCTTATGTTCCTTTTGAAGATAGGCGTCTGGCTCCTGTTAGTGCAGCACAGAAAACAGCCTTTACAGGTTTAGAAAATTTATTTAGTGATGTAGATCCGACAACCGGAGAAAGAGTATTTAAATCTCCTACTGCCGGTGCTTTTGAAACTGCTAGACAGTTGGCCGGTAAAGGTGCGGCTCAATTCGGTGAGTTGGAAGAAGGGGTCTTTGAAGAAAAGTATATGTCTCCTTATCAACGGGCAGTTACGGATATTCAAATCAGGGAAGCTGAACGTAGAGGTGAAGATCAAAGGAAACAATTAGCTAGTGCTGCTATGAAATCCGGTGCTTTAGGAAGTTCCAGGTTTGGAGTTCAAGAAGCTCTTAGAGGAGAAGGTCAGCAAAGACTTCTTAGTGATATAGAACAACAGGGACTACAAAGAGCTTTTGATCAGGGATTAAAAACCTTTGATGCCGATAGGGCTGCTGCGAGGACTGGGGCTACCCAGTACGGTGCTTTAGGAACACAGGAGCAAGCTTCAGGGTTGAGTGGACTTGGTGCCTTACAGGCCACTGGAGAGACACAGAGAGCCATTGGACAGCAGCCCCTGGATCTGACCTATGAAGAGTTCGTAAGACAACAGAACTATCCTAGACAGAGCCTACAGGAATTGAGTGGTCTTGTTAGAGGATATCAAGTACCGCCCGATACTTATAAAACCACGCAGAAATTCGAGCAACCTGCAAGCCTTGGACAGCAATTGTTAGCGGCTGGTACTCTAGGTGGTGGTATAGCAACTGGCCTTGGTAAGAGTTTGTTTGGTAAAGCTTCAATGGCACATGGAGGACTTTTGGATTTGGCTCCTAAAAGGTATAAAGAAGGGACGGAAGTAACTGCACTTGATCAATTAAACTTAATTAAAGAATTCCCTACAATAACTGAAGGTCTAAGTAGAGCAGAGGTAAATGATCTTTTTACTAATATGTCAGAAGAAGAACTGATATGGTATTTTCAAGATTTAGACATTCCAAGAGGTGAAATTAGAAAATTTCTGAATATGAAAAAGAAAAATCCAATAGTAGAGTTTATAAAAGGATTAGCTCCAGAAGAAATAGATCCTAAGACAGGTCTACCTCTTGACTCTTCTTTTATACCTACGCAACCACCAGGAACATTATTAGGTGATCTGACTAAACCGCTTTCAGCAGGAAAGGCTCAAAGGCCCGAATTACACAAAGCTTTAGAAACGGTGGGTTTACCACCAGAATCTGAAGGGGTTATGAAACGTATTGAACCTCCTTTTGATATGTTAAAAGAATTAATGAAAGAAGGTCAAACGCAAGAAGAAATACAGGCAGCTTTAGTAAAAGAACAAATTCCTGGGTTAGGAACGATGGAAGTAGAAATAGAGGACACAGATATAGAAGATTATAGAAAAACTCCAACTAGAACTGTTGACTTTCCTCAACCGACTACTTCTATAATAGACACTGCTGGACTTAAAGAACCGTCTATAGAAGATTACCCAGATCCAGGCCCAGGACTTGGTGTAGAGCCTCCACCAGAAGAGAAACCTCCATTCTTTGATTTAAAAGCAGCTTTACCTCTGTTAAAGATGGCGGCTGATTTTTCTAAACCTGGATTAGGTACTGCCAGGGCTGCTTCACAAGCTTTGGAAGGGTATGAAGACATAACAAGTCAACGTGCCAAAGGTGAGTTAGCGGCTGGATTAACCAAATCTCAAACAGAAAACTATTATCGTTTGGCAGACAGTTATGATATAAATGCTAATATTGCAAGAGCGAAACTTGTACAACAGATGTCTAAAGATCATAAAGATTCGATAGCTACAATGTATAAAAATTATTTAGATAATCTTACTACTCAGATAGGAGATCTAAGAGACTCTCTGACTGGTGACAACGAGCTAGAAATAGCCAAACGTCAGCAAGAATTTACAAAGGTAGCTAGATTGTATAATGAATTAGTAACCTTATCCAGTGCTAAAGTAAGTACACATCCTTCTACATCTCCTTCTACTCCTATGGCTGGTCCGAGAGTAAGGAAAGCTCCTGATCCACCTACTGGTTAAAATGAATGGCCCTAAAAAACTTTTATCTATACGATATGCCGGAACCGACAGCAATTGACGTACCTGATGAATTTGCTGACGATGACGCTTTAGCATCCGAATGGGTAGAAAAGGTTTATCTTCCTTACCATGATGCAGGATTAGCGGCTGCTGCTGAAGATCCTACTCATCCATTATCTTCACTTCCCGATTGGGCTTCAAGAGGGTTTTATCGTCTTGGGCAAATGGCTAATATTGCTCAAGAAAGATTAGGATTAGATAACACAGAAAACGCTGCCAGAGAAATAAGAGAGTATCAAAATTATTTAAATAAATTACCCTATGATAAAAATGTTCTGGATACTCTGATTGCTATGCAGGATGTTAAAAGTGTAAAAGAATTTTGGGATCTTGCAACAACTGTAGATGGAGTGGAAACAATCGGTACTGTAGCTGGAGAATCTCTAGCTCAGTTTTCCCCTGCTTTAGTAGCAGCTTTTGCTGCCACTATCACAAACCTTGCAGCTTCTCCTTTAGCAATAGCTAGTATAGTTGGATTGGGAAGTGCCGGAATAGAAATAGGAGCTTCTACTCTACACGCAATGGAGGAATATTTAAATGAGAGTCAGAATACAACCGTAGCTAACAACAGGGCTGTAGCTGATCTTCTATCAGATGAAGATAAAATGGCAGAGTTTGAATTACACGCTGCTAAACGTGGCTTACCTATAGGTCTTATAGATGCTCTATCGGTAGGATTTGCAGGACGTATTTTTAGTGCTGTAGCAAATGCAACAAAGGCTGCTGGTAAAGTTGGTAAATCAGCCCAGTATGCTGCTTTAGGAGTTGAAGCTTTAGCTATTCAACCAGCTTTGGGAGGGTTGGGAGAAGCAACCGCTCAAAAGGTAGCAGGAGAAGAGTTTAGTCTAGGAGATATAGCTCTTGAAACGGTAGCGGAAATTCCAGGCGGGACGGTAGAGGTAGGCGTTGGAATAATGTTACGTAACCGTGCAGAAGAAAAGAAAAGAGTTGCAAAAGAAAAAGCAACAAAGGCATTAGCTCTTATTGAAAGAGTGGCAAACCTTCCAATAGAAGCACAAGAAACAATTCTCACAGAAATTTTAATAGATGAAACTGTAGATCCTGCGACGGGTATACCGGAAGCTAATCGTTATGTAGAACAGGTTTTTAATGTTGACGAAAAGCCTGTGGTAGCTGGAGAAAAGGCTACAAGTAGAAAAGATATTAAAAAGGTATTTAATTTAAAGAGCGATAGAGGTGTAGATATAGTCGTAGATTACCTGTCGGGTCAGCGATTAATAACTCCTCGTAAAGGAACAAAACAATCATTTAATTGGACAGATAAAGCTCAAGGTTTATATGAAGCCCAGCAAGCTCTTTCTCCATTTGAAACCAGACAGGTAGAAGAAACAGAAGATGTTATGCCATCTCTTGATATAACTTCTGATGAAATGATTAGTACAGAGGTTCCTGATCCTGATGCACAGATGATACCTTTGGAAGATCAACCAGGATTAGCAACTGTTAAACCTCGTCCCTCAATGGCACCAGACTTTGCTACACCGAAACCTGTAAAGGAAGCAGAAGAGGATACTTATGATGCATCCCGATTATTTGAAGATCCAAGTATACCTCAATATGAAACCGAAAGAACTAAGGATACGGATGTAGTCGGAACTGTAGATCTAACGGAAATTACACCAGAAGATCCAACATTTGTTCCTGCAATGGGTACACCAGTAGAGCTAGAGGTAGAGCCAGAGGTAGAGCCAGAGGTAGAGCCAGAGGTAGAGCCAGAGGTAGATACCCGTGTTGCTGAGATTGAAGAAAAGTATAACAAACAAAAAACTCCTATATATAATAGGATAAAAGAAGTATGGCCTACATTTGATGAAACAAATCCAGAACATATAGATATATTATCCTTGCCTGAGATTCCAGGTGTACCTCAAGATCCTATATTTAATCAAGCTAATACTTTATTAGAAAATATTAATATAAAAGAATCCGAAGAGGTTATGGCTTTACCTCCTATTGAAGCTCCTACTCCTGCTGTTGCTAAACCTGCACCTAAACCTGCCCGTTCAAAAGGTAAATCTATAAATCCTCCTATCATTCCTAAAGATAGTGATGTTACCAATATCATAGTTCAAAATACTGATGGAACTTTTAGTACTCGTGATGTTGGTATATCGGATGAGTTAATATCATTGATAGAAGATGGTCTTTCTACCAAAGATAAAGAAAAGGTTGAATTTATATTAAGAGATAGATCTATAATCGATCCTCAATCTAGTCAAGCCAATGAAGATTTTATAGCAATGTCTCAAAAGATATCGGCTATGCTTCGTATTAATAATCCTGATATAGATTTAAGTGAAAAAGAAATGAGGTCAGCTTATTTCGATAATATAGATTCGATCAACCTTACTTTAAATAAATTAATCTCTACTACCAATCTAGACGAGTTTAATAAACTTAAAGAAGTAGCACAAAAAAGATTAGATGAATTTGGTGCTGTTGTTCTTACTGAAGGAATGTGGGCAAGTGGCTGGCACGTAATGCATCTTACACGATTGGCAGATAAACATCCCGTTATGAGGCCGTTTGTTTCTGCTATTGAGGCTCGTCGGGAAAGCCGGGAACAGTTCAACAATAGAGGATTTAGAATAGTTGAATCTTATTTTAAGGATACTTCTACAGAACAATCAGAACGATTGAGTTCAGTTAGTGTTATTTTAGATGCTTTTGCCAATAAATTTAATAGAGTATTAGGTGCGAAAGATATTGAATATACTCCTGAAGGTGGACTAATAGTTACTCTACCAAAGGAAGTTCCAAAGAGTTATTCTTATGTAGATGATGAAGGGGCAGAGCGGTTTACCATGTCTCCAGAAGATTACGACATAACTCTTTCATTCGGTGGATTTAAAAAAGGAGAAACAATTACTCTTACTCCTGACGATGTGGGAAAATTACAATCTACCCAAGCATCTTTTAAGTGGGGGTTCGATACCTTTACTCAAGCTTTAATTAGAAGTTTCTCTCAAGTAAATCCTCTTCCACCGGAGTTTGCTTTTGAACCTCAAGATACTGTGAAAGTATATAAAGAAAAATTAGTAAATTCTGCTACTCTTTATATAAATGAGATCAACGATAAACTTCCACCAGTTAAGGGTAGACAAAAACCTTTGATAGATGTAGGGCGTAATCTAAGAAAACGAATAGAAAATGTAAGACCTGGAGTAACAAAGGGAAAGAGAAAGATAAAAGGAAGTCAGATATTTACAGACCTACTTAATGTACGGAAAGAAACTATCATTGATAAAATCGCAAAAGCTGAAAACTGGACTGATGATGAAAAACAACTTTTCTATAATAAGATTGATAATGCATTAACCTATCTTAATTCTATAAAGCTTATTAATAAACAACAAAAGATTATAGATAGTCATCCTTTTTATGTTCCTCGTTTACGATATGGAGATTTCTTTTATACTGTAAAAGATTTAGAAGCTCCAAAGGATGATAATCTAAAAGTGTATCAAACCAGTTATCCATATGCGTTTGATACAGATATACAAATAAGGAAGGGAGGACGTTTGGTAGTTGCCAGAGATCCTCAAAGAAAGAGATTAGAAAAGGAGAGGCAACGAGTAAAACAATTACCTGTTTTTAAGACCTTAACTGCTGAAGGTAAAAATAGATATGAATTTAGTGAAATACATTCACGTACTATTGATTCAGTTACAAAAACTATAAACGAACAAGACGTTTCTATAATAGAATCATTAGCAGAGAAGATGGGATATGGTTTAAATAATCCTGTTAAGAGTGATGTAGAGACAAAAGTAGTATCACATTTTCTAAAAGAAATGCGTGATCATGTAAAGGGTAAAGGATTTGATACCTATCTTACTGAAAGAAGTGGAAAGATAGTTAACGGATATTATACTCCTGAAAATAAAATTAATTATCTTTCCACTACTGTATCAGATTATTTAAGAACAGTTTCAGACAGTGCTTCCAATCTTGAATACTATGGAGTTATTGATAAAAGTATTAAAGATATTGAGGAGGTTGAAGGACCAGGGGCTGACAGATTAGTCCGAATCGCTAATAAACTTGTTGAAGATATTAATAATCCTAACGAACCTGGATCTATGTTTAAATCTATAGCTTTCTTTTTTGCTATAGGAAATAACTTTGCATCTTCTATGGTTAATTTAAGTCAGTCATTTGTTGCTACCGTTCCTGTTTTAAATGCTATCATAGGATTTAAAGGAGGATCTGCAACTAAAGAAATAGTCAAAGCAATGAGTGATGCTTTCAGATTATTTCAAATATATAATAGATTAGATAGTTATGGTTTTAGATTCGATGAAATAACAAAACCAAAGGAATATACTTTCTTAACTCAAGATGAATGGGGGATGTTACGTAATCTCCATAGTAAAGGCGTAATCCAAGCCATAGTTAATATTGATCTTGGTGCTAAATATAAAAGAGCTATAGGTGAAGTAGGTAGATTGTCCAATCCTAAACTGGCAGAGGGATGGGCAAAGGTAATGGATGCATCAGCTTTTTTCTTTGGTGCAGCAGAACAGGTTAATAGAATTGCAGCAGCTTTGGCAACTTATAGATTGGCTCAAAAACCAGGAAATTTAGCTAAGTTTAAAAGTTTCGCAGATACTAATATGTTTGCTTATGAAGGTGAGATGACACCGGAACAAGCAGCTAGAATGATTGTATATGTAACTCAATTTGTAGTCAGTAAAGAAAATAGACCTGAAAAATGGAGAGGCGGCTTCATGAATGTAGCTACCCAGTTCCTCTCATTTGTCATGCAATATGCTGGGTTATATGCTAAAGCTCTTAATATAGCTAAAGTAGAACCTCGCATAGCAGCTTATATGATAGGAGGTCTGGTATTATCTATGATGTTCTTTGGCGGCGTGATGGGATTACCTTACTTAGATAACCTTAGATCAATTATTGCTAGACTAACAAGAGAACTAGATGCAGAATATGAATTTGATTTAGAATTTGCTATGCGAGAAATGATGGCCGATTCTGAGTTCAATCCTAAACTTATTAATATGTTAATGCGTGGGGTTGTCACCGAAGTTTCTGGAATCGATGTATCTAAACGAATAGGTACTGGAGAAGTTATTCCTTTTGATTTGATGGCTGGTGATTTGATGGTAGCTACAGGACCGTTTGGTAATTTAGCGGCAGATTCTGTAAGTAGAGCTATAGAAGGATTACGTAATGATAATAAGACTGCTTTCTTTACCGCTGCCGTTCCTCTGGGAATACGCTACGCATTGGAAGGCGCAGCTAGTATAATGGATTCATCTATTCCTGTTAGATCTACTCAAGGTAGAGTGTTAATGCCTGGAGAGGAATTAGGGTTAGCAGATAAATTAATACGTATGGCTGGATTTACTCCTAAAAAGGTAGCAGTAGAAAGACATCAAAGAGCTTATCAAAGATATCTCAAACGACGGCCCCGATCTCTTCAAGATAAATATCTCAAAGATTTGGCACGTACTATTGTCCGATCACAGAAAGCCCGTGAAGCCCAACGGATGGATGAGTATATAAGATATAAAGCTGAGATTAAAGAGATATATAAAGAGATCAACAGAATTAATAAAGAGAAAAGGGAAGCACGGGAATATAGAGATTATATTAAGATAACCGCCAGAGCTTTGCGTGATCGTTTATTAATTGAAAGATTTGGTCAATCTAGTATAGAGGGATTACGTCTTAATGCTTCTAGAACTCTTAAAACTGAATTAACTCCTAAGAGATTAAGAGCTTTAGGATTCGGTGACTAACTTATAAAATAATACTTGTATAAATTTTTCCTATCGTATAAGGTATGGACCTATGTCAAACCGTCATATCTTTATAGGTTGGGATAATCGTGAAGCCATTGGAGCGATTGTTTGTAAGTATAGTATTCTTTACAATACGCACAATGATAACGATCTATCCGTCAACTTCCTTAATCAAAGAGATCTAAGAAATCAAAAGCTTTACTATCGTAAGTCTTTTCTAAACGCTAGTGGACAATACTTTGATTCCTTGGACAACAAACCTTTTTCAACAGAGTTTTCCTTTACAAGATTTCTTGTACCTGAAGTCTGCCGTCATCAGAACCTGGAGGGATGGGCTTTATTTCTGGATGGGGATATCGTTGTTAATACAGATATACATAATCTATTTGATTTAGCTGATGACAAGTATGCCGTCATGTGTGTTAAGTTCAACTGGCTTCCTGATAAATCCGAAAGGTATAAGATGGATGGGGTTATACAAACCAGATACAATAAGAAGCTCTGGTCTTCCTTGATGTTATTCAATCTATCCCATCCTTCCGTACAAAAGCTAGACCATATAACTGTCAATCAATCCACCGGCTCTCACCTGCATAAGTTCAAGTGGGTAGCTGACAGGGATATAGGACCACTTCCTGAAGAATGGAACTTTGTTCCCGGTGTTACGCCTGACCATACTCCTCCTATGGCTATCCATTATACCAAGGGCGGTCCTTGGTTTGAAGAATACAGAGACTGTGATTATTCAGAAGTCTGGATAGATTATCTTAATTCTCTTCCTAAAACTTTTATTGTTAATAGTTTGTTATCATGAAAAAATTTACAGTAGTAACTTCCTTTCCCGTTAGTAACTGGGAAGTATATGGTAAGAAGTTCTTAGAAAGCTATATAGAATACTGGCCTAAGAAGGTAAAGCTATTAGTATATTGTGATGGCTATCCTCTACCTGATGACGTACCAAAGGCATCTAATGTTAAATATATAGATCTACTTACCAATGATGATCTGTTGGAATTCAAAGAAAGAAACAAACAGTTCAACGGTAAAGCTAATCCAAATGGAATGTATAACTTCTATGAGGATGCTATCAAGTTCAGCCATAAAGTTTATGCACAGAACATGGCTATGCAGTCACTTCTTAAAAGAAAACATAAGAAGAAGCTTATTAATTCTGGATGGTTGTTATGGTTGGATGCAGATAGTATAACTTATGAAGATGTATCGATGGATCTGTTGGAGTCTGCATTTCCTAACAAATATGATATAACTTTCCTAGGTAGGAAGAATGCCTACGCTACCTGCTCTTCTCTTATAGGATATAATCTCGACAGTGAAGTCACTCCTATCTTTATGGATGACTTTATTAATTATTATAACAGCGATGAAGTTCTACGTCTGAAGTGCTTTGCCGATAACTTTGTCTTTGACAGGCTACGTATCCTCCATGAAGTACATGGCATGAGAGCTTTGGATATGACTCCTGACTGTGACAATCTGGATGCGTTTGATATGTGTCCGTTTGGTCATCACATCGTTCACCTCAAGGGGAATAAGAAGTACGGTGTAGGACAGTATATAGGAAAGAACATAGACGGAACTAGATACTTTGATCTATGCCGTATCGTTCAGCATTACAAACGTAAGAACCTTCTAGAGATTGGTACTTGGAATGGAGAGACAGCTTGCGCCATGATCCAAGCAGCCTTTAATGAATCAGATGTTGTT
>Ga0114908_1001539_pt1 | contig 11653 bp, 9 predicted proteins | sample MalvireepMed_s17_FD_87292 | JGI IMG/M metagenome (GOLD analysis project Ga0114908, IMG submission 87292) | Marine viral communities from the Global Malaspina Expedition - Malaspina viral metaG DeepMed_s17 | ecosystem: Environmental > Aquatic > Marine > Oceanic | place: Mediterranean Sea... | reverse complement strand
GTATATGATGGTATTTCATTGGCGCAAGTAGCGGAAGGCGGCTTGAGCAGCATAAACGACGATGTAAACCGTATTAGAGAGCTAACGTTGCAGTCGGGTAGTGGCATATTAAGCGATGGCGATCGTCAAGCGCTTCAATCTGAAATATCGCAACTTCAAGATAATATCAGTCAAACCATAGAGCAAACTAACTTTGCAGGTAAGCCATTATTGTCTGAAGACGGCGCACTAAGCTTTCAAGTAGGGGCAAATGCTGGCAACAGTGTTGATATCGAAACTCAGGATTTTGCGAGCCAGCTATCCAGTGTACTTTCAATCGATTTAACCTCTGGAACCAGTATTAACGACGCGTTAAGCGCGGCGGATGACGCTATTGAGTTAGTCGGTGGTGCACAAGGTGAACTAGGTGCAACACAAAACGCATTACAAAGCACTGCTCGAAATTTAACCCAAGCCAATGTTAATGCGGCGGAATCGAGAAGTCGAATTCAAGATTTAGATTTTGCACAAGCAACATCGCAACAAGCTGCTAATGATGTATTAAGTCAGTCAGCACTTACCATTCAAGCCCAAGCTAATCAGCAGGAAGGGCAGGTTTTAGCTTTGCTTAGCTAAGCGCGAGTTAATGATTTTAATCGAAAGAAGCAGGGTAACCTGCTTTTTTTATTGCTATATTTCCGAAAACACCAGTTGCGCTGTGATCTTTTGTCGTTACAATTTGCAAATGCGCTAAACTGTAAATAATAACAAAGCGTTCTCGGGGAATTAATGAAGGATATTCTGCTGGTTAGCGATAACCAGGAACTAATTCATAGTTTAGAAACCATAGTGACGTTTCTAGGTGAGTCGTGTCAGTCGCGAGGCTTTCATGAATGCGAAGATTATTTGCAAGACAGTGGCGCAGATGCTGTCTTGATTGATTACACATTGCCATCTGCGGTAAAAGCGCTTATTGCGCGCTTCCCACATATTCCTTTTGTTGTGCTTCAAAAACAAAATGGCGAGACAACTGCTGAGTGTAATTTGGTAAGTGTAGTGACGCTTCCGCTTACCTATCCTGTCTTGACGCAAGCCATTCATCGTTGCCAAGAATATTCACGCCGAAAGCCGGGGAATACACGGTCGGGTGGAGCAAAAACTCGCTTATTTCGAAGCCTCGTGGGTCAAAGCGATCAGATACAAATTGTTCGACGGTTAGTCGAGCAAGTAGCGCCCACTGAAGCCACTGTTTTGATCCTCGGGGAATCGGGGACCGGTAAAGAGGTCGTGGCGCGTAACGTTCACTTTTTGTCTGAACGAAAAGATGGGCCATTCATTCCTGTAAATTGTGGCGCAATTCCAGGCGAATTGCTGGAAAGCGAACTTTTCGGTCATGAAAAAGGGGCGTTTACTGGCGCCATCAGTGCTCGAAAGGGCCGCTTTGAGCTTGCGGAAAATGGCACGCTGTTTCTTGATGAGATTGGCGATATGCCGTTGCAAATGCAGGTAAAGTTACTTCGGGTGCTTCAAGAAAGAATGTTCGAGCGAGTGGGTGGCAGCAAACCCTTAAAGTGTAATGTTCGTATTATCGCCGCCACCCACCGAAACTTAGAAACCATGATAAAGGAAGATAAGTTTCGAGAAGACTTGTATTACAGGCTGAACGTCTTTCCCATAGACAGTCCGGCACTGCGTCAACGAAAAGACGATATCCCGCTACTCCTGCAAGAACTTAATAGTCGTATTCAAGGCGACGGTGTCGAAGGCGTACACTTTACAGAACGAGCGATTGCATCCCTGATGGAACACGATTGGGCCGGGAACGTTAGAGAGCTTTCAAACCTGGTGGAGCGCCTCAGTATTCTTTATCCCTCTCAAGTGGTTGATGTGGCTGATTTACCCGATAAATATCAATACGGCGATGTTCAAGCTTACGAACCTGATTACCCAGAAGAATTGCTTGAAAGAGACGCATTCAATGCATTATTTGCCGAGGCGGCCGCACAGGAAGTAGAAGAAGACCTTGATGAAGATGACAGTGGCTTATTGATGCGCTCTTCACTGCCCGAAGAGGGGGTGAATTTGAAAGAGTATTTATCTGAGTTAGAAATTAACTTAATTCGACAAGCATTGGAGCAACAAGATTGGGTTGTTGCCAGGGCGGCTGACAAGTTGGGTATGCGAAGAACCACCTTGGTTGAAAAGATGCGAAAGTACGATATTCAACGTGTGGAGGAAGTCTAACGTCAGGGAATTGACGTGATAAAATCAGAATAAATCAATCTAACGTGTTGATATTTAAGATTATAAATATTGGCACGTGTCCTGCTAAGTAAAGTCATAGAGTAAAACGTCTGCTATTTGACGAGGGCGATATGACTTACGACAGCAATATATCTACAACAGAATCATTTTTATCTTCATATGATCTAGCCCCCGTGGGCGGTACTCTTGAAGAAAGTTTTAATTCCGCCCCTGTTTCTGTGGTAAGCGCTGATGAGGTGGCATCGCTTCGTCGCCAAGCAAGTCAACTAGAACATTTACTAAAGGTTATGCCTGCTGGTGTTATTGTGCTTGATGGTAAAGGCGTAGTGAAGCAAGCCAATGATCAAGCAAAGGCCTTACTGGGCGAGCCTCTCGAAGAGCAGGTTTGGCGAAATATTATCGCACGTTCATTTAAACCGAGAGCGGACGATGGCCACGAGGTATCCTTGGTGGATGGGCGTCGTGTGAAGCTGTCTATTACGCCATTGGAGAAAGAGCCGGGTCAGCTTATTGTGATAACGGACTTAACGGAAACCCGTGAGCTCCAAGCACGAGTGAGTCATATGCAGCGTTTGTCTTCACTTGGCAAAATGGTGGCCTCACTCGCACATCAGATAAGAACGCCGCTATCTGCAGCTATGCTTTATGCCTCTAACTTAACGCGTAAAAATTTACCAGAAAATGCCGGCGAACAATTTGCTCATAAACTGACAGACCGTTTAAAAGAGCTAGAAAGTCAGGTCAACGATATGTTGCTATTCGCGAAGTCGGGTGAAGAGCAAGTGGTTGCGTCTATTTCATCACAAGAGCTTGAAGAGGCTATTTTGCCTACGTCGCAAACCATGGCCAGTCAAGCGGCTCAATCAATATCGGTAGAGGGGTTTAACGCTAACGTATCGGTTACCGGAAACCTTACGGCCTTGCAGGGCGCCATATTGAACCTGGTACATAATGCAAGTCAGGTGACGCCTAAAGGCCAGGCTATCTGTGTTAAAGCGCACGTTGTCAGCAACAAACTTGCTATTTCCGTTTGTGACCAGGGCCCTGGCGTTCCAGCACACTTGCAAAACAAAATTTTTGAACCCTTCTATACCACGAAAACCCATGGTACAGGTTTAGGGCTTGCCGTTGTTAAATCAGTAGTGAATGCGCATAACGGTCAACTCACGGTGTCAAATCTTGCCCATGGTGGCGCGTGTTTCACCATAGCAATCCCTTGTTCAGCCTCACAGGCGGTTCATTCTTCTGAGCACAAAACTAAGGTCGCATAAAGGCAGGAGTACTTTCTTATGGCTAAAACAACCATTCTTATCGTGGAAGACGATGCAGGCTTACGTGAAGCCTTATACGATACCTTGTTACTCGGCGATTATGATGTCGTTGATGCCGACTGCGCAGAATCGGCGTTGATGGTGCTCTCTGGGAGAAAAATAGACTTAGTGGTGAGCGATATTCAAATGGGCGAAATGAGCGGCCTCGCTTTGCTTAAAAGCATTAAAGCGAAATACCCGCAAATGCCAGTGTTACTCATGACAGCGTTTGCCACAATCAATGATGCGGTTCAAGCCATGCGAGATGGCGCAACAGATTACTTATCTAAGCCGTTCGCGCCGGAAGTGTTACTCAATTTAGTTGGGCGATATGCGCCAGCACAAAAAATTGAGTCACGCACGCCCATCGTGGCAGACCCTTCCAGTTTGCAACTACTCGCCTTATCGCGAAAAGTCGCGAAGTCTGACGCTACTGTGATGGTCATGGGGCCGAGTGGTTCGGGTAAAGAGGTGCTCTCACGCTATATTCATGACCAGTCACAGCGTGCTGATGCGCCTTTTGTGGCCATTAATTGCGCCGCTATTCCTGAAAATATGTTGGAAGCCACTTTGTTTGGCTATGAGAAAGGCGCGTTTACCGGCGCGGTTCAAGCCTGTCCTGGTAAATTCGAACAAGCGCAAAGCGGGACTTTATTGTTAGACGAGATTACAGAAATGGATTTGGCGTTGCAGGCAAAGTTGCTTCGTGTGTTGCAAGAAAGGGAAGTGGAACGCTTGGGCGGCAGAAAAAACATCAAGCTCGATGTACGGGTTATTGCTACTAGCAACCGAGACTTACGCAAAGCCGTTGAACGAGGGGAGTTTAGAGAAGATTTGTATTATCGTCTTAATGTATTTCCTATTACATGGCGTCCCTTGTCTGAGCGTCCCGGTGATATTGTCCCCTTAGCCGAACATCTTATTTCGCGACATGCGGCAAATCAGAATTTGGGTACAGTAAAATTAAGTGCCGCGGCGAGAAACAAACTGTCTCAATATACGTGGCCGGGCAACGTTCGCGAATTAGAAAACGTAGTGCAAAGGGCGCTAATTCTTTGTGAAGGGGGCCTTGTTGATTCAGGCGACTTGATGATAGATATGGCGGTGCACAGCGAAATGGAAATGCAGGTTGAACCTGATGACAATAGCAAACTGGGTTCTGAACTTCGCCAGCAAGAACATCAAATTATTTTAGATACGTTAGCGCTGTGCAATGGCAAGCGTAAAGATGTGGCCGAGAAGTTGGGGATTAGCCCTAGAACCTTGCGTTACAAGCTCGCTAGAATGCGCGAAGATGGTATTGAAGTGCCTGCATAGTTAAGTTCAGATATAAAAAGTTATTCGTCAAAAAGCAACTGCTTAAATGCACGACGACTGAGGTCTCGTTAGGTATTAGCCGCCTAGCGAGACTTATTCATTTCCAATCTGGCTGAGCACGACAAGCGCCACCATGAATGCGCGCTGTTGTGAAATTGGCGTCACCCTGTCATAAAATTGGCTTTCCTCTAATTTTTATATTCAAATCTTTGATTTTAAATGCTTTTTAAAGTTGGCTTGTTGATTGCATTTGTACTGGGCAACAGCAACATTTCGCCGCATAGCGGCAATTTTTCGACGAAATCGTGTAGGAGTGGTTATGGACGTCAAAGCCAACAGTTTGTATCAAGATATGCAAAATATGATTGGGCAGTCTCGTCTTCAGGTTAATGAGCCCCAAACATTACCAGACATTAATCCCACAAAAGATGATTTTTCTAACATGCTTAAGCAAGCGGTAGATGGTGTAAATGGTATGCAGTTAGAATCGAAAAATGCGCAACAACGGTTCGAAATGGGCGACAACTCATTAAGTTTAGCTGAAGTTATGCTCACCAAAGAGAAAGCGGGTATTGCGTTTGAGGCAACCGTGCAAGTGAGAAATAAAGTGCTTGAAGCGTACAAGCAAATCATGAACATGCCAGTGTAGTTGGAGTAGATCATGGCTGAGGCAACAGGCACAAATTTAACCGTACCCGATCAAAGCGCGGCAGGCGATGTGGAACCAGAAAATAAACCTGGATTCATGGATACCTTAGGCAACACAGACATGATGCGACAAATGGCACTTGTGGTAGTGCTTGTTATCTGTGTGGCCATTGCGGTGTTTATTTTAATTTGGGCACAAGAACCTGATTTTCGTCCTCTAGCCAAAATGGAGACCCAAGAGCTCATCGAAACGCTAGATTACATGGATGCCAACCAAATAGAGTACCGCTTAGAAGGAAACACGGTTTATGTAAGAAGCGATGAGTTTCAAAATATCCGTTTAGGTATGACGCGCCAAGGCTTAACCAATAGCAGCGATAGCGGAACCGACATTATCATGCAAGACATGGGGTTCGGTGTCAGTCAGCGGGTGGAAATGGAAAGATTAAAACACGCTCGTGAACAGCAAATTGCATCCACTATTGAAGATATGACAAGTATTCAAAAAGCCCGGGTACTACTGGCTATGCCGAAAGAAAACGTTTTTGCGAGACGTGAAAAAAAGGCCTCAGCTACGGTAGTATTAACCGCAAAACGCGGGTCGGTTATAGCAGGTGAAGAAGTTGATGCTGTGATTGATATCGTGGCATCTGCTGTGCAGAATATGGAACCATCAAAAGTAACGGTCACCGACAGCAACGGCCGCTTACTCAACTCAGGCTCGCAAGATTCATTAAGTGCTAGAGCCCGTAAAGAATACGAAATAGAGCGTCAACGGGAACAAGAATACCTGGAAAAAATAGATGCTATTTTGATCCCCGTACTTGGCATTGGTAACTATACGGCTCAGGCAGACGTGAGCATGGACTTTACTGCCATGGAGCAAACCCAGCGCAGTTATAACCCTGACTTACCCGCCGTACGTAGTGAAATGATTGTTGAGGAAAACAGTGTGGGCGGCGGCGTTGGCGGCATTCCTGGCGCGCTTTCCAATCAACCTCCTCTTGATTCTAATATTCCAGAGCAAGCCGGAGCTGGCAACCAACCAACCTTGCCAGGCAGAACGGCGAAAGAGTCTACCCGCAACTATGAATTAGATACCACCATTAGCCACACGAAAAAGCAAAGTGGCGTTATTCGACGTTTAAGTGTGTCGGTGGCTGTAGATTATACACAGCTGACTGGCGAAGACGGCAGTACAACCAGTGAGCCCAGAAAACAAGAAGAGCTACTGAATATTCGCCGTTTGTTGCAAGGTGGTATTGGCTTTGACGTTACCCGAGGCGACTCTCTTGAAGTGGTCAGTGTCCCGTTCACACGAATGGACGCCGGCGTTATGGAAGAGGTTCCACTGTGGGAACAGCCCGGATTTTTGCCTATACTTAAGCTGGTGGTGGGTGGCCTCGTCATTATCGTGCTCATCATCTTTGTTATTCGACCCATGCTGCGTCGTCTGATTAACCCTGATGACACCAAAGAAGCAGAAGATTTTGATGCAGATGAAGGTCTAGACCTTGGTGATGAAACCATCAGCATGCTGTCTTCCGATTTCGACGAAGGTCAAGTGGGCTTCGCTGCCGACGGGTCTTTGATGCTGCCAGATTTACATAAAGATGAAGACGTATTAAAAGCGGTGCGTGCACTCGTGGCCAATGAACCAGAATTGTCAGCCCAAGTCGTTAAAGGCTGGCTGATGCAAGATGAGTAAGTGAGAGCGTATTATGGCTGAAGAACTCGCCAATGTTGAAGAACAGTCTTACGATGTAAGTAAGTTAGAGGGCGTCGAGAAGGCTGCCATATTGCTACTGAGTCTTTCAGAAGAAGACGCTGCTCAAATATTGAAGCACCTTGAACCCAAACAGGTCCAGAAGCTGGGCTCAGAGATGGCCAAGGTCGATGATATGACACAGACCAAAATTACGGCTGTGCATAAACACTTTATTGAAGAAATTCAAAACTACAGCACCATAGGTTTCCAAAGCCAAGACTTTGTGAAACGTGCCCTTACAGCGGCATTAGGTGAGGACAAAGCGGCTAATCTTATTGACCAAATTCTAATGGGCAGTGGGGCTAAAGGCTTGGATTCACTTAAATGGATGGATTCTAAGCAAGTGGCGAGCATCATTCGTAATGAGCACCCGCAAATTCAAACCATTGTGTTGTCTTATCTTGAACCTGAACAAAGCGCCGAAATTTTGGCACAGTTCCCAGAGAAAGTGCGTCTTGATTTATTAATGCGTATTGCCAACCTTGAAGAAGTTCAGCCAGCTGCACTGCAAGAATTGAACGAAATTATGGAGAAACAGTTTGCAGGTCAAGCGGGTACGCAAGCGGCCAAAATGGGCGGCTTGAAGTCTGCAGCCAATATCATGAACTACCTCGATACGGCAATTGAGGGGCAGTTAATGGATGCGATCAGAGAGCAAGACGAAGAGATGAGTCAGCAAATTCAAGACCTCATGTTTGTCTTTGATAACCTGATTGATGTTGATGACAAAGGTATTCAAGCTATCCTTCGAGAAGTTCAGCAAGATGCGCTACTTAAATCGATAAAAGGTGCTGATGAAGAGCTGAAGAATAAGATCATGAAAAATATGTCTAAACGCGCGGCAGAAATGCTTAACGATGATCTTGAGGCCTTGGGGCCAGTGCGTATTTCTGAAGTGGAAACTGCACAAAAAGAAATTCTATCGGTGGCACGTAGACTGTCTGATTCTGGCGAAATTATGCTAGGTGGCGGCGGTGGTGAAGAATTCTTGTAATACTCCCCAGTTTACGCCAATGAAGCAAACAATTTAGGTAGTCAAATGTCATCAAATAAAGGCTTTAGCGACGACGAACTTCACGAAGCAAAGGCATGGGATTTGCCTTTTGTGGAGGATGCGCGACAGCAGCAAGACGACGGAAAAACCAACGCCCTTAACTTTCGTTCCGATTGGAAGTACGAACCCCCGGAAGAGGAAGAAGAGATTCTCCCTCCTACCGCCGATGAGATTGAGGCTATTCGTCAAGCCGCTTACGATGAAGGTTATGCAGAAGGCAAAGCCACAGGGTTTGAAGAAGGAAAGCAAGAAGGCCTTGAACAAGGCTTATCAGAAGGGCGTGAAACCGGTCACGCAGAAGGCCTTGAACAAGGCTTAGATGAGGGGCGTAGCCAAGCGCTAGCGCAAGCCGAGGTATGGCAACAGCTGGCTGAAAAGTTACATCAACCTTTGTCACAAGCGAATGATGAAACCCGCGACCAATTGGTTAAACTTGCCGTTTCGCTCGCCCGAGCTGTGTTGAAGGTAGAGGTGAGTACAAATGAGCAAGTTATTCTTCAGGCGCTGTCTGAAGGCATGAAGGCCTTACCTATCAATCAAACACGCTATCAATTGCATATGCATCCTGACGATATTGAGCTTGTTAAAGCCCATTTTGGTGATGAAACCATTGAGGATAAGGGGTGGCAGTTTTTTGAAGCGCCAGCAATGGAACGTGGAGGCTGTGATATTACCTCTGAACATAATGCGGTTGATGTGTCTATCGAACGCCGCTGTCGTGATGTCATCGACAAATTCTTACTTAACCAAGGTTTATCTGATGACTAGCCCTTGGCATTCACACTTTGAATCGCTCGCAAAACAAGTGACTTCTCCCCCCGTTGTGGCTGCAGGTAAACTCGTAAGAGGCATAGGCTTAACTCTGGAAGCCATTGGTTGCCAACTGCCCGTTGGAAGCCAATGTTTAGTTCAAACCGTTGAAGGTGAAATTGAAGCTGAAGTTGTCGGGTTTGGGGATGACATTACTTACCTGATGCCAACAGAAGCCGTGCGTGGCATCGTGCCAGGTAGCCGTGTTATGCCGCTCAACAGGCAAAGCGGATTGCCGGTTGGAATGGAATTACTGGGGAGAATAGTAGACGGAAACGGGCAACCTTTAGATGGCTTAGGAGAAATTCAGGCTGAAACACGGGCGCCCACGACTCGAGCGCCGATGAATCCGCTGATTCGTCGGCCTATTACCCAGCCTATGGATGTGGGCGTACGTGCCATCAATGCATTAAATACGGTGGGTGTTGGACAGCGAATGGGCTTGTTTGCAGGCAGTGGTGTGGGAAAAAGTGTGTTACTTGGCATGATGACCCGTGGTTGTGAAGCCGATGTGGTAGTGGTGGGTTTAGTCGGGGAACGGGGCCGTGAAGTTAAAGAGTTTATTCACGACATTCTGACAGAAGAAGAGCGTGCTCGGGCTGTGGTTGTCGCCGCTCCAGCGGACACTTCTCCGCTGATGCGCTTAAAAGGTTGTGAAACTGCAGTCACTATTGCCGAATATTTTCGGGATAAAGGCATGAAGGTACTGTTGCTTATCGATTCACTTACACGTTACGCCATGGCACAACGTGAAATTGCGTTAGCAGTAGGTGAGCCTCCTGCGACCAAAGGCTACCCACCTTCGGTATTTGCACGCTTGCCGGCACTGGTAGAACGTGCCGGCAATGGTAGCGAGAAACAAGGCTCTATTACGGCATTTTATACTGTGTTGACTGAAGGGGATGACCTACAAGATCCTATCGCAGATGCTGCACGGGCTATTTTAGATGGCCATGTGGTTCTATCCAGAACCCTGGCTGACAGCGGCCATTACCCCGCTATCGATATTGAAGCGTCTATTAGCCGCGTAATGCCTATGGTGACCAGTGACGAACACCAAATGATGGCGCGCCGCATTCGTCAGGTATATTCTAATTTTAAGCAGAACCAAGATTTGATCTCCATCGGTGCTTATGCGAAGGGGTCAGACCCTCGTATAGACCTCGCCATTCGTGCAGAACCCGCCATCAACGCCTTTTTGCAGCAAGGAATGAAAAATATTTTACCCTACGACGAATGCTTAGAAGGCATGAGTGCGCTAGCGAAAGGTTTGGGTAAGGGGTAGGTGATCCATGTCTAAGCAGTTAGAGCGAGTGGCTGAATTTGAGCGAGAGAAAGAGCAGCAGGCCGCGCAATTGTTTCAACAGGCACAATTGAATGTTAATCAGCAAAAGCAAAAACTCACAAGTTTAGAGCAATACCGGTTCGACTATATTAGAAATATCCAGCAAACAGGGCAAGGCGGCGTGACGGCTCAGCATTATCAGCAGCACCTCTCTTTTGTAGGAAAATTAGACAAAGCCTGTGAACAGCAAATGAACGTGATTGCGCAGGCGAATTTAGCCGCAGATCAACGCAAGCAAGTGTGGCTGAAACAACAACAAAAAGTAAAAGCGGTAACCCTTTTGCTTGAAAAGCAGCAACGGGCTAAACAACAGAAAGAGGCCAAAGCCGAACAAGCCATGATGGATGAGTTTGCCACTCAGCGATTTTTTCGCGCCAAAAAACAAGGCTTCTAACGCTCAGTATACCGTTGAATTCTTACTTTCTTTAACGACTTCCGCTACCTTGGAACACCCTTTGCAATAACCCTATATTAGTTAATGTCACCGATTGCATAGGTGATAATTATTCACCTTGTTACGCTATTCGCTTGCTCAGGAAGGACACAATTTAAAATTTCTATGTTGCTGATTTTATAGAAATTGTAGAAGCTTGTAATCGTGTGAGAAGGCATAGCCATTGGCATGCAATGCCAGCGTAGGATGTAAATATTATGATGCAACAAGTTGCCGCACAAAATACAGACTCTGCCGCTTTACCTTTTGCCACTAGTAAACCGGCAAAAGCCGTAGAGGCAGGTATTAGCGCTGAGTCGCGCTCGCAAAATAACCAGGCGTTCCAACAAGCTTTCGATGATGCTCGCCTCAAACGAGAAGACTTGGCACAGGAAAAAAAGCTAGCGCGAAGAGACAGCCTTGAGCAAGAACAAAGTCTTGAGCGAGAAGAGAGCCTTCAGCGAAAAGAAAACCTTCAGCGAAAAGAAAATCGCGAGCTTCAAGCATCAACGAAAAACAGTGCAGAAAACGCCAGCAAATCAAGTCCGAAACCCGAGCAAGACAAAGCAGCTAGTCATCAAGTTTCCGACGACGAAACAAAAGGCGCTCAGCAAGCAGCACTCGATGACCAAGACAACCTAGCGCAAAGCGAAAAGAGTGATGCTGCAAACCAGCCGCTTACAGACAGCACTGATGAGCAGACAGGCGAGAGCTCTTTAATCGG
>Ga0114908_1001537_pt1 | contig 11669 bp, 6 predicted proteins | sample MalvireepMed_s17_FD_87292 | JGI IMG/M metagenome (GOLD analysis project Ga0114908, IMG submission 87292) | Marine viral communities from the Global Malaspina Expedition - Malaspina viral metaG DeepMed_s17 | ecosystem: Environmental > Aquatic > Marine > Oceanic | place: Mediterranean Sea... | reverse complement strand
GTTTATCTCAGAAGAATTATTAGATCTACAACAGATGATTAACTCGTTTGCTGGTCACTTAAAATCGGTATATGAGCTTGATTCGTTTTATGGCGATCAAACTTTGAGAGGTCTTCTTAATCATGCCATTTCTTTTAATGAGCAGTTAGAAACATTTGAAATGATATATTCATTATTAGAAAACGAAGAACAAGAGATACAAACAAATTATGACGCAGAACAACCCCCCGACGAGAAGACGACGCAGTAAAAAGAAGAATCATTATTTTACACAAGATCATGAAGATGCTATAGTAAAATACGCCAGAACTTCTTGTATTAGAGAAAGAACCGAATTATACATCAAATGGATCCAGCCGGCCTTCAATGAGATGGTTGATAAGATTGTGTTTACCTACAAATTTACCAATCTGCCTAATTGTGATTCGCTCAGAGATGAATGTAAGATATGGTTGATGACCATTTTAGATAAGTATGATCCAAACAAAGGCTCCAAGGCCTTTTCTTACTTTTCGGTTATTACAAAAAACTGGTTTATCCACAAAGTCAAAAGACAACAAAAGCGCAATAAGCGTATGGTAGATTTAGATAATATTTCTAAAAGATATGAAGAAGAATTTTTATCAACATCTGAATCTTATATTTCAACAAGAGAGCACGATGAATTTTGGAAATTATTTTATAATGAAATTGGCTCCTGGGATGCTTCTTCAATGAAGGAGAACGATTTAAAAGTTTACCAAGCAATTAAAATACTTTTTGAATCGAAAGATGATATTGAAATTTTTAACAAAAAAGCTATTTATCTATACCTTAGAGAGATTACTGGCTTAAACACAAAACAAGTTGTTAATTCTCTTAAAAAATTTAAAAAAAGATATTATTCTTTTAGAAGTGAGTGGGAAGACGGAAAATTATGAGCAAAAAAGATTTGGAATCTTTAATAGATGAAGCGCTAACAAATATCCGAGATGATAGAAAAATGGCGAGAGAATTTTTAAATGAGATTGCAAATCAAATAGCGACCAATGGAGAGCAAAATAAGTACTTAAGCCCTGTTGCAGCAAAACATATCGAAACTTTGCAAAGATCTAATGAACAATTGGTTAAACTAATTTCAGTTAGACAAAAAGGGCAACAACAAACCTCAGCATTATCAGAAGCAGATAAATCAGAATTATTCGATCTTATACAAGGAAAGGAAGAATAATGTCCGCCGATGCTCCCACTACACCCGGAGAAGGTCTTGAGTGGCTCGGTAACGCTATCAGGACAACAGCCCAAGCAGATGCTATAACAAATGCTGTTAAATTTTATGTTAGAGTATTAACGCAGCCAATTTACATTGATGGTGAACACTCTGGTCTTTTGATTGGCGCCCAGATGAGTGGGATTCCAAGTTTTGATACAGACACCCAAGGTAATATTGTGCAAGTTCCAGAGGGCCATGATCCTCTACGCCCCCGTGCAACAGCTAGAATGTCATTCATGGGTAGGATCTTGCGGGCCAGTAATTCGTTAAGACCGCACATATATATTAGAGATCCTTGTAAATTAGATTCGACCGATTTATCCAACGTTAGTTACGTAACTAAATTAATTCAACAACATACTCAATTTATATCTAAGGAAGGTTATGTTGGATATTCTCCTCAAGTTGGAGATATTGTTGAAGTTAATTTAGGAAGATCAGATTTTAAAGGCCCAGATCTTCAAGTTGCTCATTTTGATGGAATTGTTGACTCTTCTGATGCAGAACTTTATGAGCACAGAAGAGATGCAGATTGTGAATCGCTTCGATCTACTTTTGCATCCTCGCGAAGAGCGACGGTGAGGACTTGCCAAGTAGGTGCTGATGAATTGCCCATCATCTTCGGCGGCGCCCGTGATTTTGGATACGCCAATATTCATGGACCAATCAACACTGGTTACGTTGCCCCCACGGGCCAGTACATGCCCCAACAGGCTACTCCCACTTCCCTGTCGTCCGCCTGGACGACATCGCTTGGGACACCAAGTTATTGGGGCGGAACTGCTACCGATTTTTTTCAACAAGTACTTATAAGACTCGGCGCCAATCAGGGCCCCCATTGGGACGAAGCCGAAATATGGTCGCAAACTACCACCGGCGCCGGCAATGCGCAGGCCTTTTTTGGCCCCGCCGGGGCCGGCGGTGGTATCGCAGCCGCGGACATCGCGACGTCTGACCTGACTAATCTGCCGCGATTGAGATTCAAAGATCCGTGGCATGTTGAACAACAGAAATTTTTTGCAGCTTGGGCAGATGTTGAAGATACAGAAACCACAAATAATCCGCTAGCAACTACTTGGCCCAACACATCCACTAGTGGATACCCGGGCTTGACATGCAACAACTGTAATCCAAATGCTTCTGGTGTTTGCAACGGTGTAAAAAATTATGCCACAGCCGAACAAGGTATCCGCGCCACCACAAATACATTATTGGGCGGCGGCGGAACCCGATATGAACATATTGTTAAATTTTTGAGAAAGCAATTAACTGATAGCAGTGGTGCGATTATTGATACGGCAAGAGTTGCCCTCGCTGACCCTCGGATCCACACCGAGTTAATTACTTGGGGCTCCGGTCCTCAAGTCCAGGCCCGCCTAAGGATATTGGAAGGTATAGGCAGCACTCATACCGGCTTTACAAGTAGTCGAGCAGGCGCACCCCTAGCGTGGGTTCATAACACTACTGGGTGCCTTTGTTCGGCCCTGCCGTTCTTCCCTCACGCAGATGAAAATGAAAAATGCGGCATCACTAACGGCCTCAGTGTCACCGGGCCCTACACGGCCCGGGCGATCGCGGGCAGTACTCGGTACCCAACGAAACATCAGAAAGTAGCGTTGTTTTTTAATACCGGTGATGTTGCCGCGTTAGACTATGCTAGTAGAACAAGAAAAGGGCTGACCATAACGGGGTACAATTCCTGGGATGTCCTCGATAATCTCTTGTGGCATACATCCACTTTTTATTCGTGTCCGCCAAATCGGCAGGGCACTTACAGACCGGCGCCGGTCTTAGATCCATTAGCGGGCCCGTAATCTACAGGATATAATTTAAAATGAGTAATGGTAAAAAATTAAATACTGATTTTTCAAAGCTTGATCAGGCAAGACAAAGAATAATAACAAAAATACAAAATCTAGTTGAGAGAAATAATGCTCCCAATTTTGCACCTGCAAGTAGTGGCCTGTACAATAGCAATGTTCCTCAAAAAATATTCTCTATTAATCAGCTTCCATCGTCACAAATAATCAAGAATCCTAAAGGCAATGCCGATATTCAGATTGGTTCTGAAAGTGTTGCTGGTTTAACTTTTGGTTATGGATATACTGGTACGTCTATTGATAGTATGGGCAATAATTCAATTGCTTTAAGAACTGGGCGCATGAATCGCGCCAATGCCGCCGAAGATGGCGATATTATTGATGCGTCTCCATTTGGAGATGCGGCTACATTTTATCAGGCAGATATGACAGATTGTGATACTAATTTTGGATTTTGCGATGGGCCCCTCGGCAATAGAAAAGCTCAATCCGCTATAGTTGGATTTGCAGATCAAATTAGATTGTTTGGTTTGAACGGGATACAAATTAGCACAGGCCAGCCTAAAGGAGCTAAATTTGGCCCCAAGGGAATACGTACATCTAGAGGCGGCGCAATTGAAAAAGCAGCGCCAATTGTTTTATCGGCAGGAAATCGCGACGGCTGGACTGGGATATTTGGTAAAAGACTTCCTGGCGCCACTAAAGTGATTCAAGGCGTAACAAAGGGCGAAAACATGGTTGACTGTATGGAAGAACTTTCAGAAATTGTAGAAGATTTGTTGCACGCCATGATTAGAATGGCTGCTATTCAAGAACTTTTGACTGCAGCGCAAGGTATTCAAATGCCTCCAGTAATTAATGCGCATTATGGGCCCCTGACCACAAAAGCAGTCGAAGAAACACACAATAAGTTTATAAAATCACTAGTGGCGATAACTAAAACAAAAGCGAAATGGCACTCTACGTATCTTAAAGATTCTGGTTCCCCTCGTTTCATTAGAAGCAAAAATGTATTTTCATCATAAATAAGGCAGAATTATGGCAAACTCAAAATTTTTAGAATATCAAGACACAGATGATTCAAAGCTAATAGACAAGTGCGATGATCTAACAAATGTTCCAGAACAAAAAGTTTGTGTATCGTGTAACAAAAATCCAAGTTATATTGCTCCAGACTGGAAAACAAAAGATATTGCTGAGCCATGGCTAAATGAAAGGCTCTGTAAATTTCAAGTAACAGTTACGACAAATGAAAAAGCCTTAATACCTTATTTTGGCGCTACGGATGAAGAAGCTGATGAGTTTGTTAATGATTTATTTGAAACTTATCAAGAAGATGCAATTGATTCAATATTGGTTGATTTTGATAAAGACAATAGCCCCGAAAACATAGAAGCACTAAAAGACGCAATAGAATTTGAAAAATATGATTTAAACTTGCGAGTTAATTCAAGAGTAAAATTACTTTATTCAATCCCTTATGAAGAAATAGCCTCTATAACTGATAACCTTGACATAACTGACGAAGAGGAAGAGGAAGAGGAAGAAACAACAAAAGGCTCCCCTATAACTGTCACCTATGAAGGGGCACACTTAAGTCAAAACATTTTAAAAGTTCGCAGATCTATGCATCTGTACTCTCGCTATCTAAAGATGTTTCGTTTCTTACAAAATGGTAATTTAATTTTTGAAAACGATAATCGTATTTTTTATTTTGAAAGATATGGCGACAATGGAATGATGGGAACCGGAACGTTAGAAAAAGTTATTAAAGACATCGATAAGTTTCTATATCAGAAAGGATATAGGTTAAAGGGTGGTAGTTGGTCTGGCATCGGCACTGACGTTGTAAAAACTATAGAGTTTACTTTTGTAAACTATGTTTTAACCAGAATATCAGTTACAACTGAGAGTTGTGGCGAAAAAAAGTTTAATTTTAACAAGAAAAAAATAAGAAAATTAACAAGAAAGGGGCATTTTAAAGATAAAACAGCCATGGCATATTTGTCTAAAATAGACGATATGTTGACAGACCTAGAGGCCAGAGAGCCGCTGCCCTGGTTAGAATTTGTTACTAAACATACTTATCCAACAGTAACAGAAACATTTAATTGGCCTTTAAGTTCACCGCTGAATCAAGCAACACCGCAAAGTTGTGTAGCCGACGCACTAGCGGCCGAAACAAAACAGCTCGGCGCCGATATTTTTGATCTTGATTTTAGCCTTTCAGATGCTTTGGTCTTTAATTTTAATAAAAATGTGTGTAAAAAAGATGTAAATGATATTGCAGATGAACGAATTAAAATAGGAGCAATTTTTAACCCAGACAATCCGGCTACAGGACGAGAAAACCAAACGTTGCGAGCCACAGCAAGAGAACAAGCATATAAGCAGCTTGATATTGAGGGAGAAGTGTTTATTGCGGCTTGCATGAAAATGTTTACTGAAGATACCGGTGGTGGTATCGCTTCCGCAGGAGATATATTCGCTAATTTTTTCGATAGAGTGAAATTATGTGGAATAAAAGATCTCGCAATTGATGGAATAAAGTGCCTGATGAAAGGCTTATCGTTCGAAAATGCCATGGCAAGTATAGTTAAGGCTGCTTTAATTAATATGTCTTTAGATAATTTTGGTAAGTTTTTTGTTTTATTGCCCGCGAACGAACAAGCAGAGCTTTCGTCTAAGATCCAGGAACGGTTAAACTCCGGTGAACTATTCGCCGCCGGCTCAACAAACGAAGATATAAGCAAATATATTGAAGCAGGAGTAGATCCTCTTAATATTAAAACTTTTGAACCATGGACGGTCCAATCAATAGTCGATAATTTTAAAAATACTAATAGTGGTGGCGATAGCAGCACTTTTTCCGAACAAACGATAGAAACTGTATCATATAACACCAACACAAGAACGCTTGCTCAAAGATTTGATTCTTTCGGCACAACTCAAAGCAACGCGGAAACGGGCCTCGTAAGAGATTTGTACATTGCCGAAATTATTGATTATTATAAAGATGATTTGTTGGGTGTAGTAGATATTTTAAATAGATTTCCTGGAGCCCAATTAATAGCCCGCACATTAGTGTTGCTTGATTGTCCACAGCCTCCTATGTTTGATCCTCCCGTGTTAGATTGGATTAGAGATATAGAGCTTCCATTTTGTGATGGCATTGATGATATTACTTGGCCATCGATAAGAAATCCATTGGCATGGATACCAAAAAGATATAGTATTATGCCAAGTTTCACGCTTATGTTAAATGTCTTTTTAGAGAAGGCTATAACTCAAATTTTATCTCTCTTGGTGGTTAAAATTTGCAATTTAATTGGTAGTGCAATATGCAAAGCAGTAGAAACAACTGGACAATTAGCCGCCAATGCGCTTAATCCAAATAACAGAGAAGCAATTTCAGATACAATTAGAGAAGCTATTTGCGGCGAAGATGCTACTGATGATCAGGTTAATGACACGTTAGCTGAAATTTTTGCAACACTTGGCCTCGGTGGCGCCGCGCTAGCCGACTCAGAACAGCTTAATAGCTTTGTTGGCGACATGTCGGCGACTTTAACTGAAAATGAAATAATGGAGGTGTTCAGCGGCAACCCTTCCAATGAGGCGTTAACTTCTTTACATTCACTGGTACAAAATGAATACCCACAATATGAATCCGCATTACCTAGCAAAGAAGCGCTAGCTGATTTTACAAAAGGAATTGGTAATTTATTTCCAGCTAAATTTAGAAATACTATGCAAAATGCTTTAGATGCCGCAGAAGATTTGCCGACCAATCCCTCTCTTTGTGCAACTCCAGAAGATCTTGAAGATTTTTGTTCTTTTAGGCGATCTCTTTTAAGCGGCCGCACGACTGTTAGTCAGGCAGAAGAGATGTGTAAAAATTTTGAAAACGAAATGGTAGACACATTGGACGAATTGGCTAAGGCACTGCAACAAGATCCTATGGTTAGTATACCTCCTCTTTCGTCAGATCCTGGATGCGATAATGGAATACTGCCGCTAGAACCAACTAGTCTTACTAGTATTGCGAATGCATCGATGAATATGATGATGAAGCAAATACATTTAGAATTTTCAACCGATATGCTTGGCAATGGTCCTGGAGAAAGAAACTGGGGCTTGATGAATATGATTTTGTCCGATACAATGGGAAATCCTTTGACGGCTCACTATAGAAAAGCTTTTAATAATAACAATTATGTTGATTTTGCTACAAAGGAAGAAGGTATCACAATACTTCAACATGGACAGTTTCCTGCTTATGTGGCCGAATGGTTACAAGAAAAATTAGGTGATATGTTGGTATCTGGAAGCATATCTTTTAGCACTAGTAATGGTTTTCGAGATACAAAGACCATTACTAAATCATTTAAAGATTTAAATCTAAGTTTATACGGGGGTGTTAGCACTCTTGAGCTGCCTGATTTTGGCTATCACGCCATCGCAATTGTGAGGGCCGCCGAAGAAGAAGTAGACTTTATCAGGCTTGGTCGCAAAGACGAACCAGATATAAAACTTTCATTTACCGACAACAATAAGGGACTTGTTGAACATAATAATTCAGATTATCTATACGGATTTAATATAGGCTTATTCTTATCAGAATTATCAGAAACGTTCGGTCAGAACGGAGAGCTTGTAGTAAGAAATTTAAGATCAGATAATGCAAGAGTTAATATAACAAATTTATTAAATTTTAATGCTCAAATAACCAAAGCAGATAGAAAAAATATGACAGCAAGTGAAAGAGAATCGTATTCTAGATCTGCTCGCGTTGCTTCAATTCAAAAAGAAAGAGCTTTTGAATTTTTATCGGTTGACGATACTTTTAATTTGACTTCTCTAACGGATTATCCAAATTTTCAAGCTAGTTTTTTAACACACCCAGATTATATACCACAACTAATTTTGTTACACGAAATATTGGCCCAACAAGATTCTAATGTTTCTTTAGGTGAATTAAAAACTTTTCACGATCAAGCTCTTACCAGCATGCTCGAATCTATAATAACAGAGGTATACAATAATCAAAATGCCTTTTTATATGGCGCCGAGTATGACAATTTATCAGAAGATGATATTGCTTATGTTGTACAAGAAGGCCAAACAGATAGCACCGCTGGAACTCTGTACAGTAGAGCATATATTAATGGAGAGGAAATTGTGAATGATGATGGTGTATTGGGAATAAGTTATGATCAATTTGCAAATGAAGCGGCCGGAACACCTGAAAATACCAGAGTATTTTATTTGGATCCAGCACAGTATGGTGGCACCTATACAAATCCTCCAATTTATATTAAGCCGATGCAAAACAATGGCTGGCTTGGCATCGTAGATGCAATGTTCCCAGAACTTAGTCCGTGCAAGCCTTCTAAGACAGACTTAATAGATTTCGACCAAATAAGTGAACAAATTTCAGAAGTGTACAATAGAATTCCAATGGATCAGAGATTAAAGCACGATCCTGATTGTGCTGTAGAGGTGCCCTATAACAGAATTTTAGATAGAACTTCAGCTTCAGTCATACAGGGCGTTATCACTGCTGCTTGCAGGATATTTTCTAGTGTTCATTTTATAAAAACACTATCGACTTTTACCACTTTTAAGCCAGATTTTGATAGCGTGTATAGTTCAATTTATCCTCAATATATTGTAGAAAATATGGAAAGAGCGTTTAAAGATGCACAACCAGCAGCCGCAGAATTTTTTAATACCTTTAAAGATGAAGAGTTTTGGTATGCTTTTCTAGAACAAGCAGTACAAACGTATGGCAGACTTGTAGATGATGGAACAATTATTGATCCTCCAGCATCTATTTTAAATGCACTTTTTGCAATCAATGATGCACAAGGTGATTTTCAATTTCAGACTAAAGAAGATTGGAAAAAATCACAAGATCTTTCTGGTGATTTTGCAAAGGCAGCTCTTGCCGGCGTGGCAGGCAGCGTAGTGCCTATTCCTGGTTCCGGAGTTATTGCTGCAGCAAAAGTGTTTGCAAATAATTTTGAAACCTATAAGGCGTTCAAACAAAGAAACAACTTAGAAGCAGTTAAAAAAACCGAAGACCTTGCAAAACTAGTTTTAAAAGAAATGGTAAAATCTGAACTTAAATATATGTCTGAAAAGTTTTTAGAAAACTTGAAAGATATAAACATGGTACCCGCTTATACAGATATGGATTATTATATACTCACTAATTTTTGTCAAGGAGGCATTGATTTAGAATTAGATAAGGAAATTGTAGCCATCGTTGAAGAAGAGCCATCTGGGCCCTCATATGGTTCTACCTCTAACGTCGCCGGCCATCTCCACACATATCAAGTTGATGATCAGGGAAATGGCTGGGCATACGAGGCATATCACCCAACTCAGCCAAAAATAAGGCATAAGCACCAAATCATAAACTGGGAAGTTCAAGAGGCACAAAGCAATTGCTACCCAGATTGTAAAGATATTTACGGCGTTGATGGCGTGGCTTCTCATACACACGACATTAGCAGCATGACTATACCAATTGGAGATATAGAGTCCTATGGATTTGAATTTGTTCCCAATAGCGCCGTACCGTTTATAGTTGAAAAATATATTAGCATTAACGGCAGGAAGCATGGAATAGAGGAAGGAACCGAGATAATCAAATCTAATGATTCTGATGAAAATATATCTGATATATATCCCGGAACTCTTGAACTTGTTTATGCTCTTGGAGAAGTCGAGCAGGCGGAAGAAGGCGCCATTGGCACCAGAGAGATTGCCGAGACTGATGAGGTAGTTGGCATAAAGGGAGAATTGGGAGTTAGGCACGGTTTGCAGTTTTCTGCTTTAATAAATGGTGAAAAATTTGAACTTACATCGGTTGAGATAGATGCACTAGATTACGAAGTTCAGTCATTTATTGGAGTACAAGACAACTCTAAAGAATTATTGTGTTTAATCAAACTTTTAAAAGATGATGAAAAATTTAAACTAGTTTCTCGTTATATAATACCAACAAACAAATTGTTATCTATTGTTGCAATTTATAATGATATGGCATTTTTACCTTCAATTGGAGAAAAAACAGTACCAGACGGAGGTACCTTCTCGGGTGATATGGACTCCAAGCCGGGCACCAAAGTAACTTTTGATTCTGACGGAAATGTGGAATATAGTTATACAGCCGGCTGGTCTTCCGCAGACGATAGAAATCCAGGATTTCTATCTGGAATAGCGGTGAGAGAGTGGGACTCTTGGGATAAAGAACTTTTAAGAAATTCAAGAAGTAGAATTAAAAAGATTTTCAAAACATATTATAACTCAAGCTCTAACACGTTTGAAGATGATATAGAGGAAATGACTTCTTTTGATCCTGTAAGAGTAGCACTTAGTGATTTGAAGTCTAAACTTAAGCCAAAGCTTGGTGAAACCCTATTGCCTTGGTGGCGAAGAAGCAGGTTGAGAACTAACCCGTTTGATTCTAAGGGCAAATTGTGTGAAAAATAAAAAACTGTTGTAATTACTATAGGAATCTAAACTATGTCTTCAATTGGAATAAAACTACCACTTACATATAGCGCCAACGACGGTTTTAATATGATTAAAACAATTCGTCAAATGGCAAAACAAAATTTCAAAATGCTGATCCTAACAATACCCGGTGAAAGAATTATGGAGCCAAATTTTGGTGTAGGGCTATCAACATTTTTATTTCAAAACGGATCGCGCGCCAGCAAAGGCATAAAACAAAGAATTCAAAACCAAACGCAAACATATATGCCGGCAATCCAGCTGACATCTATAGATATTAATACATCCCCAGATACTAATTCAATGAATATCTCTATTGCATACTCAATACCTTCTTTGGGGATAAACGATTTATTAGAATTTACTATTTAATCAAGGAGCTTACTTATTAATGACAAAAAATAATGATAAAATGTTGCCAATTGATTTTACGAGTAGAGAATTTACCTCTATTCGTAATGAATTAATGGATGTTGTTGAAAGATATTATCCTGATAATTTTCAGGATTGGAGCGAGGCATCTTTTGGTTCCATGATGTTAGACGCGGTTGCATATGTTGGAGATCAGCTGTCCTTTTATCTAGACTATAATGTTAATGAATCTTTTTTAGACACTTCTTATAGTTTATCAAATATTCATCGCCATGGCGCAGTTTTAGGATACAAATCATCCGGCCGCCCATCTACATATGGAGAGGTTGCTTTATTTGTAGAAATACCCGCAAACTCTGCCGGCCTAGGCCCCGACCGAAGCTATATACCTATCTTAAAAAGAGGAACAAGGTTTGGTTCCCAGGCTGGCTTAAGTTTTTTATTAACAGAAAATATAAATTTTGCTGCCTCAAGCAACCCGATGATTGTTTCAAAAGTTGATGATTCGACAGGTGCTCCTACTCATTATGCAGTTAAATCTTATGGAAATGTTGTATCAGGCAGATTTGGACAAAAAAATGTTAAAGTTGGTTCATATGAAAAATTTAAAAACGTCAGCCTAAATTTACCAAACTTATCAGAAATTATTTCAGTTATAGATGCCGAAGGAAATGAATATTATGAAGTTGAAAACTTAT
>Ga0114908_1001528_pt1 | contig 11707 bp, 16 predicted proteins | sample MalvireepMed_s17_FD_87292 | JGI IMG/M metagenome (GOLD analysis project Ga0114908, IMG submission 87292) | Marine viral communities from the Global Malaspina Expedition - Malaspina viral metaG DeepMed_s17 | ecosystem: Environmental > Aquatic > Marine > Oceanic | place: Mediterranean Sea... | reverse complement strand
GTGGTTGAGTTACCGGCAGCACGAACGATATTTTCTAGTAACATACCTTCCATGTCGCGCTTCATGCGCTTGCCATTTTTAGCCAATTGATAGGCTTGATGTTTGCCGTGTCCGGCATAATTGACGGCATCGTCCGTGCCGGAGGTTGTATTGACGTATTGACTTATCTGGGCATAATTTCCAAGTCGCGTTGGAAGCACACGAGCGGTAGCAGCAATGCTGTCATCGCCTTCAATTTTACGGTTAGTTGCACCAGCCGTAATCGTATCAGTTTGCCATTCAAAGAAAGTATTATCTACAGTCTGTTTAGCACAACCTGACATGAAGGGTGTGTCCATAGGAGCGATATTGTAAATTACGTCAGACAAGGCTTCACGTATCGCTACTGACGAGTAAGTCAGTGACGTATTTGTAGCAATTGCCATTTGTTATTCTCCTTATTAGGAATTGTATAAATCTTCCAAAATAGAGGCCGCATCATCGACATGGCCTGAACTTCGGAGACGTTTCATTTTGGCAGTACGTTTTGATTTTGAATCCTCTCCCTTTTCTTTTCCTTTTCCAGACCTGACAACCTTGGGCTTGTTCTTCAGTTTTTTAGATTTAACATCAGATTTATTAAGGTCATCAAACTGTTTGGCTTTTAGAAGTACGAGTACGGAGCGGTGATCTACCAAGGAACTAATCTCCTCTTTGGAGTATCCTTGTGACAAAGCATATTCTCTGACAGAATTTCCAAGTTCGGCTCGTTTTTTGTCATCTCCCCAGTCGGGAAGTTTATCTACAAGTTTACCAAACTCTTCTTGTTTTGCCTGCTGAAATTGCTGCGCCATTTCCTGTTGTTGCTTTTGCTGCAAGACTTGATACTCACGCTGTTGCTTTTGTATATTGTCTTGTGCCTGTCTGTACTCATCGCGTTTCAACAGGTATTCTTCTCTATCATTTTGTTTTAGATCATCCCAATCCACATCAAATTTATTGAGATTATTTAGAGAAGCATTAATCACATGCTCCAGAGCATTCGTGTACTGCGCCCTTTCTTGCTGAGTCGCTTCCATCTCTTGCTTCCACTGGGTTTCCAGCTCGGTAAGATTCTTGAAGTCCTCTGACAATTTTTGGGTCTTTCGGGTGTAATCTGACTGGCGTGAATAGCCTTTCATAAGTTCGTCGAGGGATACTTCGTGATCTTCGCCATCTATTTTGACAGCGTAAAGTGCCTCTTCGTCTTCATCGTCAGACTCCTCAGATTCTTCCTCTTCCTCTTCGGATTCGGCTTCCTCTTCAGACTCCTCTTCCAATGATTCGTCTTGAGTTTCCTCGGTAGACTCTTCCTCTTCAGTAGGTGTGGCTTCCTCAGTTTCTGGAGTTTCCTTTTCAGGTTCCATCAGGCCGAGTAATACCTCTTGCGCTTCCCTTATACTGCCGGGTTGCATTTGATCTTCGTGTGCTTGCGGGGCTACTTGCTTATCCGCCATAATTAAATCCTCTTTCAGATGAATGGGTGTTGCTTATCCATGATCTTATTCATGTGTCCAGTTTCAACTATGGACGATACATGACCATAAATCTTGTCAAGCAGTCGCATCGCAAGCCAGATTGATTCTCTGGCTTCCAACTCTGATGAACCGCTGGCTGACCAACGATCCATTAAATCTTTTCTTAAAACTTCAAATGCCTCATTAAACAATTCATTACTGAGAAGGCTCTTAGCCCTCTCTTCTCTTAGATCATCCGACATTAGTAACCTTTTAACTTCTTTACTTTTTTACCAGTTTTCTTTGCATATGATCTTGCTGCTTTCTTGCCTTTCTTAGTATAGGCAAAATGTTTTTTTCCCACTTTTGGCATTATGTTGCTCCTATTGCTACCGCTCTGTTTTGTTCACGCTCTAATTTTAACTCTTCCATCTTTAGGTGTGCATCTACTGCCGCCTCTTGAGCCTCTTGCTGAACCTTTTGAGCTTTGATCTGTACTTCAGCAGCCTTGATCTCAAGTTCCTTGGCTTCAATCTGCATCTTCTGTTGAGCCATCTGCGCCTGCATCTGTTGCTGCTGATTCGGTTGCTGCGGTGGAGCCTGGGAAGGATCAGTTAAGAAGTCGTCTACATTTTGGAATCCCATTGCTTTAACCAATGAGGCTCCAAGATTATACATATTCTGTACATTTACAATAGGTAATCCACCCTTCATAGATTCAGAAGCAAACTGTAACATCTGTGATAGGTGCATCATCTGTTGATCTTTGTTTCCTTGACCCAAAGCAACTGATACAGTGCAATCATACTTATCACTCCAAGCATCTGGTCTAACCGGAATCCATTCATTGCGTAACATAATTACTCTTTCCTTATCTTGGTTCTTTAAGAGCAATTCATAAATCGTTCGCATTAAATCCTTAACGCCTGTCTCTGCAAAGTTTCTGGCAATAAGTTCTACGCGACTCTGTGCGGCTGTCATAACGGCGTTGACAGCAGTAGCCGTGGTATGGGATGTCAAGGCATTATCATTCATACCCTGAGACATCTTAGATACACCAGCCCTGGACTCTCTTACTCCATCCAAGTATTCAAGCATCTGGAATGAGTATGGCTCTAGCGGGGGAGTTGTAAGAGGCATTACCGCATTAGGTGACTTAACTCTAACTACACCACCAGGCCGTTGTGTAAGAAGGTCATCAAGATTAGCTTGGCCTTCGAGGACTGCGTACCTGCCGAAGTTCTGGTTATACATATTATCCAAAAGGTTTCGCATCAAAACAGATTTATATAATTGAAGATCCATAACTAAATCTGCTATGGACAAACCAAAGAACTTATGCGGAATCTTTATAGGAGTAATAGAAACAAAAGGAATGGAATCTATTTCGTCATTAGCTAGAACATAGTTTCCTACTGTGCATACCTTTCTGAGCTCAACAAGTCCGTCACCATCATAATCAGTTTGAAGAAAAGATTCATGCAGCCAATATTTTCTTAAAGCCTCTTCCGTATCAACCTCGCCAAGATTAAAATTGGTAGTATCATCATATTCAAATCTTGCCGCCCTTTCACCAAAAAGGGTAAAGTCATCATCCTCTCCCGCGCCCAACTCTTCCGGCCCAATATCTTCTTCAGGATACATCTCTCGTAATTCAGATAAAGTCTTTTGTACTCTATGACATACGAATCTCGCGTTTTGAATATCCTTTGCTTCTCGACTGATAAGAAATTCAGATGGTGGAACATTCTCAATTTTTACTTTACCAGAACCGTGGGTTCTCTTAATAACCACATCGTGAAGTATCTCTTCAACCTCAAAGCCCTCACCTTCAGAATACTCTGAATGTTCCAGCACTTCTACTGCTGGATTTTCTACTAGGGCGGACAGTTCTATATCTGTAAGTCTATGATATTCTTCTCTTTTATAGTCTTCATACTCATCCCACCATACCTTTACAATACCATTCTTAGATAAGAGAGCATCTGTAAACCATGAGTAAAGTATTTCCCATCCAGAATTATCCTTCGCGAATACATAATTAACATAATCAGTAGCCTGCTCAGCCATTGCAACATCTTCCGGGCCATGAGGATTAAACTTAACCATCTCATCACCAGATGCAAACACCCTCATTAGAGAGGGTTTTATCCATTCAATAGTATCCTGAACTGTAGAATCTACGTATTGGCTTCGACCCTCAACCTCATTGCCAAAGGGTTGGCTATAATAATACTCCATAGCCTTTTCCCTATGCCGAGAAATAGTATCGCCATACCCAAGAGAATCAGTAATCTCACTTTTGATCCTGGCTACTAATTCTTCTTCAGTAATTTTTTCTTTTGCCATTAAATAATTCCATAGTTCTTGTACGAAACATCTTTAGTCCATTCCGGGTCATCGCTCGCAACAGCAAACCTTACAGACATAGCAGCATATCGAGTCGCACTCATAAGGTCATCACGAAAGGGTACGATCTTCCCACCCTTCCTATGATACATTCTAAACTCTTCCCACCAATCTCCCAGTGTAGAAAAGACATGAAACTTTCCGTCTTCCATCCTTTGAAGAACGCTCATAATCCCCACCTCCACTGAGTTGCCACCTTTCTTCTCCCCGAGTGCAGGCGGATTCTCGAAATGAAACGGTAGAAAGTTACACCCTAAATTTCTATATTGGTCGGCAAGGCCAGGATTACCCATAGCATCCTTTCGGTAACCATCATGGGGCCAAGCAATGGGAATATATTGCGGCCTTGTCCGTATCGCTGAAGCATGAGTTGCAGGCGCAGCCTTAGCTTGACGATAGCAGTCGTAGACATACAGCTCATCCTCTTCCCTGTCCCACGCCATCCATACGCAAGCAGTAGGGTGGTCATAACCAAAGTCTATACCGCATATACGAGGCCAATGATCTTCCAAATGGATCGGATCAATCACGATCTTCTCTTCCATCACTGGAAAGACCAGCCCCGAACCAATCGATGGCCTTCCGTATCTCCTCATTTCCCTTTCGTGAGGGGCGTAAGAAGATAGGATTTGTTGCATCACGTCTTCGTTTAGATGTCCATTTTCCCCATTCATGGACTTTACTTTTTCCGAAGCATCATCCCACGTCGCATTGACCAGGGATTGACCAGGCTGGATATTATTCATGAACGATGCTACAGTTTCAGTCATCCCACTTTCGGGAGTGAACGTCATGTAAACCATCCCTCGTTTATCAAGCGTTCGAGTCACAGCCTGAGAATAAATATCTCTGGGCGGCTCCTCATCAAGCCAAATGCAGTCCACACTACGGCCCTGCCATTTCTCCTGGCCCATCTCGTAAGCCTTAAAGAAGAGAGAACTGTTGCCGCCAGCCGCGTGCCTAATAAGGGCAACACTCTTAGCATTAGGGACGCCGGGTTTCCTCTCGGTCTTCTCTATTCTATTTTTAGGAACCGTGCCTGAACCAAAAGCATCTGGATCATCCGGTGATCCTAACAACTCAAACTGGACAATATCTCTAGTCGTTTCGTTCGAGATACCGCCAGCCCATGCAACAATCGGTCTGTTATACCGCCTTCCAGCCCACCATTTAGGATACAATCCGGTAAGGTGGTAGCTTAACTCCATGCTACCGCAATAACTCTTTCCAATACGGTTAGCAGCCATCAAGAGGCGTTGGTTCGCCTCTGAGCCTGTTTTATGGAACTTTAGCTGATAAGGATAAGGATCGTACTCATCTATCCTATTAAATCTCTTGCGACCCTGTAGTTCGCGTAAGAGTTCTTCTGCCCTAGTGTCGTGTGCTAAGGAGGGCATCGAGTTCCTTCTGGATTTCTTCAGTGGACATCCTATCTACCGTGGTTACTTCAGTCCTTTCTATAGGCTTGAGTCCAGCTCGATCTAGTATATCCTTGATTGCACCCAGCCTAACTGACTCAGATGTCGCCTCTTCCATAAGAAAGCGTAACTGAGACAGCGCACCAGGGAGCATATCTGAAATGAGTTTTCCAGTTCTCTCCGCTATTTCATTTGCGAATTTGTTTTTAAGCTCATATCCTTTCTGTTTGGCGGAGTTCTCGCTATATCCCGCCATGATCGCGGCTTTAGTAGCGTTTCCCGTTAAACAATAGGATTCAACGAACTTGTCTTGCATGACGCTCATCTTCCTCTCCCACCTGTCGCTGATGCCATTCTTCTCATAAGTGCGCCTCTATTCCTATTCCACCAATCTCTACGCCTTCTTCCTTCAGCCGATTCAGCCATAGACTTCTCAATACCAAATATGTCTGCATCACGAATTAAGTGCCTTTGATGCGCCCTATAAGGCTTAGGAATAGGATCATTCCAGAGCAGTCCCGGGTTAGCCGCTCGAGCATCTTGGTGCGGCCCAACTGACCTAGATACATCTGGCCCTAATTGTCGAGTGCTACCCGCTCTTCTGTAGGCTTCCATCAAGTAAGGCTTCATGAGTTCGTGTTGGCGATGGCCTCTATCCTTACCCGTAATTCCGGCCCTGCTAAGAGCTTCATGTGTCAACTCATGCCCAAATGTACCGCCATAGCTACCAGGAAATGCAGTATTCATTGCTATCCTAGGAGTTTCCCAATGTATTCCACGGGTGGTTCTTCGTGGAGAATCTGTACGCATCTTAGCACTAACATCCCCACTTCTCATTACATCTACCGGGGTAAAGGAAGTATCTGCCTGCAGCAAACCCGCCAATTCTAGTGCGCCTAAATCCTTATTTTTCCGTTGGGCCATAGCCCTATACAGCATCCTTAGTTGCAAAGGAGTTAATTTATTTACATCCCAAGTTGGGGCAAATGGCGGTCTTCTAGCCAAAGAAAAGAGCCTGTTCCTTCTGTCTGCGGTTATAGAGTCCTTCCATAAACTTACCCTTACTCTTCACCCAACCCTTGTTTCTGGAGAAAGCCTGCTTCTTGAACTCATCCATATCACCAGCGTTTAACGCCTTTAGAGCCTTGCTCCGTTTGAAGGAGGTTCGACCCACATTGTATACGAGTGATGTCAATGCAGCCTTCTGATTAGCAGTGAGATCAGCCGTAACGACGCCATCAAGGAAGTCGCCAATATCCTGCACCTTACCCATAAGCCAACCGCGTTCTTTAGACTCTGTGGTTTTCTCACCCTTTTCATACTTGCGTCCAAAGCCTATTCTCTGCGTGCCGCGGTCATCGAATGCCTTATCTTGGTAACCGCCTTCCCAATCCGCGATCTTGTCCATTGCAACCTGGCTATAGGAGACAGGAGCTACACGGCCTTCCCTTACTGGCCTCTCTAGCCGTCTGGGGGCAACATCACCACCGATACCTGACCTAGTTCTTCCCACCATTCGAGGCTGGCCAATCCCTGATCTAGTTCTTCCTCCCATTTGCCACTGACCCGATCCAGATTCAGTTCTTGCTGTGGGCAATAGCCCACCGACAAAGCCTCTAACCCGATCCATCATACCAGGCTCTTGCCTTGGAATATCCAATCTAGGCTGTAAGTCCATCTGCGGTTGGATATCTAACCTAGGCGCGAGGTCCATTTGCGGTTGGATATCCAGTCTGGGCGCAAGGTCCATTTGTGGAACCTGTGGCCGGGTATGAATATTAGCCCATTGGGTTAAGGCACTCTTACCTGTGGGATCATACTGGCTTCCGCCTCGGAATGCGGCTAACTGCTCTGCTGTGACGGCGAGTTTCTTCTTGCCATTATCCCAGAAGTAGGGAGAACCAGCGGCTTGTGCCTGGGCTATTGTGGTAGGTTGTACTAACATTACAGGTCATCCCCCATGCTACCCTGCATTCTTCGTCTACGGTTCGCGATTGCCCTATTAATTTTTCCCTGTTTTCTGGCTTCCGCTACAGACTTGCGAAATTGCTGACCCGTAACATTTGGAGTAGAGTAAGCCGGTAGTGCCTGTCTTCCCACGACATTAGGAGTAGTATAAGCCGGTTGCCGTCTTAGCCTAGCTTCTGCTAATTTCCGATTCCAAGCCCTCATATCATCAAAGTATGATTGAGGCGGTTCCATCCTCATAGCCCAAGCATCGTAATCATCAATATCATCAGGCACCCTGCGCCTCACCACATCATCTCCATAATCAAGGTACTCATCAGCCCTGGGATCGTAGCCTGGCTCGTTTAATCCCCTCTCCTCTCTCAGCCTTGTGCCGGCTCTTCTGGACCTAGCCTGAGCCAACTTCCGAGCAATACCCTTACGCAAGAGATTCAGGCCTCCGCCCATGCCGACAGTGGCGATATCAAAGAATGGCGTAGAAGTCTCAAGACCTTGGCTCCACGCAGGAGTACCGGGATCAGGCATTAGCCGTGATTGGTATTCCGCCGCTTTCTGCCGCGCTACATTCTCCCTGCGTTTACGGACAGCAGGAGTGTCCATTCCATATCTTTTAGCCATTATCTTCTCTTTGGGATAATTTTATCAGGTCGCTTGGTATTGCGCTTCTTAGCCATACCCTAAGTATTAAGTATAGACTTTATCTTCTTTTTCGTCATACTTCCCTTGCGCTTCCGTGAAGGAGCCTTCATGTACTTATGCACCTCTATGGCATACGCATTCTCCTTGCCTAACTGTAGATTAGGTTGCCCATACCGATCAGTTAGACCAGTGAAAGGCTTTTTCTTTTTCCGTCCAGGCTTCTTCTTAGTTAATGCTGGCATAATCTCCTCTCAGACGCTCTGTAATGCCCGTCACGGGCGTTTCTCAACAAAGTAATATCTACCCATAGGGTGTAGACGATAGTAGTGTATACCCCACTATATTAGGTATCGCTTATATTACCTAAATATACCCTCCGGTTTGCGGGATAGACATATATAAATAGGAATTCAAAGCGGGGGGTGCCCCCCCTGAACTTACACCCCCCAGCTCTCACGAACGGATCGAGCTCGACGGCTCCCGATACGGCGGGTTCGCCTGGCTCCCGGAACAACGGGTCGCCCAACAGCAGAACAACGGCAAACTAATAACGCAGACTAGGGAATTCGCTGATACTACTAGCTCACAAGAAACAACGTGTGGTTCGGTCTGGATAGTTTGATTGATGTGTGAGTGTGTGGGATGAATATGATATTAGGTCAGACAGCGTAGTCGCCTAAGTGAGCAAGGTCATCGCCTTTGTTGTTATGTTGTATCGGCAACAGCAGTGCATATTGATTGTCTGCATCATGCTCTCGGTAAGGTTACCATGAGCGTCATATGCACTCAGCGCATACACATTATGCATATAAATCGTTTGTGCTTTGTCGTGGTATTTGATACTTTAAGCATTCGGGCAGATTGTCGATTTTTAAGACTTTCTCTCAAATGCTGAGTCTAGGAGTGTCGGCACTGCCGCGATTCTTTCAACCCATATGGAGAATTAATCTGTTATGAAAAATCCCATTATCGAAGCAGTACCCTCGGACATCATCGAGATGGTTAAGTTGCCGGGCTTACGCTCGTCACTCCAGAGGGCATTAACACATTTCATCTCTGCCGAGTATAAAGACCGGAAACCGGATGTCGGTTCTGGTATTGATGGCTTTAACGAGCGATTATCAGAGCTCGAGGCCATGGCAGCGTCCCAAGCGTTTATGGTCGCATCTGGTCAGAAAGAAGCAGTCGACCACGATCGTGAGGGCCGGATCTGGAAGGGCATATGTCAGTCCTTCGAGGAGTATGGCGTTATTGATCGGGACGGAGCTACGCCCAATATCGTCGATGCTTTCAAATGGCGCATGTCTCAAGATTCTGCGGAATCTAGTGCTGGCGAAGCTGAAGCGATCGCCAATGCCGGAACCCTCAAGGCCGAGACGGTAAAAAAGATGCGTGACCGTTCAGCGATGAACAGATATTCGCATCGGTCAGAAATTGGTGAAAGTGCTTGTAGTCGTTACTTGCACGCAGAACCAATCTTTGTTGTCGATGGGCCTAGCAATAGAACAGTCGGTGCGGAACCGATCGGTTGGGCGGAAGTCTGGGACCGGATCAAGATGTCGGCGGAACGCGACCGAATCAGAACGGTTCGGGATGCTGACGAACTCATCAATGATCTGTTCCTCTTGGCTAACGCGTAGGAAATGTTGGGTCGGGTCAGATCTTCGGATCTGGCTCGGCCCCTTCCCCTCATGTCAACTTGCTGTTAGGTAGTGAGCGGAGCGGAGTTTGTTGTATTTCTGCAAAAAAAATTTTTAACAGCGTTAAGGTCGGCGCAAGCGCCTCTTCTATAACCGCAACAGCTAGTCCGTGCTAGAACCAGGCATCGAGACTAGGTTCTGGAGCCGTAACAACGGTGGGTAATGGCCCCAATTCAGAGGAATTATTTCTGAGTAAATTGGATTTCATTGAGAAAATGGCTTAACAATGGTATTTGAGAGCGTATTTTCTGAATGAAAAAGTAAACTATTTGAGGGTAATATTATGGAAATAACTAAGACTTCAATGTTTAGTGGTATAGAGCATACTGTAGATTTACCAGTTACTGCTGTCGAGCTCAGAGCCTGGGAAGAGGGCAAGTTAATTCAGAATGTATTTCCTGACTTGACCCGTGGACAACGGGAGTTTATAATGACAGGCATTACTGAAGACGAGTGGCAGGATTACTGTGATGCTATGGAGGAAATGTATAATGAATGAAGACGAGGCTTGGAAATTAAAAGAGAAGATGCTTAAATCTCAACGTAGCAATAAGAACCGAAAGGATATGTGGTGGTATTCTCCATTGTCTGGGGAATGGCAGATACGTACTACGTATGAAGATGTTGACGTCGACCCACCTGATGAGTACAATCGTGCTATTGAGGGAGAGGATGAATGTTAAACTCTATGAATTACACATATCATATGTATATAATTTGGGAGGCTTTACATTCTTATCGAGAAGAATGCCTTCCAGAAGATCAGGAAAAATATGATGAAGAATGGAATGATATTACTAATTCAATGTCTTGGATCGCAACAGGTTTAAGACTTACAGATAAGGAGATATTCGATTATGACCCGATCATTGACCACTGAGCCATCGCTTGAGCCACCGGTTACACCTGAAGAGAAGAAGGATGCCCATGAGTATAGTATATTCAAAGTTCTTCAGAAGTTAAGAGGTCATTTAGTACGTGATGATGAGGTTGAGTTGGAGTTACAGTATATGGCACTCCAGGCTGAGGAAGATGAAGTCGACCGGGATATGTATGCCGAGGACGAGGCTTCCTTTTATATATAAATTTCTTACGGAGGTTAATCATGGTTAATGCAAGAAAAGAATTAGAGACATTGTTGGGAGACTTAGATAAAATCTATCATCAAGTCGGCGCACTTCTGCAAGACATGGATATAATATTAAGCGAACTTGAGGATGAAGAGGACTTGTCTTATATGCCTACTTCAGAATCAATAGAAAAGAAAATATGAATGAACTATCTTTATTTTCTGGCTCTGGTGGTGGTGTTCTCGCTACTAGCCATCTTCTTAATTGGAGGACTGTAGGCTATGTCGAACTCAACCCATACTGTCAGCAAGTCCTCGCGCAAAGGATCAAAGATGGATGCCTTGACGAAGCCCCAATCTTTAGCGATGTCCGAGTATTCATTGCAGAAGGATACGCCGACGCATATCAGGGCATGGTTACAGTCATTAGTGCTGGCTTCCCATGTCAACCCTTTTCTGTTGCCGGCAGACAGAAAGCCGAAGATGACCCTCGAAATATGTGGCCTGCCACCCTCGATGTTATACGCAGAGTTAGACCAAGATACTGCTTCTTGGAAAATGTGCCAGGACTCTTATCGAGGAAGCACCGGTACTTTGAAACGATTCTCAAAGACTTGGCCGAGAGCGGGTATAATGCTAAATGGAAAGTTATATCAGCAGCCGAAGTGGGAGCTCCGCATAAGCGAGATAGATTATTCATCGTCGCAAACAAACTTGTGGCCGACTCCGACTCAGGATACAACAGAGAGGACAAAGAAGTACGCACAAGGAGGCACGTCATTAAATCTAGCAGTCAAGACTTGGCCGACACCAAGGTCAAGGGATTGGAAGGATTCGGGTCCGAATATCGATCTACACAGGAACAAGAGACAGGATACTCAGCTTGGAATCAGGGCGAAACGCACGAATCCAAGTGGTGGGAATCTGAACCCGACGTGGGTCGAGTGGCTCATGGGGTGGCCTCTCGAGTGGACCGACTTAAAGCCCTTGGAAACGGACAGGTTCCTTTGGTGGTTGCGAGAGCATGGG
>Ga0114908_1001527_pt1 | contig 11718 bp, 7 predicted proteins | sample MalvireepMed_s17_FD_87292 | JGI IMG/M metagenome (GOLD analysis project Ga0114908, IMG submission 87292) | Marine viral communities from the Global Malaspina Expedition - Malaspina viral metaG DeepMed_s17 | ecosystem: Environmental > Aquatic > Marine > Oceanic | place: Mediterranean Sea... | reverse complement strand
CAGCCAGCAGTGCGCCAATAAAAGTCACTCCAACTAATCACATATGGGTTGGTGAAGTTCATCGTGGTCATCCAGCTTCAAATTATGGTACTCGTCAAGATCCTATTTATTATGCAGGTGCTGACGGTACTGGAGCTTGGATTGGGGGAACGCAATTTATTAATCCTCGTACAACCCCCTTTTTAGTAAGAAAAACTGTTCCTAATACAAAGATTCAAGACTTTCGAATTGCAAAAAGAATAGATAAGTTAAATCTTAGTCTTTCAAATTTAGAAAATAAAGTTTTAAGAATTGTTGATAAAAACCGCCGAAGTGTTATAGAGAGAACAAAATTTTCATATTTCACAGACATACATTTATCGCGTGATAAAGAAGACAATTGCCGATTTTTCTTTGGTATGGATTTAAGAAAAATGGTGCGCGAAAATTCTGTTTATGGAAAACTTTTTATGCCATATTCAGGATGGCTCGATGAAGCAATGAACAATGTTCGTATTATATCCATGCGAGTTTTTAGAAAAAGAGTTCAAGGCAGCTCAGAATTAGGAGATAGTCCTTTTCGTTTTTCAAATGGTCACGAATTTGATTCGGTCCACAAGCTTAAAAAATTTAGTAGTGGATTATCGAGAGAAAGTAGAGTATTGTCAGACCCCACTCCCATAAGGATTTCTTTTGATCCTTCAGATGAATTAATAATTGAAGCAGGCGAAGTTTTAAGTGAGGGCGGGGGACACACATTAGTAAGTGATCCAAATATTACTGATGGAAGATCTATGATTAAAAAATGCGGACCTATTTATTCAGAAACTTCCAACCCAGGAATTCATTATTATACTGGTGTTGACGGAGGGATATTTAAAGTTACTGATGGTTATTATCAATATAGAATTGAATTAGAAATTCAAGATAATAGTGTTACTTTTCTGCTGCAACAACAACAGGCTCTTTCAACACTTATAGATAATTTAGAACAATATTTTCAAATTGCATCAGCGCCAGGCATTAATGGGATAAGAGATACAACAAGAGGAGATCCTCACACCACCGCCGTAAATCAATATGCGTCAAGAGATGCTCGCGAAGCAAATTTTGATCCAATTATAAATCGATTTACTCAAAGTTTTATAGATAATTACGGTCAAACTGGCCAAATGTGGGAAACTAGTAATTTTGCTCAACGATATTTGAGCATATTGAGTGTCTTCGTTAATTTATATCCACAAGATCATGATGATATTCGGGATACTGTAAATTTATATACAGAACCACAAACTGGGAACTTACAAGGATGTTTGTTGTTTTTGGGACTTTTGCGTAAATTAATGTCTGTTATCGAGAGCGCAATTGGGGTCCAAAAAGGACGAGCTAAAAATAAAATCGAAGCGGGAACCAATGCGACTGGGCAAACGTCAACACTTTTTGAGAGCAATATAGAAAAACAGGGTTCACCGAAGATAAAAACGTTTAAAATAAATCATACTTTTGCTTCTTATTATAACGGAAATATTCCGAAAAACACAGGTTTTGATTTTCTTGGAACAGGTTTGAGCGGCATAAGTGAAATTCCAGCAGGTGCTGGGCTTCGTGTAGTAACTGCTGATGATTTTAAAAATATAATTGTGCCGAAAGAAATACATAAAATTTTTAAAAGTCCGCAAAGTCCTATGGAATTACGTGGAGTTGAGGCGAAAGGAATTACGGGAATTGGTACATCTTTACAAAATACTGATTTTTCTTATCTTACACCAGCAATTGTTAAGACTCCCAATAAAGAAATTTTGATGGTTTCAGATGGAGTTGGGCCACCACCGGATATTAATGCGCAAGATTTTATAAACACAGCCGCTACCATAGGTGTGGGCACATCTGTTGATTGGTCCAAGCCCAACTCTTTACAAGAAAAGATTGCAGATTTTCTTTCATATAATTATGATTTAGTAGCACTTCCCACGCCAGAGCCAACAATTTCAATAGTGGACCCCGGTGACGAAAATCCTAATAATCCCGCCGCCGTGCCGCTTGATGAGTATAAGAAATCTTTTCAAGCCTCTAATCAATCCAATTTCCAAGCTTTTGATATTTTTTGGGATCTTATTTCTAGTGGTTTGGTTTCCGAAGGAGCACGAGGCGGAAGTGGTGTGCCCGAAGGAATAAGCCAGAGAAATATTGGTTTTTATAATCCCGATAATAATACAGACGGATTTATGAAGCCCCCATTAAATCTCACGGCAACAGAAATTACAAATTTACCAAATCCAATTAAAGCGCTTATCAGATCTCAGGATAATGTTGCGTCGCCAACTGGTGGTCAAACATTTGAATCGCCACTAAAACCTGATATTGAAAATTTTTTAGCGGGTGAACCTTTTTCTGATCCCATTCTTCGCGCAAAAGCTAGAATTTTATTTGAAACTATTGGAGAAATTCAAGTTTTTACAGGATTTGGAACTGTTGAATATGGCAACGAACAACAAAAATTAGCAATATCTGAAATGGCCGAAAGAGGCGATCCTGTAGTAGCTTTTCCTGACCCCACAATAGAAGCATCAACGGGAGTTCTTACTGATACAAGCTGGAGAAAATTGACCAGAAATATTTATGGATCTGCGCCTAGTTCTTATTTCTTGTGTAGAATAAGGCGATGGGAAAATTCCGCTTTTAAAATTCAGAAAGAGGATACATCGGAGTTTCCTATTTATGAAGAATATTTTTTGTTGGAAGGATCTACTGCTATTCAACCAGATAATACAAGGCGCGAACGACGAAGAGCTTTTCGCCCGCCGACAGTTGTAACAGCCGGATCGGAACCAGCAGCAGCACAGGCTCTACGGACAATGTATGGCGGTTCAGCGCCCAGCACAACTACTACAGTTACTACAAATCCGCGCACAGACTATATAAGTTCAAATTGGGCAGCAGAAAATATAATGTCAAATGCCCGATCGACGCCGCCAGCGGGATTAATGGGTAGTACAGCACCCGCGACGCCTGGAGGCCCCAGACCAGCTCAAGGCAGTAGTACATCCCCGGCAACTCCTTCCACAAGTCCTGGAACACAGCAGCAATCATCGCAACCGCCGCGACCGTCGCCAACGCGGCCACCACGGCCACCGATGTCGTCGCCGCCGATGCAACGTGGCGCGGGGTTTGGTAGTGGCTTTTCGAGAGGTGGCGGCGGTGGCACAGGAGGTTATAGTCAATAATGCCGACTCAAGTACAACAGCGCGGTCTTGGGTTTGGTCAATTTAGCCAACATCCTGTTCCCAAGAAAATAAACGTTTTTAATTCTACTACTTTTGGGAAAAATGTTCCCATTGGAGATATTCCTTATTTTGAGTTCGCTCCTTCTAGAACCATTGATTTTATGCGTGCGCGGATGGATCGTACATGGTATAAGACTTTTGAATCTTATCAAGTTAACTTGGAAGCTGGGCCGGCAACGCCCATTCATTTAGTTCCCGATAGTAGTGCTATGGAAGTTGATCAACCTCCTTATATAGGAGCAGAGCCAATACAAGGCAGCACTACAAATCGCAAACAAGAAAAAGCAACAATTGGCGTTAATCTCACATTACTTGGTCGATCCGGTAATCAGCCTCAAGAAAATCCCTTAAGTGATCTTGATAAATGGCTGTTTGTTTTTGAGTCTGATCGTAGTGCCCAACACGGTTCTCCTACTCATGACAGAAATGCAACGAATCATAATCTTGTTTCTACTTTTTCAAAATTACAAGAAGACCCAAATGATAACGATAGCAACCCTATTATATTTTATGATCATGTGTTTGATTATGAAGCGCCTATTAATAAAAGGGAAATTGGGGATAATTATTATGGATCAATTACGGTTGCTGATGCGTGTGTTAAGGCTGTTTATAATTTTTATGTTCAACCCTATGAAACAATTCTTACTAAATTTACAGGCTCTAGTTCTCCACCAGAAAGTATTTTGCCAAGCTTGTATTCGTTTTTGAGCATGGTTCAGAATACAGATGCGGCTACCAAAGGCATTCACCGAACTCAAGCTACCGGAAAACCGGAGCTTGTACCGGGATCTATTGATACAATTTTTGAGCGACACGCCACTCTTAATAATTTAATTAAAGAAGCATTTGTAGAAACTGAAGTTGTCTACAACAGAGGCCAAGCAACAACAACTACGGCTGTTAGCAAGGGGCAATATTTTGATAAATATGCTTATGCTTTTGCAGAAGAGGCAAAGAAAGACATAACAGAAAGATCATGGAATAAGACATCGGCAGCATCTCCCTCATCTTTGGCAAATAGATTTAAAAATCAAATTGCGCCTGCTGCAAATTTAGATTTATTTTCAGTGCCCGCAGATGTAATCAATAGATTTCCAATGTATTGTGATATTACTTTTTCGACTGATTCAAGAAATATAAAGTTTTTAAAAATTCTAGAAGACACAAAATTAACCACAATGCTTATGAAAGATTTTGTAGACAATGAAGGCACATTTTCAAGCAAAAGTCAAATGGATTTTAATTTTGTTGCCGCCGAGGGACAAGTTGGTGGCGAAGATGTAGGTGATGGTATGCCTTTCAATCCCACCAATTACCAAGAAGTTCCATTTAAAACTTCGCGAGATCAGACAGAAAATATTGTATCAGGAACTTTAGATTGCTGGGATTTAGATCAATGGGTTTCCGATGCTAGTACGAGACAGCAGCCTATTTTTTCGCAAGTTCAAGATGGTGTTTTCTTGGGAAACTTTGATCACGAAGTTGAAAAGGTTCTTAGCCCTATTGCTTCTATGAACAGGGCTTTAAGTGTTGTTGCAATGACTTTGCAATTTGAACAAGTACGGCAAGAAAAAACGAGAGATTGGAAAGATATGGTTGGTGGAACATTTAATGGCCAATCATCTAATCCCAAAAAAGCCTATCACGAAACAATATTCTATAAAGTTGAAAAATGGGCGGCAGACAAAGACGGAAATCCTGTTGGCACTGAAGCTATACAAAATTTTTATTTTCCAAACTCAACTAAAGTTCAAGAACACAAGTTTCTTGATACACAAGTAAAGTATGGAAAAAGATATATCTATAAGATTTATGCTTTTGAAGCAGTTTTTGGAACCAAATATTGGTATAAACACGATAAAGTACCCTCATTTGGGTCAGATCGTACTGTTGCATATCCACAAGGTGCTAATTTGAAAGAAAACCAAGCACGAATTTGTATATTAACGGAACCATCTGTTAAGCTTGTTAAAGTTCCTTATTATCAAAAAGAAGTTGTTATGATGGACAAGCCGCCTATTATGCCCGATGTTGACATCCTCCCATATCGTGGAGTTGAAGATAAATTATTATTTTGGTTGCGCGGAAATACTGGAAATTATAAGTTAAATCCAGTGATCATTCAGCCCGGTGATCAAGAAATTATTAATTCAATTCGTTTGGCTCAAGAGCTTAGTCCAAACGAACCAATACAATTTAAGAGTGACGATTATCCGCGTTATTTTGAGGTATTTCGTGTCGAAACAAAGCCTGGAACATACGAAGATTTTGTAGGAGCAAAAATTGCCCATATTGATACGAGCATAAATATGGATCATGCATGTAAAACTTCCACTTCAGGCGAATGGATAGATACCATAAAACCAAATCAAAAATATTATTATATTTTCAGGACCATTGATAATCACGGTCATTTTTCAAATCCATCTCCAGTTTATGAAATAGAAATGGTCCATGACGGTTATGCACCTTTCATTTTAAGAAACACATATTCTTTGGAAGATAGAATTGATTCACCTCAAGTAGCTGCAAAAAGTTTTTCAAAGTATATTTACATTAAGCCGGCTTATACTCAGAAGTTATTAAATAAGGAGGAATCAGGGTTAGTTAATAATTTGGGTGAGCCTTTTTGCGATAGTGGAGATTGTTTGACACAATTAGGCTTAAATGGCAGATGGGTTCGATTGGGCACGAGCGAACAGCCTTTGTGGAGAGAAACAATGAAGGTTAGAATAATTTCTAAAAAAACTGGAAAACGCATTGATATAAATATTAAATTTAAGCACGAGCCCACAGAGCGAGCTGATGAAAACAACAGAAACAATAATTTATGCTAGAACTAAAAAAGCAAACTATTTATTGGAGGATAGGAGAAATTCATGGCATTTTTAGACAATAGTGGCGACATTATTCTTGATGCAGTATTGACAGATACTGGACGCTATCGACTTGCAAAAGGAGATGGATCATTTAAAATTACAAAATTTGCATTAGGAGATGATGAGATCAACTATGCTTCTTATGACAAAAATGACCCAAGTGGAAGCGCATATTACGATTTAGAAATTCTCCAAACCCCAATTCTAGAAGCATTTACAAACAATACCTCTACGATGAAATCCAAATTGGTTTCAATTGCAAGAACAAATTTGTTATATATGCCAGTAATAATTGCGAATACGGCGGCTTCTAACACGAAACAATCCGGTAGCGTTTATTGTGTGGCTGTCGATGCGGCAACTGTTGGTCGAGACACCGCGACGCCGGCTACCAATGTTGGCTTTTTGGAAGATGGCCAAGTCACTGGTGCCGATACAGCACTTATTTTAGGCATTTTAAACGGAGTGGCACCGAGCACAGCCGTTGGTTCGCTTGATCATAGAATCCGAACTGATCAAGGGCTCAACACAAATCAAATTCCTAAAACTCAAACTATTGATGCAGAATTAAATGAAACTCAATATATTATAGAAATGGATAATCGACTTGGAAGTGTGGTATCGCCGGGGCAAGGCGCTGGTCCTGCAAAAATTTCTTTTATCGATGACGACAATATCGCAAGCTATTATTTATCGCTTGCAACAGATGCCGATTATATTACATCAATTCCGGCTCCAAGTCAAGGAAATCCAAATCCATCCACCCTTTTAGGGCCAGCCGGAACAACGCTAGCTTTTAAAATAATGGCTTCTACGGAATTACAGACTAGCACATATTTATTTGAAAAACTGGGTTCAAGAGGATTAAATATGGTGAATATAGTTGGCACACAGGTTGAAGTTCGCTATATTGATAGCATTGTCAAAATAACTGGGGCAACGACAGGTTATAGTATTGATATTCCTGTTAGATATATTAAAAAGGTTAACCAGGGCTAAGGAATAACAAATGGCAACAACTTTTAAAACATTTTTAAATGACGACATAACTTCAACGAAAACTTTATTGCACGAAGCAATACCAGTAACTGGTTCAATTGCATCTGGCACATACAATACTGCTGGAGCAACTGATGAAACTTGGGGTGGCACTAACATTAAAAATTATGCCCATGGAATGTTTCAGAGTGTTTATGATTATCCTTACTTAAGTTCTTCAGCAAATCATATTTTTGATCTTACAGTTGGTTATGCGTCTTCATCAGCCATAAGTGGAACTGAGAATGCCACCACCTACCCCATGCAAGCCAAAAAAATTAATATGTATAATCAAATGGCCCAAATGATGGTTGGGTATGATATAACAGGCAGCATTAGAGATTTTGATGAAGATGGGAATATTGCTGCTGGGGGACAAAAAATAAAAGAATGTATTTTTATTAATGTCTCTAGGCTTTTAGCTAAAGATGAAATTAAAAAAGGTTCATTTACGCTTAAAATTGGAACAGGGTCTTATGCGTATCCCTTTTCGAGCGGGATAGGCGACGAGATTGTTACTATTTCTGATGCTGGAAAACAAAACGATTATCGTGTAAATTCTCCTGCTGGTGAATATGCCATTTTATCAGCAACGCTAGGTTATGGCGTAGGTTGGACTGCGGCTCCTGCTTGTGGTTTGATTTTTTATCAAGCTGGCATTATTGTTCTTAGTAGTTCTATTTTCCAAAGTGGTAGTTCAATCGCTCCTGGGGGTATTAATGGGCCTTCGGGATCTGGTGGCGCAAGCACTCCATTCAAGCCTAATGCAACCTACATTACATCATCTCTTACCGGCTCTACAATGAGCGCCTCTTGTAATTATTTTAGGCATCGCATGTATGATATGACTTTTAATAACACAACAGAATTAAATTCAACAATTCATTTCTGTCGCGTTAATCATAATGACTTTAACTATAGTTCAAATCCGACATATCTTAGTGCAAGTCAAATAAGAGTAAAGAATAACTCTCTTGATGCTCCAATATCATACTTAACAACTGTTGGGCTTTATTCTTCAGATAATGAGCTTTTGGCAGTTGCAAAATTGTCGGAGCCGCTTAAGAAAGATCCGACAAATGAAATGACACTTCGTGTCAGGCTTGATTATTAAACGCAAACTAATTACAGGTAGTCATGCCTTTTCGTAAGTTTGATCAGAATGATGTTTTTTACAATAGGATCGAAACGCATCCACAAATAAATCTTATCATTTATGATCAAAGCATTTATTATAATAATAAACCCAGAGATTCCGGCAGTTTTGTAAACAATGCTGGAATGGTTTCGACAGGAGATATTAATTTATATGAATTAAATATTGACAGAAAATCTGGCAATTTAATTTATCCCTTTGTCACAAAAGACGGCAGTTTATATTCGTTTAGCACAATTTCAACTCAAAAATTTAATACTGATTTTCTTTATGGCGATAAAATAACTGGAAGTTATCCTATGTCTGCCAGCATTTCGTCGGATCGTTGGAGTCAAGGAATTCCATCTCCCAGGGCACGCATTGATGCTTTGAGAACAGCCCTAAGTAGTTATCGAATTTTGAGCCCTGCATATGCTTATAGCTCAAGCGTGGGGGACAAAAGTGATCAAGAATTACGTTTAATAAGCATTCCATCAATTTTTTATGGCTCATCAATTCAAAAGGGAACTGTATCATGTAAGTTTTATGTTACGGGGACATTGATTGGCGAACTCCGAGATAATGTAAGAAACGGAGAACTTCGTCAAGTTTCATCAAGTATTGTTGGTGCTACAACAACCGCAGCAAGCAGCTCAATTGCAGGCGTTGTATTGTATGATGAAGGATTTCTTATTTTAACTGGAAGTTGGGATTTGTCACCTCATACAGAAGAATATACTGTTGGCGATCCTGCACACATGCCGCGATGGATTGATTTTGGGGGAACAGGATCGGCTAGTGATAATATTCCTGATTCAAGCTTTGCACTAAACTTTAGTGGTACAAATTATGTTCCAACATTAACGATGCTCGCTCAAGCGCCTGCTGCAACAGTTAATTTTTCCAACAATCCAACTGCAATTAACTATGGCACAGTAACTAATACAACCGCATCTAGTGGATCATTGGTGTATAGGGAAAAACGAGAATCACCAATTAAAAATATAGTGTCCAGCTCTTGGGATGATCCTAATGCTGCTTTTAAGCGAACAGTTTATATAAATTATGTTGGGGTTTATGATGACAAAAGAAATCTTATTGGAATTGCAAAAATGGCCAATCCAGTTAGAAAACGAAGTACAGATGATTTTACATTCAAATTAAAGCTTGACTTTTAATTTCCCCTTTGATATAATAATAGCCTATTTATAATGATGAAAGAAGAGTTTAAAAGTTGGCGTAATTTCTTAACAGAAAAAGAAGAGCGCACTCACGATAGATATGAGGCTACTTTAGATTTAGCTATTGATCAGGATAAACCAATTGATCGTACTGGAGTTATGAATCAAATACGGGCGATTCGTGAGGTTACCACTGTTTATCGCGAAGCGGAAGTTTCAACTTCCCCAGTAGTTTTTGTTGGTACATATAAGATTCGTTTTATTCTCCCACGTCACGCCAACGCTAAACACTATTATGTTAGTGAATTAAAGCCTCAATTAAACAAGATTTCAGGCTTAAAAATCGCCAAAGAACCGACGAAGCTTGATAGAATGATTGATTAATGATTCTTGGCCTGGACATTTCTACATCAATAACCGGATATGCTGTTGTTGATCTTGATAGCAAATTAATTGAGATTGGCGATTGGGATATGCGCAATAAAAATAAGTTTCCAGATTTTTATTCAAAGGTTATGCATTGTCGAGAAAGAATTCAAGATCTTTCATTCCGACATTCAATTGATCACATTTTTATTGAGCCGGCATTAAATATGTTTATGATGGGAAAATCATCTTCTCATACCATCTCAACATTAATTAAGTTTAATGGAATTCTTTCATGGCTTTGCTTTGAAGAATTTGGAATTCAACCCGAATATATTCCAGCAGCGTCAGCAAGAAAGAAGTGCGGGATTACCATTAAAAGAGGCCAGAAAGCTAAAGAAATTGTTATGAAGTTTTTGCTTGACAATGAACGGGATTTCATAGTAGAATGTACTAAACATGGAAATCCGAAACCTCAATACTATGATCAAGCTGACGCAATCGTCATGGCAAGAGCTGGCGTAAAATGTCTCAAAGAAAAATTCGAATTATAGAAGATTTTCTTGGTTCTTATTATAAATCAAAAAACGAATATCTTTTTCATTGCCCCAAATGTAAACATCACAACAAAAAGCTTTCCTTAAACTTTGACAAAAATGTCTTCAAGTGTTGGATTTGCGATTATGTAAGCAAAGACATTGGCCGTCTTGTTTATTCTTATGGAAAGCCAGAGAATAGACAACAATGGAAAACTCTCTTGGGAATTGTTGATTTTTCCGAAGTTGAAGATGAAAAAGAAATCATTGAAGTTTCTCTTCCAGAAGAATTCATAACCTTAACCGGCAAAGAAATAAATCCTTTATCAATTCCTGCCAGACAATATCTTAAGTCTCGCGGAATCACAAAAGATAATATTGCTTGGTGGAAAATTGGATATTGTCCAGACGGAAAATATAAAGAAAGAATCATTATTCCTTCATTTGACTTGAAAGGAAACTTAAACTATTTTATTGCTCGTTCATATACATCTGGCGAGTGGCAAAAATATTGTAATCCTCCAGCAGAAAAAGATTTTATCTTTAATGAATTGTATATCGATTGGAACAAAGACATCACAATTGTTGAAGGCGTGTTCGATGCAATCGTTGCAGGCAACGCGATTCCACTGCTTGGCTCTACACTACGCGAAAATAGTTACATTTTTCAAAAAATCGTAGATAAGTGTGATAAGATGTATCTTGCACTGGATTCGGATGCAAAGGCAAAAGAAGACAAAATAATAAGACTTTTACTATCATATGGCGTGGATTGTTACAGGGTGGATACTTCGGCTTTCGGAGATGTTGGAGAAATGGATAATAATATGTTTCAAGAGCGTAAGAAAGCTGCCGCGCTTGTTTCATTTGATAACTATTTGTTGGAGAAACTTTCGTTTTAGAAAAACAAAATGAAACTCACCAATCCTTCTCAAAAATCCCCCGAAAATGTGCTATAATACCTCTTAATGAAGTTTGCTCATATTGCGGACACACATATCCGCAATCTGAAATATCACGCAGAATACCGAACAATTTTTAATAAAATTTATGAAGCTCTGAAAGCAGAGCGAGTAGATTATATTATTCATTGCGGCGATATCTGCCATACGAAAACACAAATCTCGCCAGAGTTCGTCCAAATGTGTTCGGACTTCTTCAAGAACCTTGCGGACATCGCACCGACATATATTATTCTCGGCAACCACGACGGCAACTTACGCAACCCAAGTCGACAAGATTCATTATCGCCAATCGTTAATGCTCTCAACCACCCAAACCTCAACCTATTAAAAAACTCTGGTGAAACTCATCTTG
>Ga0114908_1001526_pt1 | contig 11718 bp, 18 predicted proteins | sample MalvireepMed_s17_FD_87292 | JGI IMG/M metagenome (GOLD analysis project Ga0114908, IMG submission 87292) | Marine viral communities from the Global Malaspina Expedition - Malaspina viral metaG DeepMed_s17 | ecosystem: Environmental > Aquatic > Marine > Oceanic | place: Mediterranean Sea... | reverse complement strand
TTCTTTTACCTCATCCGAAGTAAAGACTGGCTTGCCGTCTGTTTGAATGGCTAGAAGCGCTGCCTTCAAGTCAGAACTGTCCATCCAGTTGCCAACCATCGCAAAATTCAATTTTTTCATGCTGATGCCCAGCTGATCGGTGCCGTTTTCTCCTACTAGCAACACCACATCGGCTTTAGGTTCCGGCTGTCCACCTCCGGCCTGGCACGCTCCCCATAATTCACGCTCTCCTAAGTCACCTAACGATATCGACATCGGCTGAACTTCTTCAGGGTTCAATATAAGACAGTCTTTCCCAACAATGGCGCCAGTGAGCTTGTTGATGGAATCTCTAAGGTTTCTCTCGCTTTGTTGGCCAGAGACAAACTCCTCCAAGAGATGCCGCACCCACTCTCGCAATAGTCGTTCGTTGGTCATCATCCCGCCAAAATTGCCATTCTTACATAAGTACGCAGTAGCGACTCTTTTTGTTCCACGGGAATTCGCATTGCTGCACCGATGATCTGGTTCAAGGGGGCAAAGGCACCGGTCAACTTGTAGAGCGCCTTGCTGCCGGGTGGGTGCTCGAACACGATCCCCTCCATGCTGGAAGAGATGTTCTCCGACGAGCCTAGTTTGTCCAATTGGCGTTTGAGCATGTCACGTCTGGTGTCGGCTTTAGCATCTCGTGCGGTTTCGATCGCAGAGACCGCAGACTCCAGTTCTTTCTTCAACCGATCTATCTCCTCGGTATGACCGGCCGTCAGCACCGATGCCGCATCGCGCAGCACCTCGACCGCCAGGTCGTGGATCGCCAACTGCACGGGCACCGTCACTGCAGCTGCAGCTTTCATGGCATTCGTCTGTGTGCCCAGCGCACTGACGCGTTTCTGCACCGCTTTGCTCAGACCGCGTTTGATGTCTCCCAGAGCCGGTAGCGTATCCGGGTCCAAGCCTCGGCCGAGACCAACGATGCGTCGAATGAGATCCTCTTGCTTGTTAACTGGAATGGGTAGATCACCGACGAAACCCTCGCGGAGGTTCTCCTCGACGAAGTCAGCCATCGTCTGATCGTCTGGACCCAGAGCAGAGATCTTGCTGGAGAATTCGTCCATGATATCTGTATCGCTTAGATCTTGCAACTCCACGATCTGGGGACCGATGATCTTCCACTCAGCCTCATCTTGTGCTGTCTGCGATTGATCAATGGCCTGAACTAGTCTATCGAACTCAGCCTCACCCTTGAGCTGCACATCGGCCATCTTCCCATTCGCATCGAACTCCTGTAAATTGTGCATGACGACGTAGTCGCCACCGTAGTTGATGACATTAGGGTTGCCGGTGTAGACGATCTCGGCATTGATGTAGCGCTGACCGCCGGGAGATGTTGGTTCGAAGATAGCTGTCAGATCCGATTGATTCAGTCGACTCAAGCCCCCTTCAATGGCCTTGAAACCGCCGACGAAGGCGTCCTCAGCAGGATGGCCGACCCACTTGGAAGCGAACTCTTCCGGGGTCATCCCGCCGGCGAGCATATTGGTCTTGTTTCGGGCTGTGCGGATGGCACCGGTCTGAGGGTCTGCTTGGAACTTGAAGAATATATTCTGGCCATCCACCTTCTCGACCACGGGGGTCTTTGCGGCGACGACATCTGCGAGGAGTTCCTTGAGCTCACCGAACGTGAAGTCTAGATTTTCGTGTAGATGTGCGAGATGTCCAGCCAGTGCACCCATGCGTCCTCCATGTCATTCGGGTCTTGATCATTGTAACACATGGGAAGTGTTAGTACATCAGACCAACCCGGCAAGGTGGCGCCAGCGCTCCATAATTAGACCATCCTTACGATTCACGCCGGCAGCTAGCTTCTTTTCCTTACCCTCGTCGTCGGACGGTTCCTCTAATTCAACCTCTCCCTCGAGTTCTCCGTACGGCTCATTAACATCCACATGGCCACCTGAGAGCGCGGTCACCGCCGCGGGAACATCGGGCTCATCAATAACCGGCATATCCGGGCGCTCCGGAGCCCATTCAGGCGTCTCCATCGAAATACCTGCCAAGTTGCCCACCATCTTCTTCACTGCTGCATCAACGGCTGCATCCCCCTCTTCACCGGTCCAGGACTCAATTGCTGTCACAACTTCCTCTGGGGAGAGCGCTTGCCAGCCCTTAAATGTGTCTGGAACTGTCTCTGCACTGATACCTCCTGTGACCATCGACTTCAACTGATCTCCTATTGGTCCTTCCTTGAACTGGTCAAAACCTCCGGAGGCCGCCTTGCCCTGTTCAACACCAAACTGTCCCTTAGTCAACGCATTGAGAATGGCGACGAGTTGACGTCCAGGAAAATTTACCAAGTAACCACCAACGCTTTTACTAGGATCGACCATTGCTGTAGCGATCCATCGATGGTGGCCATCCATGATGTAACCATCATCACTAATGAACGCCCCTAGGTCACCGCCGGGCTCCATCTTCCCGGCAGGATGATCGATCATATGAAGCACAAAGGTCATAGCCTTTCCAATGTTCATACTTGACTGTGAGGGCTTGAGATTCGCGACGGCTGCGACACCTTCAGGTTTGCTTTCCACACCGATTACATCGTCGTCAGCGCCCTTGTCGATATCATCACTGCCTGTTTGAGTAACTTTTTTTGCTGCGGCAGCGTCGACGGCGCTAAGCTTTAAAGGAAATCGCTCCGGATCCATCGCCTTCGCATCTGCATCCTCGAATAAAATGGAAGCTAGAGATCTACGTTGCGGCGCGCGGGGTCGCCGGAGACTTCTAGACTCCTGCAGAATAATTCTCCGTAAATCTCCTACTGCGAGCTTTCTCATGTCAGTCATTCTCCTTATACGTCAACATCACTAAATATGTTCCACTGGTTGTAATTTTTTCGATAACCTCAGCTTCCGGCGGAGAACCCGCAGCAGACCGTTATAGTGTTCCCTCGCGTCGGTCCTAGTCGGGCACGCATCTCGATCTTCCTTGGCGTCCTCAATCCTGAATGTCAGATCCTCAACACACTCCGGTGAGTCCATCATCACCTTCTCTCCATTAATGCACCGGTGGAGCTCACTACCCTCCGTCGAGAGGACCTCTGTGATGATATCCCGTAGTCTTCTCTTTAGCAGGGATCTTCTCATGACATCTTCTTGTATGCCTCCAGAATTCTATGCACATTTCGTTTTTGTTGCCCCTCACCAACAACAATGGGCATTGCCGCAGAGCCGGGCTTGGCGGCTACACGCTTCCGATCATCCTTAGTTGTCTCTTTTCGCTTATCCTTGGCCTCTTCACCGTGCTCGACGTCTCCTTTGACGCGGAGACCAACATCTCCGGGATCGATTGCCTCCCCGCCCTTAACAACCCCAGCCAAGATTTGGGCGAGGGCCGTGATATAGACCAGTAGGGACTCCCGCTCCTGATGTGCTAAACTCTTGAAATATTGGTCGAAGGATTTTCTCACCCCGGGATCTTCCAGTGATTTCCCCCCTCGAAGAGCATTGAGCTTGTCAATTACACTCTTCGTGGAAACATTGCCGATCTGTCGCTCAGACGGAGTGGCCAGCTTGGGAGAGTCTGCTGTTCCCTTACCTCCCGTTCTATCCTCACGCGAAGGCTCGTCTTTAGGCCCTGGGACTCCCGTATCCTGGGTCTCCGGTTCTTCCTCAGTCTCATCTTCCGCCTCCTCGACATCTGCCGGGTCATCCTCGGCCTGCAGACCTTTCTTCTTGATCGCCGCAGCCAAGCGATCCTGGCGGCGGCGCTCAGCATTATCCTCACCCATGTGGGATTCGAGCATCTCCCTGATGGCTTTCACAGTCTCCTGATGCACAAATGAGCTTATATTACTGAGATCTACACTCATTATTGCTTTCCATTTCCTCGTAGATTCATTGGGTGTTCTCGGTACCTTCTTAATAGACGCCGAGCCTCCCAATTTTGCTCCTGGCGCTCTAATTCCTTGCGCCGAGCCTCCTCCACTTCCTCTCTCTGTTCCAAATCCTGGACAAACTTGTCAAAAATAAAGGTCTGCTTCTCACTCATTACTTTTCTCCTCACTGGTAATTATCTCTTTGAGCACCAAAATTAAAAACTTAGACACATCCTCACAGATCATCTCAAGAGACTCCAGCTTGGAGAATGTACGGTCGCCGTGTGTGTACGTAATATTTGGAATTCCAGCAATATCACTAAAATTGAGTGCTGGAACTGTTAATTTAAATTCCCATCTTCTGTCTTGGGCACTCAATAACTTTGCGGACTTAATCTTACAAACGAAGGTCAAATCATCCATCGTTATCGTCTGATCAGTCACTATTTCTGATTCGAATAGATTATTCAAGTCATGACTCATAATCACGTTGTCTGGGTTCGACATCACTCTATCAATTTCAAGGGTCAATAGTTGTTCGCCTCGTAGCCGTAGTGCATTACATCCTGGTGGATCTTATCAATCTCATGAATATACTCCTGATCTAATTCTGTAATTTTTTCCAAATTATGTGTATAGACACTGATATCAACCACATTATAACTTATTCTCAGCTCACCGTGGTGCTTCATCTGATCCTCCATTTGTAGGATCTCATTGATAAAATCAATCAGACGACGCCTGTCATCGAATTGAAACCTACGCACAAAACGCTCTGGTTTCTCCTCGATAGTCCATTCCACTTTGGTTGGCTGCACAGGTAAGTTCTGTTCTAGCATTAGCCCTCGTTCCGAAATTGCGCTCTCAATCCTATCGGCAGGGCTCACGCCGGCAGACTTAAAGTATTCCTTCATTAACGATGTAAGATCAGACATCTTCTCAACCTTTAGTAGTTTGATCCATGGCTTGATTCAATAGACTTGCCCGCTTCTTCTTAGATGCCGACTGCCATCGCTCTAATGATTTCTCAACTAGGTCATCGCTGAGATCTGCTGCCTGCTCTAGCGCGGGCATCGCACTCCTAATTTTATTAGCCACGGCCTCCAGCTCCTCGGGGTCAAGCTGTCCGTCGGATACCAGCTTCATTAACTTCTTCCGAATGAGGGCAGGATTTTTTCGAGCACCTCCAGAAGCTTGATTCAGCACTGTTTGATTGAGTGCCTTAGGAAGACCTAACTCATCAATTGTCGTCTTAAGCCGCTTAGTGGCATCCTTGGTGACTGCCTTGTATGCCGGCAAAATGAAGGCTGCCACGAAAAAATACCTAAATGAGTCTAACTCCCTAACAATACTGGGTGATGCTCTCAAATCACTTAGATCTTCAGCATCAAGCGCGCCTGTAGCTTCCAATGTATCAACATACTCCGTCGCCGCGTATCCCTGTAGTGACTCGAGATCCTCATTTTTAACCTTGTTCGCGAAATACTTCAGCTTATCCGTGATCCTATTAATCTCCTGGCGAACACCGGGGGCCCCGGAATAACCGAACTCATCAGCCAAAGTCTCTAAGCTCATGCCTTCTTCAGGGCTAGGTTGATCGTCAGGCTCATCTGTGTCAATATCGCCGGCGCCGAAATAGTCTACGCCACCTGTTCTATACTCTCCATATTCATCCTCATCCTCATCATCAGTGAGGATCTCGTGTAATGTTCTTCTTATTGCTTTTCTTGCTGATTCTTCTTGCACTTTCTCGCTCTCCTCTTCGCCAAGTTCACCACCCACACGATCACTCGCCTTATCCACCAGTTTATGGAGCTGCTTATAAAACCATTCTATCTCATCATCTGGAACTACTCTTGATAGTACACTTGCAGCATTAGCTAGCTCCTCTGTGGAGCCTGGTACGAACTCATCATCGTCGACCGGCGGCTCTGCCACTGATAACTGGACTGCCATCTGGGGGGACGGATCAATCGGCTCAGAGGTGGGCACTGTATCCTCAATTTCTTCTTCCTCCTCGAACTGATCCTCGGCGGACCAAGGCAGGGAGTCATAAACACCACGCGACGGTACCGCGATTTGTTCAATTAACCTACGTCTCTTAAATTTGGACATCATAACACCTCTAATATAACTATTTCGACGCCTGGCCAAGTGCATAACCAGCAGCAACAGTCACCGCAATCCCAATGACCACTCCCGACGCGAGCCAAAACTCTCCTGACTCGTACCAGGATTCGGGCTGCCAATTCTTCTCCAAAAACTCAATTCTTTGATTTTTAACTTCTGTCAGAGAAACAAGGCGATCCTTCTCCACATCCAATCGAAGAGTGAGAGCATCAGTCTGTGCCTGCATTGTTGCTACACTTATTTGCAATTCCCTGTCTAAGCGTAATTGGCACTCCCTCTCGGTGAACTTTAGATCACCAAACAGTGAAGCTGCGGCATCTTGGGATAACAATACTCCCGTGAACGGCGCGGGCTGACCCTCTGCGAGCTGCGATACTCTACCGCGCGTCAGCTCTTCCGAATTAGACTCCTGGGCAGCTACCATATTCGGAAGAAGGATGAGAGAACCTGCACATAGAAGAGCTACAGCCTTACTCGTTAGAGGATTCAACAAAATCTGCTCCTATCACCTTAGCTATTTTCCTAGCCAGATCATCAGACTCCCGTTCTCGTTCAACTAATTCCCTTTTTTCTCTGGCAAGTTCTTCTCGCCTAGCATCCGCCTCTCGTTCAATTCTCTCAACGCTCTCTTTGTGATCGCTAGAGACTTTCTCAAGGCCATCATCAAGTCTATTCTGACTATCCTTGATGATTCTAAGCTCAGTTTTGTGTGAATCGTTGGCGTTCTTAAGGATCTCTTTCTGCTCTTGAGAGTTGGCTCTAAGGCGTAAAAGAACAAGCAACGCCCCTACCAGTGCCAAAACAGCTCCCACAGCGGCCTTCCACTTTTTTTCAAGCCATTTCCACATCTTGTGTGTTATTTTTTCCCGTGTTTCCATTGAGTAGCTAAATCCACCAAGGCCTGTGAACCAATGTATGCCAGAGTTACAGCAACCCAATCACTGCTTGTTACAACGCCATATAAACAAAGACTAGTGGCCGTGCCCCAAGCCAAAAATTTTCTGCTTATGAATCTCTCAACGTGCTTATCCAAAAGTGCTTTTAACCTTGCCATTTCATTTACCTCCGACTAATTTATGTAACCGTCGTCATCATTTTTGCTATTCCAGGTAGAGGAGCCCTCCGAATCGAGCTTATAATATGCTTTAAACGCTGTGGTTATCATGGACATATCTTGAGAGAGATCACGAGTAGCAATTGCTGTCGATGTAAGACAAACACTTAAACTCGAAATTGCTTGACTTACCCTCTCCATCCCCTCTTCAAGAGTCAGAATTCTCTCATTGGCCTCGACTAGTTGTTGCTCGAGATCCCGGGTCTTACCCCTGAAAAGGATCGATTTCAGAAATGACATCATAAAGATTTTTCGCCTCCTGTTTAGTAACACGCTTAACCATTCTCTCTCGTTTTAACCTGTATGCCTCGTTTATTATAGACATTGCGGAAGCATCGTTTTCTCCCACGAGAGAGGCAAACATTTCAAAGACTTCTTGCATAGAAAGGGAATAATCAAACAATACCTTCCTGAACTCGGAGTGTGTAGCTCGCGTTAAGTTAATATGGACAGACTTCTTGGTCTCAAAGTCTATCATTTTTTGTACTAGATCATCCACCCACGCCACCGCCGGCGGCACCACCGGTGCCGGCGCCAAGCGCGGTGGGTACCTGTAAGTCTGTTTCTGGCGCTGAAGGTGGTCCGAGAACCTCAATGTCATGTTTATCAGCTAATATGTTCAAGAGCTCCTTTTCTGCCTCCAAGCCATATCGAGAGAGAATAAACTCCCGGGCCTTGTTGATTAGCATCTTTTCCATGTCCAGCAGCGAAGTGTAATTCTTAACGAGCCGGGCCACCTCAGCAGTGAATCTGTCTAAATCTATCTCGCTCTCGTAACTCTCTACCTCATCCTGTTCCAGAAGTACCCTCAATGATAGACCCTCTTCAACAGTGATAGTCGTCTCATCTGACTTCTGTTCGATCTCCTGGCTCGTTCTGGCCTGCTCCTCAAAATCTATAAAAAGCGCCTCTAAGTCCTGGTCAATTGATTTGGAGAGCTTTACCTCCTCCTCCGGTTCGATGTCCAGGGGCGCTGCGTCGCCGGGCTCTTCCTCGGCTGCGCCTTCCTCACCACCGGCGGCGCCGCCGCCAACTGCACCGCCACCTCCGCCGACGTCGACGCCGCCGGCCGGTTCGCCCTCATCACCGAGGTCGAGTTCCTCCTCCTCCTCCTCGGGCTCATCCTCAGCAGCAGCTTCGGGCTCCTCTTCCTGTTCAAATAGCCATTTTAACAAAGGCTTTTGCTCATATACGAACTTAGATCTTTTTCTATTCATTTAATCGCTCTCTTAGGACATAAATAACTTAGCAACTTTTTCAGCCCTTCTAAATCGATCCTCAATCTTCTCCCAATTAAACTCCTTCATCATGGCAGCTACGTAGGTCTTCTTGTCATCAAGATAATCCCTAAAGTAAGCACCAACATTCATGTCCATGACAATAATTGGGAGTACACCGACACCCACGTTCTTGGCTTCGTCATCAATGACAAAATTTAGATACCGCTTCAGAAAAACTGAATAGCCTGTGATCGCATAACCATCTCGAGATGACATGCAGCACGCGATAAAATCTCGTTGCCACTCTTCGAATGTGCCAAAATCCCGCTCGAGTCTAATGAAAGATAGGGAGTCCATGGCAATGCGGCTGTTCAGATCACTGATATTCTCAAAATAGAGTGCTCTCAAAAAAGCTGCATTCATATTGTGGACTTCGTCTTGTTTCAAAGAACGAAAATCACTGGCTTTATTGTTTGCTGTTTCACGATCAGCGCCGTCCAATTCTGCACTCACTTTATTAAGCGCTGCAACAAACTCTTCGAACTCCGTCTGTTGCGCCTTTTTGGTCGCATTACTCAATAGATCAGTGCGAAGATCAAATTTCTTAGGTTCAGTGACATAAGCCTCACTAAGAACATCACTCAACGTGGAATCGATCGCCTGGTGTATCTCTCTCTTCAGATTCTTCATCTATCTCACCTCGTACTCTCTCTCAAATTCTTCCTGGGGAACAGCCAACCGATCCTCCTCTCCTGCGAGTTCCTCCGGCTGCCCTAGAGCCTCTGTCCCGGAATCCATCACATAAAGGCCTTCGGGGTCCACCTCATATAGGACACTGTCCCCGAGCTTGTTATCCCGCATGATCCCCTTCGACTCCGGGGGTGGCTCAAAACGTGGCTCCTCAGGCATTCTCAAAATAACCTGAATCTCGCCGGAGGGATCATCCACGACATCGTCCACAGTGTATTCATACTGGGACTTTTTGTGTCGGACCTTCAAGCCCGGAGAAATGACAATATTACCATCATCATCCTTCACTTCAGTCTCACCTAGCATTAATCTTCCTCCAGACCAGCTAGCGTTAGCCACCGCTCAGCGACAATCTCATGATCCCGAGGCTGCTGCAGTCCCGGTCGTTGACCCTGGCGTTGCAACTTTGGTCTAGGCTCACTCATCGGCAGTAAGACCTCAGCCAATCTCGGTAAGTTCGTGCTCTTTCTCATCACATTCAGACGCTCCTCGAAGACTTCCTTCCCAGCGGCCTGGTTAACTGCCTTCCGGAAAATACGCCGGTGGCGAGTGGCCGCAGCTCCCTTCCCCCCCACTTGATCATACTTCTTCAGAAGCGCGGTAAGCTCCTGCTTAGATATAGTCCCGGTACCTAGATCATCAGCCACTGTATCAGCCTCCGCGTCGGCAGCAACTGTCTCCTCAGAAGACATGCCCGGTTCAGTGGCACCCTCCGGAGGGGCTGCCGAGGTCGCTGCCATGTGCTCAGCTGGTTCTGTCGGCGGCGGCTCGGTAGGAGGCAACTTTCCCAACTCAGTGGAGATAAGTTCCAACTCGTCCAACGTCTTGCCCATCAATGCATCTGCCAGGGTAACGAGATCGGGAGGTGTCAAGGTAGCAAGCACCTCATCTTCCAGCCCCTTCCCCTTCTTGAAGAAGCCCATCAATTTGGCCATGGGCCCTTTCGTCGGCACTGATCCTTTTACTGCCTTCTGAATTGCCCCTCTTATCTTAGACGCATCAGGGATATTCTTTGTGCCGGCCTGGGACGCGATGGACTTGGTGCGATCTAGATCATCGAATCCAGCAAGGGCACCCACCACCTTTTGGACGCCACCCTTGAGCGAATCAGTAAATTGGGCCGCTCGACCCTGGACGGCCATCACAGCTCGGGTAATTCCAGCTGCATCTGCCCCCTGCCCCCAATACTTGCGCGCGACATTGGCAATTCCTTCCGGGTCACCCTCAAGATCCAATTCCGCCACAGATTTTTCGGCATTATTGAGAGTCTTCTTCAAGGCATCGAGATATTGACCGATATCAGCAACTTGCTTCAAGTTAGCTCCGCCTTCTCCAAACTTCGTCAAGACCTGCTCCAACTGTTCCTTGGTCGTATCGAGTGTGCGTTTCAACTCCGCAAGGTCAGCGTTATCCAATTGTTCAATCAATAGATAAGACACACGCCCCTCTGTCAGAATCAGATCTAGTCGTTCCTCCTCGCTCAAAAGCTTAAATGCAATTCGTTCTAGGCCTGGCGAAAATAAACTTTCTCTTCTATTCATCATTATTAGTACTACTCCGCTTATATAGAATGCACTACCAACCTTTAATTATCATGATTATAGAGCAAAGATAGGGATACTTTAGATTTTCCTAGACTTAATCCCCGCTGAGCTCAATATTTCCAGCCCAGAGGGGTCCCTGTACTTCTCCTCGTAGACCACCTCATTAATTCCGGCGTTGATGATCGCCTTGGCACACATGCGACACGGGGAAAGGGAGATGTACATGATCTTTCGCTTAGGGTTGTTATAATCAAGCTTGAGAAGCGCATTGATCTCTGCATGGATGAAGCCACTGTGACCTGGCTCCTCTGACTCTGGCTCATTGGGGCCGCCGGCGAAGTTTCCGTTGTAACCAACCGAGAGGACCTGTGTATTGTCGTCGGAGACTATAACAACTCCCACTTGGTAACGTGGGTCACATGATCGCTGCGCTATGAGATTCGCCATGGATATCCAGACCTGGTCCCAACTAGGTCTCATGTTTTTCTCCAGAATCTATGAAAATATTACTTTGTCTCTCAAAATTTTTATAAAAGTTCACGAATGCCTCAAAGATGCGGGTCGTTTTGCCCTGATTAGTAGATCTGAGACGCGATTCTATTTCCGACAAGAAGTCAATTTTCCTATTTGCAACAACTTTCATCTCATCAACGACACTGATTTTTCGCCTAGGGTTAAAATAACCCCAGCCTTCAAGATCTTCCGAGAATTTATGATTTTTTACCCACTCAGTTATATCTTGATACTCTGGTGTCATCCATTGAAGAGCACCATCAGACTTAGGATGATCACGCACTATTTTTATTTGGGAAAAAAATTCGTTCATCGCCTTAGCTCTTTGTTTAGGGTCAATTAGTATTTCATGAAAAAACATAGGCCCGGCGCGGCCTTGCTTGTCGAAAAAATTCATAATGTTGAGCATCTGACAATAGGTCTCAGGAATAGAGTTCATCATTTTAGCTTCTGATGGACGGAGGGAGCCATGCACCTGCTGTAGTCTTTTCAAAGACTGAAATGTTGACCACGGATGTCTATAGGAAAATATTGCAAATTTTATATCATGCATTGTCATAGATCCCAGCATATTATGAGACACCTTTTCGC
>Ga0114908_1001524_pt1 | contig 11724 bp, 6 predicted proteins | sample MalvireepMed_s17_FD_87292 | JGI IMG/M metagenome (GOLD analysis project Ga0114908, IMG submission 87292) | Marine viral communities from the Global Malaspina Expedition - Malaspina viral metaG DeepMed_s17 | ecosystem: Environmental > Aquatic > Marine > Oceanic | place: Mediterranean Sea... | reverse complement strand
TGAAGTGGGACTTCACCGTTTCCAGCTGGCAAGAAGATTTCAACCTCGAGAATGCAATTGCCAACGCTCGAGCTTCCATGAGGAATGAAACCCTGGCATTCATTGGTGGTGCAATGCAGGATGTCGGCACCGTCGCATCAGTAGCGAGCTTATTCACATGACACGCATTCCAACAATGGGTGGCTGGGGCCGTGAAGGCCGCAATGTATCCAAGGGCGTCGACGCACCTGGCGCCTCCGTGGCTCCAGAGGTCACTCCTCAGACCAGCACCATGAGCCTGGCCACGAAGCAAATTGCATCGCACAGTGGACTGCAGGAGGTCATGGCTGGATTGCGAGCTGGCCTTGGTGGCGTAACCCAGTTGGTAAAGGCGGCGATGGCCGATAAGCCCCTGACCCCCCAAGAGAAGGCCGCCCTCGGTGCCGCCGGTACAGCCGGTGAAAATTTCGGCGATGTAATTGGAGAGCAGTATAAGAACAACGATCTGGAGTCATACGGCCCCAATGACGAACCCACCACCACAATCGGGGATGATCTTCAACGTGATCTCGACACAATCCTGAGAGAGAATCCAGGCGACGAGGGCCAAGCCCTAGTTACGGCGAGGATCCAGGCCCAGGCAGATAAGCACATGGAAGCGGCGGGAATTGGTGACTGGGATCCCAAGCTCCAAGCTGCGTACCGCGAAAAGTTCATGAATAAACTCATGCCTGCGATCATTGATTGGCACGGCGCACGAAATCAGGAACGGCGTGTAATCCTGGGGGCTGGAATTGTCGATCGTCTCATCCACCTTCCAATTCCCCAGATGAGACCCGAAATGAAAATGCGTGCGGGACGTGATGCAAATGCCTTCATCACTGACATGATGAAGGATCCTGCATTCCAAGGTATCCCCAGGGAAGATGTCAGCGCTCTCGTCTTGGCAGGTGCGGCTGGTGCCATGGCACTGAATACCAAGGATGGACTTGATAAAGCCAAGTTCCTTCTCGATGCCATGCCCGATGGAATGCTGGCTGAAGACCAGGCCAAAATGGTCGATGCACTACACGGCAAGATTGAAGATTACAACATCGGTGAAATTCGAATGGGGCTTGGTTCGATCACCGCTGATACTATTAAGGAGATTCAAGCTGCCCCTGGCATAGGACTTGGAAAACCACCTGTATTCAACGCTCCATGGGCAATGACGCTACACGAAACGGTAGTAGCAGCGGGTGATGATGCCCAGGCAGTTGGTCGAATCATAGATACGATCAAGGCGTGGAATGCAGACGCTGTCCACGGCGGCGGGAATCTTTATAGCCACGGGGATCGACTCACTGTTCTTCACACCATGATGAATGCGAAGGTCGTAATCAAGGTCGATGGCCAGGACCAATCGGTCCCGATGATTGATCCAGACTCCCTAGCGGGTACAGAAATTCGCAGCCTGGCCCTCAACTTGCCAAATGTTGATGAGGCTTTGGAAGCAACCCTGACCAATGAAAGAAAAGAGCGGATATACACGTTTGAAAACGCCGTCATCCAACTTGGTCGAGGTCAGGGTCCAGTTGAAATTGATGGTGTCACGATCAGTGATCTCAGAGCCTTGGAAGCACACGCTGACATCAATTACCCCAATGAAGCTGGTCATCTAACTTATCGAATGCGACAAGCGAGGGATCTGAAAGAGATCAAAGACACTCCTGAATCTCGCAGGCGAATGGCCGGGTATGAGGACAAAATCCTCTACGGCGAGAAGGATGAAGATTCCGGAGAAATGATTACTAGTGATGATCAGAGGGACGCCATCCGAGGTGAAATAAACGAACTTTATTTCGAAGGAAAGATGACCCTGGAAGAGAGAGATCGACTGGTTGCACTTGGCGACGAAATGGATGATCTTGGTTACCAGATAAGGCAACCAGAGTTTCTCACGGAACTCAATTCCACCACGAGAACATTCTGGTCCGCTGCTGGTGCAGAAATCACTGGAAATGGAGATGTGCTTCGAGAGAGCAACTGGGCATTACCGGATAATGCTGATCCGGCTGCAGCACAGGAGCCATCAAATATCCGAGCAGGCATGACGAAGGCTTGGGTTTCCTGGCTCAGGAACAATCGGGATCTGGCAAAATCAAACCTCGGAGCTTACGAAGCGGCGAAGACAGCGTTTCTCGGTGAACTTGGTGCTGCCTGGAATGCAAGAGCGCAGGAAATTGCCACGCCATATTCGCCTGGTGCAAATGAGGCGTATTACAAGTGGTTCAAGAATGTCCGGGCTCGAGAAGATAAGATTGAAGTCGAACCATGGGCCAAGGGTCTTGGGTATGACTACAGAGCCCTGTTCAATTCAGGTTGGAAGCCACCTGCAATAGAAATCAAAAGGGACGATAAGGGCAAGCGACTTCCCAGTGAACCTCTCGAACTTCCTGACAAACACGCAATCACACAACCGCCAACGCCAGAAGAACCTGAATTTGATGGAATCAACCTCATTACAGGTGCGGTGAAACCAAAGCCAAAGGAAGATAAGAACAATGACTGACCCTCAAGCAGATCCTCAAGTGACACCAGAAGTGGTGGAAGAACCGGATACGACAAGTGTGCAATCTGCACCTGCTGATGTTGGTCAAGAAGAAGACGCATTGATTGATACCGCCACGGGCGACGCGCCTGTTTCACTTGAAGAGCCGGAACAGGATGAGACGGCTGACGTATCGGCCCAGGGCATAGCCCCCAGCGAAGTTGATAGCCCCGATGTCACCATGGAAGATATCGAGTCGGATTCACGTCCAAAACTTCCCGAGTCTTCTCCGACTGAAGAATCTATTGAAATTGCAGCCACGCATTATGAGTTGGCTCGTGAAGAAGCCAGGAACATCAAGGCGGATCTTGAAGCTCTGGAAGAAGAGGCGAAGATCCTGTACCCAGGCGATGCGGCTGCTCAAGCTGAACACATCAAAGGCCCACCAGTAGATTTCCAGAGCCCCTCTGCCCTGGCCTCCAAGAAAGCAGGAGACCCCTGGGACGGGGCGAACGACCAATTCATTTGGAGGGGCGAAGCGAAGGGTCACATTCGTGTCCCCGGGAATCTCGAAGAACCAGACAGCACCCAGTTCAATCCCGTGGAACACCCCTCGGGAGCGACTGGATTGTACGCCGCTGGACTTTGGTCCAGGGAATTGGATTTGAACAGGGGTGATCCGATTACCCAAACCCTGAAAGCCTGGCTGGCGGGGAACAGGTTCAGTCCCGAAACCCACCCTGGCCTGTTTGCTACTCCAGTATCAAATTGGACTGGCTATGGGGCACGGGAAAGAATCCCATTCTTGTTCATGAACGCCGATGGCACCTGGCGAGACAAAGATGCAAAGAAGGAATATGAACTCTGGGAATATGACCCGAGCCATGGAATTGAGTTTGCTGAACGTCGACGAGAAACTCTTCTACAAAATTTGCAGAACGATATTCGAGATCAAGCCTGGTGGGAAGATTTGGGGAGGATTTACGAAAACGAATTGGGTATTCCAACCCCGAGTCAAATTACGACGAATCTCATTGGTGAAGCTATTGGTGATCCAATCGGCGTGGTTGAAGGTGCTGATGAATTGAGTGAAGGATTTGGCGCCGGCGTTGTGAAATTTGGATTTGAAACACTCTGGAATTTCCCGATTGAAGTGGGCACAGGCTTGTTCTCTTTATTCCTTACTGGCGATCCGTCGGCCTTACCGCACGTGCAGACATCATTGCGTGAACAATTCCAAGTCGATGTAAGCGAATTTCCTGGGCGACCGGGTACCGGAAAGCAGGTGTCTGGAGAAATCGTGGGACTCCTGTCCTCCATCATGATCCCAGCTATCGGTGCTCCTCGGCTTCTTGGCATGGCAACTACCGGGTGGAGAGGCGTAGCAAACGCCATGATCGTCGGTGGCGTTCTTGATTTCGCCTACACCAACCCAGATCACGGAAGCATGTCGACCTTCCTGAGAGAAATCCCAGGCTTGGAAGACAACGAGTTGCTCAAGATTCTGGATGCCAAGCAATACAAGAACGGCGGGTGGGATGAACGAATGGCTGGCCGTGCCATGGGCGCTATTGAGGGAATGGGCATTGGTGCTGTTGCTGAAACTGGGCTCAGGCTTCTCGGCTGGTCTCACAGGGCAATTCGTGAAACCCCAACCCTGATTCGAAACATCAAAGAAGCCCCGCTGATGCGGGACGCCCTGTACAAGATGTCGCTGAGAAATGGGATGGCCCATAAACTGAAAGCAGATGGTCTAACGCCAGCTCAAATCGAAATTGAACTCAACGACCTCGGCCTCGGACTTCGTGAATTCAAAGACCGGCACCTGATCCCCGCCCTGGCTGACATTCTCTACCAGGCATCACAGGTAAGCAAAACCCCATTGACGAAGAGGCAGGCGTTCGCAGCTGTCAAGCGGGGGTATGACAAGGGCGCCGATCTTCGACACTGGATGATTGAAATCGACCAAGTTGATGGGAGGATCCTCTCGGGAAACCTTAGCCGCCAGGCCAACAACACACTGCTGCAAAGCGATGACCTAAGTGAAGCGGCCATGATGAGTACGACCCACATCAGAAACTATGAAGATGTTGCGTCTAGCCACAGATTCCCCCCCGCCGATCGTGCGTCTCGAGGGAACCACCCGCCTTCTGGGCAGGGACGTACCAGGCCAACTCTCGATGGAAAGAAGTACCACGAGCTTGATCTCGATTCCACATCTGCAAAGGTCACGGTTACCCAAGATGATCTGGATGGCGTTTCTCACTTTGCAAAACACAAGAATGGGGAAGCCACGGCTATCGATGGCCAACTTGCCCAGCACAAGGGATCCAGGGATACGCTGGACGCTGACTTCGTCAATCGAGCCCTGCAGCAATCTGATGAACATCGATATACATACGAGCTCGCTGCAGAAGAACTGCACATCCGATTCCCCGATCTTTCCAACGCAGAACTGCGGCTGTTGCTGCAGAACATCGGCGCCGATTCTGGGGAGATTGGTGTCGACTCCAGCGTGATCCGAAGTGTAATCAGGATGGGCGATCGCCAAGCTGGACGTGCAACTGACGTTGGAGAGCTTGGTGGCGAGCGACTTGCCAAGACTGCACTTGATGAAGCGACACCCGATCACCTCAAGAACAACCTGAATGACCCCTCATATACCGGAACCATCATGTACCTGGCGGGACGTACAGATGATGTCCCAATCACAGTGCAGAACAACCTCATGGCTGAAGCCATGGGACTGCCCGGTGGGGCACCCGTATCTGATTCCGTGATCTATGAATTCATGGCAAACAATGTCGAACAGCTGACCAGGAAACTCAACTCAAAACTCCCGGCTGGCGTCGAGCCGTACCAACCCTGGCAGGTTCAATCATTGCTGTCCTCTCAGGCACAGAAAGAGATGAGGATGAGTGCCTGGATGAGTCGGGGCAAGGAGCTTGGCCTTCACACCAACATGGACGGCAAGCCAATCGTTGGTATTCACGACTCCATTGAAACCATGATGAAACGCATGGAGGCCAGGGGTATGGTCTTCCCGATCGACACCAATGGCCAGAAGTACATCTCGAAGTCAATGCTGGAAGATCCTCGCTTCAAATCAGAGTTCAAACACGATATGTCCCTAGACGCCTGGGACGAGAGAGTTCTGTTTGCAGGCGATCCCAAGAACCCTCGGGCCAGTGTTGAATACGATGACAGCGGTTTCGTGTGGATGAAATTTACCGAAGCCACAACGATTGGCGACATCTTCCACGAAATCGGACACACCGTCCAGGTTCATGCGTTCTCAGGCGCACGCCGAGGAACGACCAGTATTGATATCGACATGATCAAGGAGGTCGAGGTTCACTACGGGATCAAGGATGGAGAGTGGGAAATCGTCGACCCACTGACCGGAAAGAAAACTCCCAATAGAAAGGCTCAAGAAGCATTCGCAAATGACTTCCGAGACTTCGTTGCTTCTGGAGGGCAAACACCTCCCAAAGGAGTGAGCCTCAAAACATGGCAGCAGATTGCAGCCGAAATACGTGACACGACCGGCGACCTGATGAACAGCGGAATCCCGGTAAAAGATGCGGCCAGGCAGCTGCACGCGCAAATCCGCGCAATGGATGGTCTTCCAATTCGATGGGGCGAGAATAAGTACATGCCCTCGATTGATTGGGGAGTAACCATGGGGAGGATCAAGCAGTGGGAGGATGAAGGCAAGACAATGGACGAAATCCTCGAACTCATGGAACCCGATGATGTATTCATGGCGCACCGAGGAGAAACCCCACGCGGGAAAGATCGATCAGTATTCACCAATGCCAACAGGCTGTGGGATATTCAATCTGATGACGATGTGAAAAAACTTGCTGCGGCGCACATGGACCTGACAAGGGAAATGAACCGCCGAAACCCGTTCCATGAAAGAAAGTCAACGGAACAACTTCAACTGAATGCAATGAGAAGGCTCAACGATGTTCTTGGCCGTGGTGAACACGAGCTAGATCGAACAATTGATGAGTGGTTGAACTACGGTTCAGTCGATCCTGTGACGGGTCAGCGAATTCCCGCAGCGTTTGCCGAAGACCCTGACGAGACGATTGTTGCTGTTCAAATGATGTTGATGAACCAACTGAAAAGGGCAAGGGAAGCAGCGGATCGTTGGGAGGTAACCAGGACAACGGAAGATTACGCGGTCGTGGCCAAGCGATACATGGAATACGCAGTCATCAGCAAGCATGCCCAGGTCATGAGAACGAAATCTGGCCGGTCTTTGGCTGCCTGGAAGACCCCGTTTACCTTCCCGTCAGACAGCGTGCTCGCAACTCGAGACGGCGCCACGAAATGGCTCATTCAACAGGGTCACGACATGCCAGTCGGTGACGATTTGGTCAGGCGAATTCGTGGCCTGGTGATGCCTCGAGATGCAAGGACCATTGCTGATGTGATGAACAGGTCTAAATTGTCTACTTGGGGGACACAGGCAAATAGTTGGTACCATGAGGTATTTGTCAGCGGCCTTCTCTCGTCCCCTACCACGTGGTTCATCACCGGCATTGCGTCAATCAGCCCCGTCTTGACAACAACAATAGAGGGGATTGAAAAGGTTCTTGGTGGTGTGTTGAGAGGCGATGCCGAGATGGTCAAAGAAGCCATCACGAATTTCGGAAGGAACTACTCAAACGCCGGAGTGGCTTTTAGATATGCCCTCAAGACCTTCAGAGATGAAGAGGCATACCTCATGGGTCGGCGAGCGAGCCTGATCGATCCAGGCTGGAACCAGAAAGCCATTCACACCGATTCTGATAACTGGATTGCTCGAGGAACAATCAATTTCACTGGTCAAGGCATTCGTGTGCCCAACCGTGGAATCATGACTGTAGATGAGTTCTTTCGGCAGATGAATGCTCGAACTGATCTCCAGGCCAAGCTGTTCAAAGATATCTCCGACCGACGTATCGCCGAAGCAATTTCTGACGGGACTCTTCCCGTAAAAGCAAACGGCAAGCCGACCATGCGAGATTTACGACAATTCAGAAGAACACACCGAAACGCGATTTACCAAGAAGTAAACGCAAACATGGACAAGTTGATCCGAGATGGTCGACTTCGAAACCAGGGTGTTCTGTGGGATGAGGCAATGAAGACCGAATCGATCGCAGCTTTGTCTGATGATCCAGTCGCCCACACAAAAGCAGCGTTGCAATATGTCAACGACAACTGGTCTCCTGAACACGCAAGGCTGATTGAATATGGGGAACAGAGAGCGGTTCGCGCCGTGTTCCAGGCCGAGCTCGGTACATCTGGAAAAGCCATTGCCCACTTCCTCAATAATGTCCCCCTCGTAAAGGTAATCGTTCCATTCCACCGAACACCCTCAAATCTCTTGAAGAGATATGGGGGGTATTCACCCACAACCTTCGTCGTCGAATTCCTCGAACGACCCAGACAGTGGGCATTCGGCGGTCGACTTTTGCCGGGTGATGTGGAAGCCAGGGCATTGAAACGATGGCCTGACGTTGGCACCGAGGCTGAGAAGAGACAAGCCGCATCCAACAGGAAATTGTATATCAAGAAGAACCAAGACAAGCCATGGAGGCCAGGGGCGGGTGGGTGGCGTCTGGACCCAGACTCTCCACTTCTGAAACTCCATGAGGAGCACATGGCCGATCTTGCTTCTGGAGATCCTAGAAGAATGGCTCAGGCTCGTGGGCGACAGGCCATGGGCGCTAGCATGATATTGGCCGGAATTCATTATGCCACTAGAGAAGAGGGTGTCCGCATATCTGGTACGGGTCCAGAAGATCCTGTTATGCGAAAGCAGATGCTCGATGCTGGCTGGATGCCAAACTCCATTTTCTTCCCACATGCCGACGAACACGGCAATGCCTTCAATACAGAAACAGGTGAAGAAAACGGCACGTGGGTCAGTTACCAGAAACTCGCACCGTATGGCATGTGGTTTGCTTTGATTGCCAACTCAGCCGAGATGCTTGCGGTACTCGAAGAAGAGGGCAATGAAGAAGAGTTGGCAATGTATCTTTGGGCTTTGGCTTATGCACAGGGCCAACTTATCAAGGATGCGTCTTTCCTCAAGGGTATCGGGGACACCATGGAGATATTCGAGGGTGATCCAGAGATAGGTCTCCGAAAGATAAATCAACTCATCACGGCAACTACCTCCCCAACGGGAATTGCACCTGAAGGGGTCAGGGTACCCATTCCTCCGCCTTACCAATCACTGGCCAGGAACTACAAGATATTTGACAACGATGTCATTCGTGAAACCACATCACTCATTGATGTCGGAAGAACCAACACCTGGCTTGGCGATCCAGAATATGCGCCGCCTGCGTTCACTTACTTTGGAGAGCACAGACACCGGATAACTCCGAATGCCGGATGGGGTACAAGATGGATCAATTTCTTGTCCGCCACCAAGATAAACACGGTCACTGACGATCTCGCTTACGTCCTTCTTGATAATCTTGATTATCCGTTTGTGCCACCAAAGCCAGTAAAAGAAGGACTTCGCCTTCGAGACTATCCTGGGCCAGAGGGCTACAATTGGTCAGCATATCAATACTACCAAGAGCGAATTGGTGACATCAAACGACACCAAGAATGGCCGGATGGTACATCTGGGTGGTACACATTCAAGGAAGCGGCTGTAGAGATGGCATACGGCGCGGGTCTGGTTTTGTGGGATCGAATGGGAGAAGAAGATCCTCCGGATCCCGCCAATCCCAAGAAGACCAAACAGGTCGAAGAGATTCAATTGCTTCACCAGCAATATGCAGCACAAGCCTGGCAGGAAACTCTACAAGAAATACCTCTTCTCAGGGCACACCTGTTGGAACTCCATGCAGAGAAGGAACGTGGCAGGGCCAAGAATGCCGACCGAGACGGGCTGCACAACGCTGCTGGAAGACACAGGGAATCAGCCAATGAGTTGTCTGCGGAGAGTGAAGAGTTGAAGAGGCTTCTTGATAATGTGGGAGTTGCACCGTGAGTGATCTTGAAAAGATGAGCGAAGCCTTTGACCAGGCTCTCCTGAAGATTCTGAAAGATGGCCGCGAGGTTATCAACCGAGATGGCGATACGGCCAGGGTTGAAGCAACAGCTGCAGACCTGAACGTGGTTCGCCAGAGACTGAAGGATTGTGGAATCACAGCAATGCCAACGGCAAGTAACCCGATTGGAAACATCGTTGCTGAGATGCAAATGCGGGGGCTATCCATGCCGGAAGTCGATGACGGCGAGGATGCCGCTACAGCTTGACGGGGGTAACACATGGCATGCGAACAGTGCGGCGATGAAGCCATCGCTCGTGAGGGCTATCCCCTGGTCTTTGTTGACTGGGTAGACAGCGCAGAAAACGCCGAGAATCACAACAGTGATGTCTCTGTTTACGACCTACCGGAACCCCAACGTATCTTCCAGTGTGGATTTCTGATTCACGAAGAGGAGGGTCACATAGTGGTGGCTGGGGCTGTCAAGCCCTCTTGTGAGTCGTATGACTACTGTATCGCTATACCACGCGTCAGCATCAATACGATTCGCCAGCTGCAGTTTGCCATGCCTGAACAGGAAGCAAATTGATGGGCGCCCGAAAGCGTCTTGCCAGGTTCGCGGCAATCTCATGTACCCACTGCCCATTCCAGCGGAAAGAGTCCATCGACCAGGTCATCACGAAATTGTCCGATGGCGGACCCTATGGTCCTCTCACTGATTTCATCATGCTCGGTGATCTTCACGAATCAGCGTGTGCTTCTGTTCACCCTGGCTCTGAATACGGTCACACCCTGTCCGACGAGTACGAGGCCGCAGCTGGAGTGTTGGAATCGATTCGGAAGGTACTGCCCAAGAAATGCAACCTCCACTTCTTACATGGGAATCACGATGACAACCTCTTGGTAAGTGATGGTCGCAGGACAAATCCAGCTACTCGTGATCTCCTGGTGTGGTCAAACACACAATGGGCGAATGTCTATGCCAGGTGGAAGCAGTACCCGTATGTGAAGCCGTCGATTCATGATCAACGTGGATGCCTTCAAATCGGCCAGATGATTTTCGCACACGGGTGGTTGAGTTCCGGCAATAGCGATGAGATGGAAGGTCTACAGTTGGCCTATGCCTGCGGGGGGCACGCACACCGTTGCGTAGTTAGGGGTCACACCCACAGACCACGTGATGTCATACAGTGCCAACGCAGTCAAACTGTATTGCTACCCTATTGGGTAATCAATGCAGGGAGCTGTGGCCCACTCCAGCCAGCCTGGATGGCCAGACGCGATGTAAGTCAATGGCGACCAGCAATTGTTTGGGGAGAGTGCAAGGTCAATTCCCCAAGCCGCTTCGCTGCACGTGAGTGGACGGCTCATACGGAGATCCTCCTATGACAGAACGCTGGACCTGGGATCAAATCGCCGAGAGAATAAGCATGATTGAAGGTAAGCCGATTTGTCGACAACGATGTGAAACCGTTGGCAAGCGAGCTTTGACTAAACTGAAAAACGAGATACTAAAGGATCCAATTTTCATAACTATGGTGAGGGATTTGGGTCTCAAAGTAGACTCGGAGTAATTATGAATGATCAGCTCGAACAATATGTGCAACGACTCGCAAGCGATTTCGAGTTCTTTTGCACCGAGTTGTGGAAATCCATTGATCTCCCATCCCTTGCACGCCACCAAAAGCAAATGGCCAGGTGGCTCCAAGACGGCCCCAGGCGACGGGGTATACGAGCGTTCCGTGGTGCGTCGAAGACGTGGGTTACCCTCGCCTACTGTGCGTGGCGCCTATTCAAGAATCCGAACGAACGAGTACTGCTAGTCTCCAAGTCGGAGAAACACAGCAAAGATTCCCTGTTCATGGTCCGCAGGTGGATTGGCCAGGTCTCGTTTCTTCAACACCTAGTCCCAGACCGTCGAAGCGGACAACGCGACTCGGCTACGAAGTTCGATGTCGGTCCAAGTGACAACGACCGTGTCCCCTCGTTCACAGCTGCGTCGATCACGGGTCAGATCACAGGTACCCGTGGCACCGTCATCATCTCCGATGACGTTGAGACCGGGGTCAACACGCTCACATTCGAAATGCGGGAGCGGCTCCGAGAGCAGGTCAAGGAATTCGACAACATTCTGATCCCCGGGGGAGACATCATCTTCCTTGGAACCCCCTGGCACTTGGAATCCCTGTACGACAAGCTCGCCGA
>Ga0114908_1001522_pt1 | contig 11738 bp, 6 predicted proteins | sample MalvireepMed_s17_FD_87292 | JGI IMG/M metagenome (GOLD analysis project Ga0114908, IMG submission 87292) | Marine viral communities from the Global Malaspina Expedition - Malaspina viral metaG DeepMed_s17 | ecosystem: Environmental > Aquatic > Marine > Oceanic | place: Mediterranean Sea... | reverse complement strand
TATTTCGATAATAATTGTGTTTATGGGGTCTTTAGCAATAAAACAACTGCCTATATCGCAGTTTCCCCAAATTGCGCCTACCACAGTAAATATATTTGTAGCCTATCCGGGCGCCAGTGCAGATGTATTGGTAAAATCTACCCTTATTACATTGGAGAATTCAATAAATGGGGTGCAGGGAATGCGTTATCTGGCAACAGATGCAACCAGTGCCGGTGAGGCCACATTACGAGTTATTTTCGAACCGGGTACAGACCCCAATGATGCCGTGGTACGGGTAAAAACGCGGGTCGACCAGGTAATGCCTTTGCTGCCAGAACTGGTACAAAGGGAAGGGGTAGTGATTACACCTATCCAGCCGAGTATGTTAATGTATGTAAACCTCTACTCGACAAAGAAAAGTATGGATGAAAAATTTCTATACAATTACGCCAACGTAAAAATGATCCCTGAAATAAACAGGATTAAAGGGATCGCAAGATCAACAATTTTGGGTAGCCGTAGATACGCCATGCGTGTTTGGTTAAACCCAGATAGAATGCGTGCCTATAATGTTTCTGTAGATGAAGTTATGGAAGCAATGAAAGAACAAAGTATTGTAGGTAGACCAGGGCGTTTAGGTAGAAGTTCGGGAATAGAAGCCCAGTCTTTAGAATATGTACTTACCTATAAAGGACGCTATAACGAACCTGAAGAATACGAGAATATTATTGTTAGGGCAAACCCCGACGGGCAAAGTTTGCGCTTAAAAGATATTGGTAGGGTAGAGTTAGGAAGTGAGTTTTTTGATATCTATTCTAACCTGGACGGTCACCCCTCTGCGGCGATCGTATTAAAACAAAGTTACGGTAGTAACGCCAGTGATGTAATTGAAGAAGTTAAGGCGGAATTGGAGAAAATGAAAGAAGATTTTCCTCCGGGTATGGATTATAAGCTTAGCTACGATGTATCACAGTTTTTGGACGCTTCAATAGAGCAGGTAGTTCACACCCTACGTGACGCTTTTATCCTGGTAGCTGTTGTAGTATTTATTTTCTTAGGAGACTGGCGTTCTACCTTAATTCCTATTTTGGCAGTTCCTGTTTCTTTGGTAGGAGCATTTTTTGTGATTCAATTCTTCGGAATTTCAATTAACCTGGTGACTTTGTTCGCTTTGGTACTGGCAATTGGTATTGTGGTAGATGATGCCATTGTAGTCGTCGAGGCCGTCCATGCGAAATTCGATGAATACCCGGATATTTCTCCGTATGTAGCGGTAAAACAGGTATTAGGAGAAATAGGGGGGGCGATTATTGCAATTACTGCAGTAATGGTGTCGGTATTCCTACCTATATCATTTATGTCTGGACCAGTGGGAACATTCTATCGACAGTTCTCTATTACGATGGCCAGTTCGATTGTAATTTCAGCAATTATAGCACTTACCCTTACTCCGGTTTTATGTGCGATGTTACTTAAAAATCACCACGGTAAAGAACACAAGCAAAACTTCCTTACTAAAGGTTTAGATAAATTCAATTCAGTATTCGATAAACTTACCGGCAAGTATGTTGGGGTTTTAAAACGAATGGTAAGTCGTAAATGGTTAACCTTCGGAATTTTAATAGCATTCTGTGCGGGTGTTTATATTGAAAGTCAGGTGTTGCCTTCTGGTTTTGTGCCTAGTGAAGACCAGGGAACTATTTATGCGATTATCCAAACCCCTCCCGGAGCAACGTTAGAGCGAACTAACGAAGTTTCCAGAAAGCTACAGGCTATTTGTGAGGATGTAGAAGGAATAGAATCGGTATCCTCGTTGGCCGGTTACGAAATTATGACTGAAGGACGTGGATCTAACGCAGGGACTTGTTTGATTAACCTTAAAAACTGGTCTGACCGTAAACATACAGTTACCGAAATTATGGAAGAGCTGGAGGAAAAATCCAAAGACCTAGGTGCGGTTATCGAATTCTTTGAGCCGCCGGCAATTCCAGGTTTCGGTTCTTCAGGAGGATTCTCTATGCGTTTATTAGATGAAAACACTGAAACCGATTATCAGGATTTCGATAAGGTTAATCAGGAGTTTATGGAGAATTTAAGAAAACGCCCTGAACTTAAAGGACTGTTTACTTTTTTCGCCGCGAACTATCCGCAGTACGAGTTAGAGTTCAATAATGAACTTGCCATGCAAAAAGGAGTGTCGATAGGTGATGCCATGGAAAACCTGAATATCCTAATTGGTAGTACTTACGAGCAGGGATTCATTAAATACAACCGTTTCTTTAAGGTGTATGTGCAATCAGATCCTCAGTTTAGACGATTACCTTCAGACGTTTTGGATATGTATGTGAAAAATGACCATGGCGAAATGGTGCCGTATTCATCTTTTATGAAACTGAAGAAATTACAGGGACCAAATGAGGTAACTCGTTTTAACATGTACAATTCGGCTGCGATTCGTGGATTACCCGCTGAAGGCTATACCACCGCAGATGCTATTAATGCTATTAAAGAAGTTGCCAAAGAAACGCTTCCTAAAAATTACGATATCGCCTGGGAAGGGTTATCTTATGATGAAGCACAAAGGGGTAACGAATCGATTTATATTTTCCTTATCGTATTGGCCTTTGTTTACTTTGTTCTTGCGGCGCAGTACGAAAGTTTTATAATTCCGTTATCGGTAATATTTTCATTACCCGTAGGAGTTTTTGGATCTTTTATGCTGTTAAAGTTAATGGGACTTCAAAACGATATCTACGCGCAAATTGGTTTGATTATGCTGGTAGGGCTTTTGGGTAAAAATGCCGTGTTGATCGTAGAATTTGCGGTCATGAAGCATAGTGAAGGGCTTACCGTTTTAGAAGCAGCCATAGAAGGTGCTAAAGTACGTTTTAGACCTATTTTAATGACCTCTTTCGCATTTATTGCAGGTTTAATTCCGTTGATCATCGCTACCGGGGCAGGAGCTGTTGGTAATAGAACTTTAGGAGCTTCGGCACTTGGAGGAATGTTCTTTGGAACCATATTCGGAGTAATTATCGTACCAGGACTATACTACATTTTTGGAAGTCTTGCTGAAGGAAAATCATTGATTAAATACGAAGACGAAAATCCATTAACCGAAGATTTTGATTATGATAAATAAATTGAAAAAATATAAACGTTTCTCTTATTTAGGCGTTACAGCAGGAATTATGCTGAGTATAACGTCTTGTGTACCTTCATTATCAGAGAAAACGGCAAGCAAAGAGGTTCCCGGGAATTATCACAGTTCTCAGGACTCTCTTGCTGCTAAAAGTTTTAATGCTGCCGATACGACAAGCGCTGCTTCTATAGATTGGAAAACATTTTTTGATGATCCCAATTTGATAGCACTAATAGATACAGCTTTGGAAAATAATCAGGAGTTAAATATTATGCTTCAGGAATTAAAAGTGGCTCAAAGTGAAGTGCAGGCCAGAAAAGGCGAATATTTACCATCAATTGGTTTAAAAGCGGGTGCAGGAATCGACAAAGTTGGTAAATATACCCGTAATGGAGCAGTAGAAGAGAATCTGGAAATTAAAGACGGTAAGGAATTTCCCGATCCGCTTCCAGATTATATGATTGGTTTAAATGCGCAATGGGAAGTAGATATCTGGAATAAGCTTCACAATGCCAAAAAATCGGCAGTGATGCGTTATTTATCCAGTGTAGAAGGAAGAAATTTTATGGTCACCAATCTGATTGCTGAAATTGCTAATTCTTACTACGAATTATTGGCACTAGACAATCAGCTTCAGATTGTAAAGAATAATATCGAAATTCAGGAAAGAGCCTATAGAATTGTGAAGTTGCAGATGCAGGCCGCTCGTGTAACCCAGCTTGCAGTAAGTAAATTTAATGCAGAAGTATTGCATACCAAAAGCTTGCAATACGACATTCAGCAAAAAATTACAGAAACCGAAAATAAACTGAATTTTCTGGTTGGTCGTTATCCACAGCCTATTGCTCGCAATACCGAAGCTTTTGCAGATATGTTGCCAAAACAAATCGACGCTGGCTTACCGGCTCAATTGCTGCAAAACAGGCCAGATATACGTCAGGCAGAATTCGAGCTTCAGGCTTCAAAGCTTGATATTAAAGTTGCAAAAGCACGTTTTTATCCTTCTTTTGGGATTTCAGCAAATATCGGTTATCAGGCTTTTAACCCAGATTATCTGCTTAATACGCCAGAATCCTTAATTTATTCTGTTGCTGGGGATCTGGTAGCACCTTTGGTTAACCGAAACGCCATAAAAGCAGCGTATAAAACGGCAAATGCCAAGCAAATTCAGGCTGCTTTTGATTACGAACAAACTGTTTTAAAAGCCTATATCGAAGTGGCAAATCAGTTGGCTAAAATCGATAATCTTAAGAAAAGTTATGATTTACGTGCTGCTGAAGTTGATGCCTTAACAGAGTCTATAAAAATTTCGAATAAGTTGTTTAGAAATGCCAGAGCAGAATATATGGAGGTCTTAATGACCCAAAGGGATGCACTGGAATCTAAATTTGATCTTGTAGAAACCAAAATGCAGCAAATGACGGCTGTTGTTAATATGTATCAGGCGCTTGGTGGCGGCTGGACCAAAGATTAATCTTTGGCTTTATTGTTTGTTTATTTAAATTGCCGAAAAAGCTCTCAGAATTTGTATCTGAGAGCTTTTTTATTTCGCGTTCAAAAACCAATTTTTAGTTTTGCCCGTGTAATATTTAAAGGACTAGGAGGAAAAATTGAAGTATCATCACCTGGTAATAATGTTTTATTACCGATATCAAGGTTGATATTGCTTTTAAGCTGAAAGTCTATGCCAAAACCTATTTCTGAAGTAGGGAAAAACGGATCCATCGGTATCATTGTATTCCCATAACTGGTATTAAAAGGATTTGAGATATACTGTCCGGAAATATAGAATTTACTTTTTGAAGTTAGGCGAACATCTAATTGGGCACCAAACGAATATTTTAATAATCGCTTCGCACTCATAAAATCATATTGTTCCAAAATTCCAACAAATACTTCAAGTCTTACAAAGTCTTGCTTTATCAGTTCAAAATTATTACGAAGGTGTTTATAGTCACCAATTCCGTAAATACGGTCAGACAGTTTACTTTGGCTAAATCTAACTGATATTTCTTCTTCAAAAGAATTTTCTTCCTGCCCAAAAAAGGTATGGGAAACAAGTAAGATTAATAGTAGCGATAAATAATACTTCAAGATCTTAAAATTAGGAGACAGTATTTTAACGCTCTGCTATAAAAAAATATGGTAATCCTCTCAATATTTTGAGTTTAGGATTTGTTGTTGATGGGATTGTCTCGGTAAAACGTATTCTTTCCGAAGTTAATATGATAATCAGATGCAAAAAAGGTGCTGGGAAGGTAATAATCTGTAGTAATTATTTGTGCTCCCGATTTTTTGGCCATTTCGAAACGTGAGTAATCATTATTTCTTGCTTCAGTAGTGTTGGCGTCGGCTCTTGTTCTAATGATATAGCCTTTTTTTACCAGATCCGGAATCCTTTCATCGTATGGATCGTTAATAATCATCGCTGCGGCCTCTGGAGTGCCGGGGTCGGAATTCGTGAAAATTATTCTATTCTTTAATGAAGGGTGGTTTTTTATATAGCGTTCCATTTTTTCGCCTTTGGTATCCAGAATGAACATAAATTTACCTTTTCCTTCATTTAAATCTGGCCAATTATCCGCTAAAACCGCCTTATTTAGGGTTTCAAAATTTCCTCTAACATCATCTGGTGTAATTAAATGTTCCTTTCCTAAAAATTTAAGCAGTGTTTCATCTAATTCTTGATACGCTGCTACAGTAAAAGCTTCTGGTAATGTGCCAAAATTATTTTCTTCGCCATCTTTTGGTTCGATCGTGATAAATATAGTGGTATGATCTGGATGATTTTCAGACCAGGATTTTAGATCCTTAAGGCAATTTTCAAAAAGATAATACTGAGTTCTAAAATCGATATCTGGTACGTGTATCATTTTAAAGCCTGGTTTGTCTAAAAGCCTTTCAGGATCATATTCAGTCTGATTTTTTACAAGAGCTATTCCTTTAGGATGAGAGAATTTTCCGCCTTTGCTATCTACATAAACATCTACTTCTAAATTTCTAAGTCCCATACTTAATTGTTCAGGGATCAAAATATGTTCGTATTGTAAACCTTTTAATCTTCCTGTAGAATCCTGCGTCGCTAAATACGAATATAAGGAATCATCAATAGCCTTTTTATAGCTATTGTGGGATCCAATAACCTGAACCTGATTGATTTTTTGAGGGCTTGAAACATGTTTTGAGCATGCTATAAATAGAAATATTCCTATTAAGGAGTTGATGTAAAGTGAAAAATTTCGGATCATGAGAATAAATTAATTTCTGGCCATAAATCTATAAATAACGAAGGAAGAGAAAATTATCTTAAAATCAATTTTCATTAATAAAATGTAAACTTAAACCGGTTTAGCAATAAGAAGTATTTAAATATTATATAAAAATTAAATCGATACGATTTAAATGTTAAGGATGCTGTGGTGGTAGTATTATTTAAATATTTATTAAAACTGTATAAATGTGAAATAAATGAGCATTTCATTATTTAGTCTCTTCAAAAAACACGTCCCCCTTTTATTTAAATTCAAGTTATGAATGGTTATATAGATAGAGATAAAAAATAGAATAAATGGACACAGTTGCTACCAACAACTGTGATTTATAATTAAGCATTGTGCAACCAATTACTTAGATAAATGTATTTTAAAATTGTACCATTGAAACCGAGTCATATATTTTTTGGAATGTCGGTTTTACTAGCTTCTCAGATAGGGAATGCTAAAAGTGGTAATTTCTTTTCTGAAGGGAATACCACTAACGTAACTGTAGTAAGTTACCAGCATACTATTACCGGTACGGTGGTAGACGAAAAAGGCATGCCATTAACGGGAGCGACCGTTCGGGAAGCTGGAACAGATAATGGCGTAGTAACCGATTTTGACGGAAATTTTTCCATAGAAATTGAGAGTAATGCTTCTTTAGAAGTTTCTTATTTAGGCTATAAAAGCCTTACGGTAAAAGCTAAAGACGGAATTACTATTACGCTGGCCGCAGATCCTGCTAATCTTGATGAGATTGTACTTGTAGGCTATGGTAAGAAAACGAAAAAAGATTTGACGGGAGCGGTAAGCCAGCTTTCCGCAGAAGATTTTAAAAAAGGAATTAATATTTCTCCGGATAATTTAATTCAGGGAAAAGTAGCTGGTGTGCGTGTCGTACAATCTAGTGGAGAACCAGGAGCGGGCGTAGACGTATCTATTCGTGGTATTGGTTCTATACGAAGTGGTAGTACACCGTTGTTCGTTGTAGATGGTGTGCCATTAAGTAATCAAAATGTGAGCGCAGGCGGCCCTAATTTTGGTTTGGGAAATAGTGCTGCTAAAAATCCGCTTAACTTTTTAAATACCAGTGATATCGCATCGATAACCGTGCTTAAAGATGCATCAGCGGCAGCTATTTATGGTGCAAGAGGGTCTAATGGTGTGGTGATTATTACCACGAAACAAGGAGAAAAAGGTGATGCTACGATAACCATAGATTCTTATTTAAATGTAGCGAAAGTAATTGATAAAATCGATTTGCTTTCAGCTTCAGCATATAGAAATGCCATAACAGACTCATCATACGACCATGGCGGTAATACCGACTGGCAGGACGAATTATTTAGAACAGCCATTACTCAAAATCATAACTTTTCATTTTCTAAAAGAACTAATAGTGGCAATTATTACGCATCGCTTTCTCACATGGATCAGGAAGGGATCGTAGAGACCAGTGATTTTAAAAGAACTACGGCGAGGATAAATGCAGAAGAATCTTTCTTTGATAATAAAAGATTAAAGGTGAAAATGAACCTAACTGCCAGCCAGATTAATGAAAATGGAATTCCCAACGGTGCAGATGCAGGTTCAGACGGGCAAGTAATTATGCATGCTTTAATGGCTAATCCAACACGCTCGGTTTTTGATGCTGATGGCGATTATACCAATTTCAATATGAATGCACATTACAATCCTATGTATTTGCTTCACATTTACGAAGATAAAACCGAAACACTTCGAGTTTTAGGGAATATAGAAGCTACCTTCCGTATTATGGATGGATTAGAGTATAAATTCAATTTTGGTATCGATCGTTCCAATTCAGAGCGAAATTCAACAATATATCCAAATGTTACCGATAGAACACCTTTGGGAGCTTATGTTCAGAATAATTTAGAATCTCAAAACTCTTTAATAGAACATTATTTAACCTATAATTTTGATGTCCACAGAAGTAATTTTGAAGTTCTTGCAGGTTTTTCTTATCAGAAATTCAACTTTTCAGGAACTTCTTTTTCTACAACCAATATAAGTCCGATGGGCGAAGGAGTTGCTCCAGAATATAACCCGGGATATTCTGGAGAACAATCTGGTGTGAATGGTTATGCACAGGAAAACGAATTACAATCTTATTTTGGCCGAGTTAATTATACTTTTGATGATCGCTACTTAGTTACGGCTTCTTTAAGGGCAGATGGATCAACTCGATTTGGGGAGAACAATAAATATGGATATTTCCCATCTTTTGCTTTAGGTTGGAATATGGATAGAGAATTATTCCTTGATGATGTAGAAGAAATCGATCAGCTAAAATTAAGAGCAAGTTGGGGAGAAACAGGAAATCAGGAAGTTCAAAATAAAATTACACAAGCAAGTTACTCGCAATCTGCAGCAGGTGGTTATTACTTATATAATGATTATAACTTAATTAATGGTATTGTTGTTAATCGTACTGCAAATCCCGATTTAAAATGGGAAGTAGTGACCCAGTTTGATTTAGGAGTAGATTTTAGTTTGTGGAATAATAAGTTATACGGATCATTAGATTATTATAACAAAACAACAAAAGATGCGATCCTAAATATACCTTCAGAACCACTAAGTCCAACGACTTCAGTTTGGAAAAACATAGACGGGAAGATTGTTAATAAAGGGATTGAATTTACATTGGGGTCGAAGATTGTAAGTGCCGAAGATTTCGATTGGTCTTTAGATGTGAATGGAGCTACATTAAATAATGAAATCAAAGATTTACCAGTTTCCGAATTATATTCCGGAAGTATTGCAGGCCCCGGATTATCTGGAGTTGCCGCAAATATATACAAAAGCGGTTACGAGGCAGGTTCCTTCTTTATGTTAAAGCATCTTGGTTTTGATGAAAACGGGAATGATATTTTCGAAGACATTAATAACGATGGAGTGATTAATAGTGATGACCGCCAGATTTTTGAAGGAGCTTTACCCAACTTCACTTTTGGGATAAATACAAATGTAAGCTATAAAAGATGGGATTTAAGTTTGGCTTTTATCGGTCAAGCAGGAGGTTATTTAGTAAATAATACCAATTTAGCACTAAATATCAACAATCTGGCTTCAGATAGAAATGTACTTTCCGAATTCTATGCAGACGGTGCAAATCCGCAAAATACGCCGCAGCTTTCAACATTATATATGGAGAAATCTGATTTTTTAAGGTTGAATAATGCCAGATTGAGCTATAATTTTGATACCGCAAATCTTAATTGGTTAAAAGGCCTTAATCTATATCTAAGCGCACAGAATGTATTTACAATAACCAATTATTCAGGATTCGATCCTTTAATCAACAGCCCAAGATCAACGGGAGGTAATCAATCCATAGGGATAGATTATACCACCTATCCTTCATCAAGATCATATATGATTGGTGCAACTTTAAAATTATAAAAAATGAAATTTTCAAATATAACAGCTAAGGCTATACTTGCTATTTGTTTTGGTACCACTTTATTGAGTTGTACCGATTTAGAAGAAGAAGTAATCGATGAAGTAATAGGAGGTAAAAGCTCAAGTCCAGAGAGTGCCATGGCAGCGGCCTATGGACAATTGGCAGCAGGGACGTTTACAGATCACGGGAATGTTTTTGGCCTTCAGGAATATCCAACAGACGAATGTATGCTACCTACAAGAGGGAGCGACTGGGGAGATGGAGGAAAATGGAGAGCCCTGACCGAATTTACCTGGGGAACCAACAATGCCGCTGTGGCTTCAACCTGGAATGCTTTAAATAGTGGTATAACAAAAACACTAACTGCTATCGAATCTTTGGAGGCAAATCCAGATTACGAAAATTACGAGTTATTTTTAGCAGAAGCACGAGGTCTCCTGGCGCTATACATCTATAATACACTAGATTTATTCCAGCAGGCACCTTACAGAGATCCATTTACAGAAAATGCTGAATTAGAATTTCTTCAGGCAGATACCGAGATTGATAATTTAATTAATGAAGTAGAAGCTATAATTCCAGATCTGGTAAATTTAGGAGAGCAAAGAACCTATAACGGTCGTTTTACAAAGCAGGCAGCTTATGCGTTATTGGCCGATATGTATTTAAATAGAGCAGTATTTAAAGATCGCTATAATGCCTCATCTGGTTTTAACTTCACAGAAGCTGCTGTGGATAATGAGGGGAATGATATGGATAAGGTAATCTATTATACTTCTTTATTGATAGAAGGGAACTTTAGGCTGGAGAGTAATTATTTTGATAATTTCGCTATCAGCAATAAGTCGGGTTCAGAAATCATCTTTGCCGTAGTTCAGGAAAATGATAATATTCGTCGAAGTGATAACGACTTTGCTTATATGTCTACCGGAAGAGCACAAAAGCCAACTCCAGATAACAGAGGGACTAATGCCTCTTGTGTAGAGCCCGAATTTTATTATACCTGGGAAGGGAATCACGACGATCCACGTTTTCATAGATATTATCAATATAGAGATGGAACCTGGTTTATGAATGATGGGACAACCGGAAGTGTTCCAGCAGAAGACGTACGTGAAGATACCGGTGGTGCCTGGTTCCATTTTAACAGGGGCTTACAGGTTGGGCAACAGTATGGGCCAACTTTAGATGGTGAAGGCGGATTTAATATGACCGCTGACGGAAGAATTGCCATAAGCAAATTAGTGATGGAGAAAAACACTACCATACCAATGGATTATACTCCAGAGCTTAATTTTGATAATCCACTTTCAGCAGTGTTTAGTCAGGATCAAATTAATCGTGGAGTTAGAAACTTTAAGTGGGAGTTTGACCCTAAATATGGCAACGGTAGCAGTGCTGTTGATGTACCGCTTTATCGATTAGGAGGAATTTACTGTATGAGGGCTGAAGCTTATTTTAGAAAAGGAGAAACCGCGGCGGCATTACAGGATGTCAACTTACTTAGAACCAGTAGAACTCGTGAAGCTTTATTTGATAATGCTCCTGGAAAAGCAATTTCTTCTTTAGATGAAGAAACTTTATATAATGAGATTGGTTTTGAAATGTATTGGGAAATGTACCGAAGAAAGCAAATGATTCGTTTTGGAACTTATGATGAAGCATATACCGCTAAAGCAGCAACCCAACCTTTTTTAAGAGTATTCGCTATCCCGCAGGAAACTATAGATGTTACTCCAGAGATTACCCAAAATCAAGGCTACTAAACTATTTTAAATTTATGATACAGCTAAGAATTTTCGATATTCGAGATTAAATGCTTCGACGCTTGCCTTGAGGTAATTTACTTATTCAAAATAAAAAAGGAGTGTTGGAGGGCACTCCTTTTTTATTGGCACCGCCAAAGGGTTTAATATCCCGTCCCGAT
>Ga0114908_1001521_pt1 | contig 11739 bp, 11 predicted proteins | sample MalvireepMed_s17_FD_87292 | JGI IMG/M metagenome (GOLD analysis project Ga0114908, IMG submission 87292) | Marine viral communities from the Global Malaspina Expedition - Malaspina viral metaG DeepMed_s17 | ecosystem: Environmental > Aquatic > Marine > Oceanic | place: Mediterranean Sea... | reverse complement strand
GTTTTGATACAACAATAACAAGCTGGAAGGGATTTAACTTTCTCGCATTTATAGTCATCGGACTAAAGAAATTTTATAAACTTAAAATGTCAAGATGACTTCTAAGTTATTATTTTCTTTTTTCCTTATTAAGATTACTAATTTTCAATAGAGCGAAAATTCCCAATTTTATGTTTATATGGTTTCGTCCTGCGTCTACAAGGCCTAAATTGCTCCCAGTAGATTTCATTTTATCCAAATAGTTCAGGGGTAACTCCTAATATTATTCCCCAAAAAAACATATTTAAACCTAATATAAAAAATACTATACCCAATAATTTCTTGCTAATCGGTATAGTCTCTTTAATTAATACTTCGATATTTTTAATAGGCAAAGGAGATTGAAAAATCTGTTTAGTTTTAAGCATAGATTTTTTAACAATTAAATCTTTTACGTTTTCAATTTCGACTTTATAAATACCAGAATCCGAAATACTAAATTGGCGATATTCAATGCCTATTTTACAGTTTCTCCGAAATCTTGGCTTTATACAATTTTCTTTAAGGTCAATTACCTTTTGATTTTCTTTACTTTTAACTAAGATGCGAAAATTATCATTATTGTTAAGGTATCCTCCTCCTATAATACAGATAGTGAATAATCCAGGCTTTTTTATTACAAATTCTTTTTCTAATTCAATTATCGAAAAACCAATAATTTCTTTGGTTTGAAAAGACCTAAAGTTCCATCTAGCTCCAAAAATTGTAATTATGAATCCAACTAATCCTAAAGCTAAAAATAGTATCTGCATTTATTTAAATTTGAAGCTAACCTTTTTATGTATGAACCATTTCGAAAAATCGGCTATCATTTTTCTGAAATATTCATCTGTAATGAATTAAGTTTAGGAACTTATCAGACAGCTTTTAAATTACATTGTCTTTCTACAATTTTTTTATTTCTCTATAGGCTCATATCCATAAATGCCATTTTTGTTTTCTGGATATATTTTTCTCATAGTAAGATAATAATCTTCTAAAAAGTGATTTAGATCGACCAAACCGTCTGTATAAAACTGAATGGTATCTTTTTTGTTTTCGATTATTAAAGTTGCATGTTTTTTCTTCTTAGAAGTTTTACGATTTGTGTTTCGTTCAATAAATTTTCCAAATGGCCAAATAGTATCATTTTCTGATATTGTTTTCTCATAAACTAACTTCCATTCAGGACTATCATCTTTACTAAAATTCAGTTCTTTAAATTCTATCCGAACTTTTATGGAGTCCGATTGCTTAGTAATTTCAATCTTTTCATAGCCTTGGTATGTGCAAACCGAATGGTTAAAAAACAACTTAATTGTGTCTAAATCTGTCATTCTTTTCTTAAACTCCATTAAGTCCGTTTCAAGATCAAAGTCAGATGATTTAGGAGATTGTATTTTACTTTTCATTTCTTTTTTGCAAGCAGCTAGAAACAAAATCAGAATTAATATTTTAAGTAAATTTTTCAAGTTTACAAGTCAGAATTATAAATCATTGCAGAAAATCAGCTATAATTTTCCGCTGTAACCTAAAAATATAGAATTGCGACAAATATCTTAATTTCAATTCGGTTATAGGCTACTTTCTCTAATAGATCATTTTGAAAAACAGCTGATCACATCTTCTTCAAAATAAGGTTTTTGATTCACCCAAAATATATAATCGATCTTTAAAAAATCTTTAGCAAATGCGTGTAATACCGGTACCAGGTTTTTTCTGGAACTATTAATTTGATCATTTTCCTCATCATAATCTTCATCAGCTCCGGTTTTTCCTATATAATTCCCATCCTGAACAGCTATGCCCAGTGGAACGGTAAAATCGCCTTCGTGCATTTGGGCAAGGCTATGGTTTAATTGCGCTTTTCTGGTAATCATCAAATCAGGCCCACCCAGGCCAACCCCAATTTCTTCACCATAGTGATAAACAGATTTTAAATAGCCTTTATCTTCAAAAGGTAACCACTCCCCTGGAAAAAAATTGGCATAAACCATAGTAGTGACTTTTGGAAATGCTTTTTTCATTGCCAACATATTGTTTTTAATACCGTTAACATAAGCCTCTTCCGTAAAATCTGGTGCTGTTTTAGCGTTCACTCCAATTCCTGTTTCCTGAAGATTAATTCCTGCTAATACTTGACCAAATTCTTTCCCCAGGGCCATCAGTAAATGGGCAAACCTATCCTGTACTTTCTTATTCCAGCGCTTAGCAACCCAACCTTCTGGCTTACCGCGATCATCGTATTGAAATACCGCGCCTCCATCATATTCTTCGGTTAGCAGATAATCGGGAACCGCTTTATATTTTGTATCAAAGGTGACATCCTGCAATTGTATAAAAAGCTTTTTATCATACTTTTTAAGATAGTCAACATCTTCTTTAATTTTTGAAAAGTCATATACTCCTTTCTCGGTTTCCAGTGCTCTCCAGGAATACATAATCTGGGCACCTTTAAATCTGGAAATATAAAGTAGCGGATGATCTATTATTGATTCTCTGTCCCTTGAGAAATATACAAAATGCTGAATATCATCGTCAGGAATCGGGCAGGTGGCATCGATATATTTTTTATAAGCGTTTGTATATCTCTCTGATGGATTTTTCCAATTCTGCCCATTTACAGATGAGCATAGAACGATACAAGTGATCACTACTAAAAAAATAATCCTGGTCATTTTGAATTTTGATCTTCGGAGTTCAATTGCATTTTTAAGAAGGTTTCTACGTTTTATTGCTATCATTTATAAGTATGCTTCTATGAGCTTATTTAAAGGTTTAAAGTTGCGGAAGAATATATTTCAATAAAATATCAAAAGGTAATTTCCCCCTCCAATTTCCAAAATTACTACCGGTAAATACAATCGAAGCATTATAATCTTTAAGAACCATCATATATTGCCCGCCATTCCCCGATGCAAAAAGCACTTCGGTTTCTATGTCTTTATATTTCAGTTTTTCCCGATACCAAAAATATCCATATTTAGCGGTTGTATATGTTGCATTAGCTGTTCTGGCAAAACGAGTAAAAGACATTTCTACATCGGTCTTACAATTGGTAGATTCACTAATCCAATTTTCGCTAATGATCTGCTTACCATGCCAGCTTCCATTATTTAGAACCAACTCTGCGATTTTTAGCATATCGACTGGTTTCATAAAAAATGAACCCGCAGCATAACCATCGCCATTTGGCTTTATATACCAGTTATAGTCTGTAATTTTAAGCGGTTCAAAAAGATATTTTTTAGCAAATTCCATAAGTGTAAGACCACTTGTTCTTGAAATGATTATCCCCACAAGTTCCGGCTCTATTGAAGTGTACGCCCAATTTAAACCAGGATCGTGTCGCAATGGAATATTTAGAATGTAATCAAGCCAATCGTCTGTTGCCCACATTTCAGATTCGCAATCTGGCCCAATACCAAAAAATCCCTCACAGGCTAAGCCTGATTTCATTTCCAAAAGATTTTTTACGGTTATTTTTCCTCTTGGATCGTTTTTCCATTCTGTTATAAAATTCTCTATTTTATCCTCTACGCTAAATAAGCCTTTATCGATAGCTATTCCGGCAAGTAAACGGGTTATCGACTTAAATGAAGAACGGGTGTCATGCAGGCTATCACTTTTAAAACCGTTAAAATAGTTTTCGAAAATTATCGTGTCATTTTGGGTAATAACCACTGCATCAATGTTTGGATAGGCTTTGGAATCAATAATTGATTTCAATTCATCCAATTGCTGTCCTATGCCCTTCACATTTAAAAACAGTATAGCAATCATCAGTGGATATTTCATCTTTTTTAATATTCGCATCATTGCAGCTCTCCGTTTTATACTTCTGTAAATCAAAACATGACAAGTCGTTATTCTGAAAAACTATTTATTTAGCTACTAACGTTCAGACCTATCAATTATTTTAATGACACTTAATATTAGCATCCTTATGCGATGAATTTAATCTATCATGGCAGGTAATAGGTAATCTTTCAAAATAGTTCTTGATTGATTTCCTTTTCCATTTCTAAAATTTCCTGCGGTGATCACCACTACCGATTGGAGTGCTGGCAGTATAAATATAAATTGACCCCCTGCCCCTCTTGCCTCAATAGAATTGATGGTTTTGCCGTTAATGATGTAAGTATCGTGCCACCATAAATAGCCGTACTCATTTTTACCTCTTGCATCCTGTAGTCGTACATATTTTTGGAATGATTGCTCCACCCAGTTTTCAGAAATTATTTGTTGGCCTTTCCAACGGCCTTTATCCAAATATAGCTGACCAAATTTTAGCAAATCACGTGAGGTTAAAAGCATGCCTCCACCAAAGTAGGGTTTTGTTTCGGTATCGTCGGTTTGATTGATATAATTGGCAATCCCTAAAGGAGCAAAAAGCTTTTTATCCATATATATTTCTAATGGCATCCCTAACACCTGATTTAAGCATACTCCCAGTAAAAAAGGATTTGCCGATCCATAATCGGCATAAGTACCCGGTTCTTTCACCATTGGGGCTTCTAAAACAGTTTGCAGCCAGCTTTTTTTACGAGCCGGATTCTGATAATAATCTTCGGCAGCGAGATTATTTACATCCAGTCCAGAGCTCATCGTTAATAAATCATGGAGACTAATTTGCGATTTTAAAGAGTCTTTAGTGTACTCATACTCCTTAGGTAGGAAATCGTACAGTTTTTGATCTACACTTTCTATTAGATGGTCGTCTATCGCAATACCGATCATGGCCGAAGAAATACTTTTTGAAGCTGAACGCAGATCATGCGGGATGTGAGCATTAAAACCGTCAAAATAATGTTCATATATCAGTTTATTCTCTTTAGCGATTAATACGCTATGAACATTAATCAAGGCTTTGTTCTTAATGTCTGCAACCAGCCGATCTAATTCGGCAGTATTAAAATTAAATTTACTGATGTTTCCTGTGTCCCAACCATCATCTAAATCGGCCGGTGTTGCTGTATTCTGAATTGGAGAAGTAGCCTCCTGTTTTATGAAAGATTCCCAATCGATTTCACTTCGTGTTAATCTGGTTTTGGTGAGAAGGGCATCTGATAAGTATATTTCAAGATCAATCTGATTATCCAACAACAACGCACGATAGCGCAATCCTGTGTTATCATCTTTAAAAGAAAGAATAATGTCTTTCTTTTCAAAATGACTGGCCCACGCTCCCCTAAAGCGTTGATCGCTAAAAAAGGGATACGCGGCAAGAGTTCCGTCATCAAAACCTTCAACAGCCAAAAGTATATCATCTGATTGTAGCCCATCGGTCACCATAAAAGCATTCCAATTTCCTTTATACCGGTTCTCCCCTACTCTTTCTAAGCGGATATGATAAAAATATCTTCCAGATTTTATAAAACCGGAGATAAACTTGTCTACGCTGGTATCATATAAATGAAGATATGTAGAACTGTCAATGTGAATAAGAATATCATCTTCTGCAGATGACTTTAACTTCTTGTCTATTCGTATTTTATCATTGGCTATCACCAGATGATATGTATTAGACATCAGTTTTTCTAAAGTGATATTAAAATTGAAACTGTTCTTATTGGGCAGTGTTCCCGTCCAGTTTCCCTCATAATTCTGTTGACTATTTTGCGCCACACAGCATAGCGTTGAAAAAGATAGAAATAAGAAAATGACAATATTTTTTAACATGTTTTCGAGTTTTATGAGGAACAAAAATAGCACCCGATATGTTTAAAAAATTGTATCAGATTAACATTGTGCCACTTTTTTGATGAATTTACGGAAAGCACCGGGACTCATATTGATATACATCTTAAATGCACGATTAAAATGACTTTGATCTGTAAAACCAAGTTGATAGGCAATTTCGGTTAGTGATAAAGAATGATTTAGTAAAAGAGGGATGGCCTTGATGACCTTTTGTTGCCTTAAGTATTCTCCCAGGCTTACTGAAAGGTATCTGGAAGCAGCTCTAGAGATGTGTACAGGATGAACGTTTAGTTTTTCAGATAAATAGTCGAGGCTAAGTGCCGATTCATCATAGTGTAGTAATTCCTTTAAACCTCCTACCCAGTTTGGCTGTTTTTGGCTATCCATTTCTTTTTGCTTACTAAGGGCTTCACAAATTTGAAGTATTAACACCTCAACCGAAACCATGCTGTAACGATCAGAAAGTAAAAGTTCGCGATACAAACTGGTAAAAAGCAGGTGTATATTTGGATTTTGAATAAGCTGACTCCCTTCCCAAAGGTTAAGCTGTATTCCTTTTTGTGCAAGCCAGTTCTTATCGAATTCAAGATGAAATCCTCCTGCACGATCAGAATGTTTGGAGCCGTAATGTGGCTCCTGCCAATTGTTAAACATAAGACTACCTGAAGGACATAGCGTTTTGACTTTTTTATTACAGTCTTTCATGTTTCCATTTAAAACATACATAAAATAAGGATTCTCATGATAATGCCAATCTGTTTTCTCTGTCGTATAGACATACTGCGATAACCAAACACCATTAAAGGAGGTCTCTAAATGCTGATTTCCATAATACTGCCCTTTGTTAAGTATTTTCATCTTGTATAATTCTATGGCAAAAGTTTACGAACCCTTTACGAAAAATGCTTCTATTCTGTCGAATTTTATATTGCTGTGACTGGGTTTGTTGCTTTGCTGAAAAATCTTAAATGTAAGAATTCTAAATTTATCAAAAATCCTTCCTACAACTTCACCCTTTTTCTGCTTTGGTTTTAGTATCTACCAGTTGCAATAGGGTGTGCATTCTAAAGTTTCCGTGCATCGATTGAATATGCTCATAGGCTTTGTCTAAATCGATGCCGATGACCGAAATATAAAGCGGACGTATGCTTCCCCCGCGTAATAAGGCTTTGTAATTAGCGGTATTCGATTGGTATTGCGATTTGACGACCCCGATAATCGGTATTTTACGATCCAGTTTTTCATATAAATGTCCGCCCAATCCCAATTTATTTTCTTCCAGTATGGTGTAACCATCAATCACGATCGCCTCGATTTCTTCGAGCTTCATTTGTTGCAGTAAGCTCAGAATGCACGGTAATTTATGATTGCTGAACGTCTAAATCCATTCCGCTTCCATACCTAATTTTTCAAAATCGTCCACAATGTGGTCTTTCGCGTAACACAAGGTTACTTTTTTTAAGTTAGGAAAGTGTTTGGCATCTTCTACCGTGTTGATGTCCCAATAGTCTTCTTCACCGCTACCAAAGGGGACCAAATTCATATAAATATCGTTACCGCCATCTTGGTATATTTCGGTAAGTTTTGGAGCCAGGCGTTTAGGAACCGGAAAATCTTTAAAATATTGGGTAACTTCTTCAATAGGTTCGTAGCCTTCTTCGTCCAAATCAATTTCCCGGTCGGCATACCATTTGGCAAATTCGTGCACATCAAATTTCGGACTTAATAAACCTTGGGTGTACATTAACTCTTCTATCACCGAAAGTTTAAACCCTAAATCGGTAAAAGAAATTACCTCTTCATCAAGTGTAGGAATTACATATTTGTCTTTCGGGATTCCTTCAGCTCGATCATAAGGCTTGTAAGTACTAACTTCAATAGCCTTTACCTTATCTTCTCGCACATCAAACCAGGCACTTATCGTATTTAACACCAACGCGCCAGAAGTATCACCGTTAAATAACTTTACCCGTTGTTCCTTATGTTTACGATAATAATCCATAATGTTTTCCCCGTTAAAAAGAAAGGTGCCAGAGAATGTTTGAGACGGACTAAAATCATAAGTTTCTTTCTCCAGCTCAAGACTTATACTTTCTATATTTTTACCGTCTTTAGCAAAGGCTACCAGTCCTAAACTATCCCAGGTAAAAATGGTATTATGTTTAAGTTTTATGGTTCGGTAGGTTGTGCTAATAAGTTGTTCCAGCTGTGCTATCCCAACAGGAAATTCAATAGCGACGGTGTTGATTTTAAAGGTATTTTCAGTTAATTCTAAACTAAGCATCGTTTCAATAGGTTTATAGTTTTCCTTTTTAAAAAATTGATCAAGAGCTCTTGAAATTTTTATAAAAAGTATAACCAGTTACTTTATTGCAAAGTTGGGTTGGTTTTTTCAAAATAGGATAACCGTATTCAGGGATATTCTATGTTCTTCCGCGCCTGTTAAAATCAAAATAGGGAGTAAACCACTTTAGGTCAGGTTGCTGACGCATTTCTTAGAACATTCGTTTTAAACAATCGGGACTTAATAAAAGCTTTCCAGCTCGATGATCAGGTAAAATTCCCCATATTCAGGGATACGATATGGCTATTTTAAGAGTTAACTTTGTAGAAAACTATTTTTTTATGGCAGATGATAAAAAAGGAGCTGCATTTTTAGGCTCATTAAAACGAAATAACGATCAGATTTTAGATGATCGTGCCCAGGCAATCAATGAAGATGCCCAATTAATGTATAAGCGTGAAGTGGAAGATTTAGCGCTGAATTTAAAACGTTTAAAGCGAGACCAGGAAAATATGCTGGATTTAAATTCAGAAAATCCAAACGCGTTAATGCAAGCCGCAAATTTTGCTGCTAAAAGTTACGTGAACAGAGACCTGGAATTATTGGTGAAAATAAGGAATTTGGAAATTAAATTAGAATTGGCCAAAGAACGATATACGTATTTATTTGGTGATAAAATTGAAACATTATAATTATGGGAGGAGGAAAATTTAGTCATAAAGCTTACGAGCAATTAAGAAGCTCTAAAGGATACAGTAACAAATCCAGGGAAGAGATTTTTACCGCCAGAACCATCGATGCAGAAATGGATCCATCTACGATTAAGGTAAGGGAATCCAGGGATTCTGAAGAACACCCTGAATCCTTATCGATTATTGTAGGACTGGATGTCACCGGAAGTATGGGATTTATCCCTGAGCTCATCGTAAAAGAAGCTTTACCCGATTTAATAGGTACGTTAATGGATGCCGGTATCAAACATCCCCAGGTATTGTTTATGGGACTGGGCGATTATGTGTACGATAGCGCCCCGTTACAAGTGGGACAATTTGAATCTTCGGCCGAGTTGTTAGACCGCTGGTTAACCCGCGTTTATCTAGAAGGCGGCGGTGGCGGTAACAATCAGGAAGGCTATAATTTGGCGCATTTATTTGCCGCCCGCCATACCGCTATCGATTGTTGGGAAAAAAGAAATCAAAAAGGATTTTTATTTACCATTGGTGACGAGCCTGTGTTTGAGAATATTCCCGATGAAATTATAAAAAGATATACCATTGCCGACGAAGCTCAAAGCATTTCTACCAAAGCGATCATCAAAGAAGCGCAGGAAAAATATGAGGTGTTTCATATGCATTTAGAACATAATGAATGGTCTAAAGATGATCACCGTAAAGGCAATTGGAAAGAACTATTAGGCGATCATTTTATTGAAGTTCAAGATTATAAGAAATTAGCAAAGATTATTGCAGAAACGGTTATTAAAAACCACCAGCCTTCTTTTGGCAGTAGTTCTATTGATGTAGAAAATATGTTGTAAATGCCTAAATGCAGTATAGTCATCGATTTAGGATTTGGCGATGCCGGGAAAGGGCTAACAACCGATTTTCTGGCTTCGCAACATCCTAAAAAAAGTCTGGTCATCCGTTTTTCAGGAGGGCATCAGGTAGGTCACACCGTTACCAAGCCTACCATCACGCATACCTTCAGTAATTTTGGGTCGGGTACGTTACAAAACGTCCCCACTTTTTATACAGAAAAAACCACCATTTTTCCGCCGGCCATTTTTCAAGAAGGAAAATTCTTAAAAGCCTATCAACCCCAACTGTATTTGCATCCGTTGGCGATGGTTACTACCCTTTACGATATCGCTTTTAACCGAGCGGTAGAAAAACAGCAACAACACGGATCTTGCGGCCTGGGTTTTGGGACAACCATCGCCAGGAACAAGGAAGAAATCTTTTTTTTCGCCAACGATTTGCAGTTTGAATGGGTCATTAAGCAGCGTTTAAACAGCATTAAAACCTACTACGAGCATCAACTGAAAGCGCAGCCTAAAGAGGTTAAAAAGTATTATAAAGAAGAGCTGAAACAATACGATGAAACCTTCTTTATAGAAAGCTGCAAGCACATTCAAGCCTTTTATAGCATTGTAGATTTGCCTGAATTGGTTCCGGCATTTGAGCATTTTATTTTTGAAGGAAGTCAGGGAATTTTATTAGACACGCAGTATGGATTTTATCCGCACACTACCTGGAGCAATACCACCTCTAAAAATGCCCTTCAGCTGATAGAAAAGAACCTAAAAACCGCCAAAATCGAGATCTATTACGTTACCCGCTGTTACCAAACCCGCCACGGGAACGGACCAATGAGTGCCACCAAAAACGTGCAATTACAGAACAATGAAAACGAAGCCAATGTAGAAAATGAATTTCAGGGAAAATTCCGAACCCAAGCATTAGACGTTTCCTTATTAAATTATGCGTTAAGCTGCGATGCGATTCATCATCCAACTATCCCTATCGCTAAGAAATTAATGGTGACCTGTCTCGATCAGCTTCCTGACTTTTCTATGGAAGGATTCGTTGAAAAGCTAGAGGTTCATTTTCAGGAAATTTATGGAAGTTATGGTCCTGGTAGTACTACCATAAAACCCATTCATCAAAAACCGGAATAGTTGGTTTACGCTTAAAATCCCGATTTTCAGGGATTTTTTTAGCCCCAATCTATACTACTTTAGCCAACTAAAAATATTAGTATATGATGAATCCCAATGCGGTATATTATACCAAACTACGACATAAAAAGTGGAGTGATTTTAATTTTGAGCCCGTTCAGGTCACCTTGCTACCAGAAGATATCGACTATTTAAGTTATGAAAACAGCTTTATATTTAGGGATACCCTGCTAAAAACACTGGAAGAATACACCCAACAGAAGGTTTTTAAATTACTATTTATTACTCCAGATCTTAATTTCAACACCAACTTTTATGGTGTTGCCTATTTAGAACATAAAGAAGTGCTTACGGTTAGCTTTCAACAAACCGAAATTTTTAACTCCTGGTACGATTGCATCATCGATGAAGAAGACGAAAATAAGCCTCAATTATTTATGTTTTCCAAACAGAGTTATAGTTATCGACCTATTGATGAAAAGCTTCAGGAACAAATATTTAATCATACCGGGGATTTTATAAGTAACGCGATTCCCAATGAATTTATCGCGGAAGAATTAGCGAAGGAAAAAGCCGATTTTTTAGCGCCTTTTATACATCTTGATGCCACTTATAATCTGGAATCCATAAAGCAGAATTTTGAAAAACTGGTCGCTAAAAATTCGTGGAACGTAATTGCACCTAAAGATCATCAACAAATTTATGACGCGTTTGAAGCCGAAGCAGGTTTTGCATTTCCGCAGTTGCTCAAAGATTTTTTAAGCCTGCACAACGGTGTGGAAAATACCCCTTTTCTAAATGCCGAATCGATTTTAAAGGAATGGAAAGAGTGGCAATCTGTTTATAAAGATTGGACGCAGGACGAATTATGGGACACTTATAGCGAAAATGAAGGGAAAACCTTATTGATGTACACCACGCCGTATTGGATCCCGTTTTTCGATTTATACAACGGTAATTTTATCGCCTTAGATTTTGCGCCTACAGAAAAAGGAACTCCCGGTCAAGTCATACGTTTTGGTGCAGACCAGGAAATAGGTTACCAAATAGCAGAAAG
>Ga0114908_1001512_pt1 | contig 11764 bp, 3 predicted proteins | sample MalvireepMed_s17_FD_87292 | JGI IMG/M metagenome (GOLD analysis project Ga0114908, IMG submission 87292) | Marine viral communities from the Global Malaspina Expedition - Malaspina viral metaG DeepMed_s17 | ecosystem: Environmental > Aquatic > Marine > Oceanic | place: Mediterranean Sea... | reverse complement strand
TTCTTCTTGGTATCAGGGTCGATATAGAAATCGGCATACCTCTCGTCGATATAATCCAAGATGGCCTGATCGACTGCTTGGTATTTTCCTTCGCGGGCCGAAGGCTTCTCAGCCTCTTTCTCCTCAGCCGCCTGTGGGGCGGCTGGGGTCTTCTTACCCGTGATCTTGGGCTTGGGGGGGCGGATCTTTCGCCACCGGCCAGCATCACCCATAAGGTGAACGCCTTGAAGGTAGGGATTTGCCCCCTCTTCCTCGATCCTTTTCGCCAGGGAGGCAACCTTTGTTTCTCCCCCACCGAGCAAGTGGATCCGCAACGGAACATCTGGGAATCGAACATTGCGAACAAACTCTAAGACCTCTTCCTCTGTCCACCTCTCCTCGTGGGATGGAAGCCCAAAAACCGCAGTCTCCATATCGTCGAAAGTATTTATAACTTCTGACCAATGAGTTAGGATATCTCCGTGGCCTTCGACACCTGAGACAGGCTTGCTTTTCTGGATTCCAAAAATCACATTGGCACCAGACTCCGACAGGCGAGAAATAGCATCTGTTTCTGGTATTTCGGGATGTGTTCGTGTGCTATATGAAAGATCTGACAAGAGTTCGACCGTTGCATCATGATCCCCGACAACATCTGGTGCGACCACAAACACATTGATTCGTTTGTTCTCTTTGACATCTGCGATAAAGTCATTGTAATAGCCAAAAACTTTTGGCCAATCCACAGACTCACTATGCGTAAAGGCAGTAAAAGCACCCGAGTCGATGAACACCTGACCACCACTATTGGCATAGTCAAGGAGCATCTTGCGAACGCGTTTACTAGGAGGTTTCCAAAGAGATACCCCAAGAGGTCGACCCGCTGCGATCTCAACTTCCATGTCTGCTGGACTGGACGTTAGCCCACTAGAGAAGTTAGAGATTGCCCCTTTTGGGAGTCCCTCAGCCGCCGCCTTGGGGGCGGCTGGGGCTTCGGTATCGACACGATCAAACCTAAGACCACCGTCAGGAAGCTCCGTCTTGGTAAACCTGCCCTGCGCAACTTCTCTCTCTAATATCTGATTAAATTTCATTCGTTGCGGAGTTGTTGCCTGAGCATCGGGCTTGACGGTAAATGAAACGATTGCACTCTGGTAAGCCTTCATGTGAGGCGATGAATCAACGAATTCTGCTTTACCCTGACCGTACATAAGTTCCCAAGATTGTTTTCTCCTGCTGAGGTGTCCTTCAATACCCTCCGTCCTCGCATCGAATTCAAACACAACTCCCTTGTTCGCGCCTTGGCCCAAAGCAAGATCGGGGTCGTTGGAAGTCCATAGATCACCGGCCTGACGCTGCCCCAAATCCCCCCTCAGATTGGCGTCACTTAGCCCTTGAATCAGGTCACCCGCAGCCGCAACAAAAGTTTCGTGGTGCAATTTTTCCGTATAATCTGAGAGTGGACGGCGAATCCTCCAGCCACCGGATTCGGATTTAAACTCCTCAATTGGTGGGAAATGAGACTCCACCTCAGCCGCCCCGGGGGCACCCCGCATGTGCTTCCTTGGTTTTTTCAAGAAGGCTGCCTTCTTCTCTTCTTCTCTCTTCTCTTCTAGCCTCTTCCCTTCTTCTATCGCCTCCTCCATTTCTTTTATGTCTGCTGCCCTCACTGCCTGCTCCCAATCTCTAGCCCTCCCTTCTTCTATCGCCTCGTTCATTTCTTTTATGTCTGCTGCCCTCACTGCCTGCTCCATATCTCTAGCTAACTCTTCTCCAGAAGGCTCCTTCCTACCTGTAATCTTGGGCTTGGGTATCTTCCTGCTAAGCGCAGCAAGCTCATCACGCGATAACGGCTTCCCGTCTTCTAGTCTTTCCGCAGCCATATCAAACTGCTCAGGCGTGATTGACTCGGCCTCAAGCAGATCTTCTATATGCTTCGCCTCGGCGTTGTATTCGTCAGGAGATAGGTATTTCCCGCCGGCTTCCGCTTGTGCAGGCGCTTCAACCTGGCGACCAGACCGCTTGGCAAGATCTGGGTAAGCCTCTAAGACCTTGTCTGGGACCTCTTCGCCCCTCTCTAGGGCATCTCGCACAAGAGAGCGATGAAGATAAACGCCCAACTCGAAGGTGTCATGCACCCGCACACCAGAAGGGTCATCTTCCTTGAATCTGGTCGGGCTGAACGCCGGAGCGAAGACTTTCTTCGACTCTTTTGACCCCTTCACTTTGTACCTTGTTGTGGGGGGGAAGAACTTGTCGAACCACATATTCCCAAGGTGCTCAATCTCGTGACGAACCTTCCCAAGAGAAGTCTTAGGGGTCACGAATATAACCGCATTCTTCAAGGACTCGCCGTATATTTTCAACTTGGCCTCGTTTCCAATTTCGCCCGTATCAGCAGTGCCCCTCATGATGCCGATGGTAACATTATTTTCCTTTATAAACGGGTGCTTTTCTCCGTAATGATCCAGAAGTTCCTGCGCGTTTCTGGCACCTGTCTCGCGGATAATATAATCGTCCGTTTCTTGTGACCACCGAAGGGCGTGGGGATCACCCTCGTTCACAAACTCTTCACGAGTCATCTTATACGCATCAGGCATTGCCTCTTGTATTGACGGCAGACCACTCAGCTCCTTGGGAGGAAGAACTTTGTCAAGCTCTTCGCGGCTAAGACGAATCTCTTCCGACGCAACAACCCGCCCTGACTCAGGTCCCTTCTTCCCCGCAATACGCTTCATCTTGGCCATCTTTTCATCAACATAGACTGTCTCCCCGACAACCTTTTCCGCCTTAGCTAAGTTATCCGCATACTTCTGGTACTTTGAAACCTCCTTCCGAGTAGCAGCCCTACGGAAGTGTTCTACAGCAGCCTCAGGGTTGTCCTGCGCCATCAACTCCTCGCCAAGCATGTTTTCGATGCGGGCTGCAATGCCTGCCCCAATACCAGTCCCTTTGAAGGCCTTGTAGATGTCCCCGTAATCTGAGAGGTCTTTATCGAGACCGCTAATTATTTCAGCCGCTTTGGACAGACTACGCCTGGAGTGACTCCGCTTACTCTTAGCTTCAGCTTCGATCGCCTGGAAAGCACGTGTATTGAACCCCTCCTTAGCAGCACCCTTCGGGGGTGCTGCTGGGACAACCTCTTCAACTACGGGGGCCGCTGGTTCGACTGGCTCTACCACCTGGTCGGGCTGAACAACGGGCTCAGAAACAACCTCAGTAGGCTCAGGAACAACCTCAGTAGGCTCCTGAACCTCAACCTCAACAGTAGGCTGAACCGCAGGAACCTCGGGAACGGGCTCCTCGACCCCCATAGCCTCTTGGCCCGCTTGAAACTGCTCTAGCTGCTCTTGGACCAGACGATCCTCCCCAGCTATCTGATCCATTTTGGCTATGACCTGGTCCACTGGACCACGAGCACTCTTTAAGCCTGCTAGGAACCCCTCTCGCCCCTTCTTAGCACGAAGGGAGTCTGGAACCTCCTTACCAAACAGCTTCTCAGCGCCTTTCCGGCTAAGAGTCTCCAGCCCCTCAACATCAATCTTATCCAACAGGTTCTTCTTGGCCGCCTCATACGCCCCACCACCAACATCTGCCGCCTCCCTAAGAGCGCCTATCTCGTCTTCGATATACTCTCCCACCTCTAAGCCACCAGCCAGTTGAACCTCTTGCAAAGCTGCCTTTAGGGGCTCTTCTCTTTTGAGTCGATCTGCATACTCTTCGTCGGTCTCTTCCTCTTCCCTGGGTGTCATATAGTCGTCGCGCTGCTCTTTTGCGGCAATATCACGAGCTATTTTCTTAGCCCTAAGACCCTCCACCACCTCCTGCTGCTGAGCATGTTGCGGTGTACCCTCTTGGAGTTGATCTAATAACTGCTGATGAAGATCGGTCTCCTGCGACAGATCGTCAACTGGTTCCGCAGACGACATAACAGCCCCACCAGCCCCCGCCATCGCAAACGCTGCAAGCATCGGACCAGACTCTTCCCAAAGCTCCTGTAGTGCCTGCTTATTGGTCGGATTGGAGAGATAGTTCGTCCACAGGCGAGCAAGATGAGGATCCTCCGCCGCAGTAAAACGAGACCCCTTCAAGGCACTTCCGAGGACCTCTTCGAGGTACTCTTCTATCGGATTAAAAGAGACCCCAAACTTCCGAGAGAACTCAGCAGATCGCTTCATAAGCGCAGACCCAAGCTCCCCAAGATGAGACTTGGGAAGACGAGAACTAAGCGCTCTAAATGGCGCACCTGCCCCCTTCATTAGCGTAGCACCTGACCGCTCAGTCATAATCTCCAGGTAATGAGACCACATGGCCTCGTAAGCATGCTTGCCGATCGACACAGAATGCTCGTTTGCCACGACCTTAAACCCACGAGTTCCTCGCTTACCCCTCAGCTTAAAACCAGGATCACGACGCCGCAAGAACTCATCAGCTATACGCCCCCACATTATGGGACTAGTCGATTGATGGGCGACACCACGGGCAAAGCCCGCAGTCGTAACAGCAGCAGCAGCCCCAGGAGTCCTACCAGCAACTGCACCTAAACGACCAAGACCACGAATGGCGGCCTGTTGCCCGGCCATTCTACCTGCGGTATAAGCCCCCCCAGTCATGAAGAACTCTGTTGCATAACCAGGTATGTAAGAGGCTATATCAGCGGCCTTTACCAACCCCTTACGCTTTGCCTTGTGCTCCTCCTCAGCAATGTACATCCCCAACCGCGTGTAATCAGAATCACTCCCCTTGCCAGCAGAGATCCTTTTCATGGCGTCGGTCTTGTCCTTATGGGACATCGCACTCCATAACGCCCCAACTATCGGCATTCGCGCAAGAGCACCACGCATCGTCCGATCGTCTAAACTTCCATACTGTTGGTCATAGACAGGATCCTCAAGACGCCTCTTGTTATGATTAACCGAAGCAAGAAGACGTTCACCACTGGTCAAAGACTTATCGTGAGAGGCCTCCCAAGGAAGCCTCTCACGATACCTCTGAATATCCTTCTCTCGTCCAAGGGCCACACCTGAGAGAGACTTGTTAAGAGAGGCCTGTAGCTGCTCCTGGGACATCCCAGTGTACTTCTGCTGGACCTTTGGATCCTGAAGACGCCTCTCTACGATGGCGTTAATCTGGTCCTCCCGGCTCATCCCAGCCCACGCCCAAGCATCAACATCGCTTGGGCGGTCTAATGGAGGCGCAACACCGTACTTCCTTCCCTCCTCAAGATGCTGATACCGCTGAGCCGCATGGGCTTCAAAGTCGAAGGGAGTACGGACAGGTGCAACTGGTGAACCTAGATCAGGCATCTGCTAGAACCCCGCATCTTTAAGCGAATCAACAAGAGCATCTCCATGAACCTGGAGATAGACAAGCTGTTTTCTCTCGGAAAGATCCTTCGACAGAAAGTCCTTCCACACCTTGTTTCTCGTGAGAAAGAAGGGCTTGCTGGCATCAGCAGCCCTTCCGACCATCTTGATCACTCGGATTTCGTCTTTAAGTTCTTCACGAGTTATCCCCACGCCACCTTTTCCAGTCAACCTTGGGAACGGGCTCGGTTGTTTTCCCATGATGCGATCTAAACGCATCTTTGTGTCCTTAGAGGCATTCTCGTCGTTCACAAGGCGTCGCACATATCCACGAAGGTCTTTGTAGAACTCATTATACTTCTCTTTACCAAACGACTTGGACACCGTCCGCTGGTCCAATTTCAGACTGGAATAGGCTTTTGGGGTTGGAACCTTCATACCGGGAACAACCTTGTTCATTTTTTCAGACACTGCCTTGTCAATCGCTTCCTGCTTTTTGACTGACACCGCCATCGAATCCTCCCTCTTCGAGGCCGCCTTTTCCCGCTCAAGTTTCACCTGTGGTGGCACCGCCCCTTTAAGCAAGGTCTGCAACTGGCGCTTTGGTCGCTCGTAAACCTGCTCCGCTAAAAACCCAAGACCGGCCTCCTGCACACCAAGATACTTCTCCACAGGCTTAGCAAGAACTTCAGGAGGATCTTTTCGCTTAGACACCGAAGTTATTCCCTCCCATTCCGGCGGCAATTCGCCCCGATGACCCTGATCGGAATAAGCGAGATCGGCAGTTGCTTCCCGACGCATTCCGGCAGCCTCAAAGGGGGTAGGCTGCGGCCTCTTATACACCTTGTCTCGCACCTGGGTTTCTTTTTTCTCTCTCGCCTGCTCGGCAAAAAGATTAGCCTTTTCAATGAGCTGTGGGGTCAACGGAGCACCTTGATGTATCTCCTCAACAAACTTGCGCTCAGGCGACCCTGGGGGGTAACTCTCTTGTATGACATTAAGCACCTGGGGATCTATGCCACCAGGAAGACCCTCAGTACCAGTTGGAGCAGCAGTGGTTTGGCTAACAACATCAGGGATGACGCCTTCCATGATAGGGCCGGATGGACCTACAGGAGGACCGCCCGATGGATCTCCCTGACCAGAACCCTGAAAGAGCCCTTTTATTGAATCCCACACGCCTGGACCTCCATCAGCTTCTTCTGCCTCACGATAATACTCTTCCATTCCCGCCGAGATCAACGCAGCTTGTTGACCACGATTATTCGGATCAAGACCGCTCATCCCAAATTTATGAGCATCCACCAGACCTGCCGATGTGAGCGACACCCTTTGTACAACAGACTCCAGTCCCGTCTCCTGGTCTATCTCCTTCACCATATCGACCTTGAAATACTCCCCAGAGAGTTTGCGTCGACGATCATTTCTACCCTGCTGCCTCTCTTGTTGCTTCTCGGTCGTTGGCCCAATATGCTTGAGACCACTTGTATCCACTTCCATCACGTGAGTCCGTTCGTTTGGACGCATCACAGCCGTAGTCTCATACCTCTCCCCATCCTTAACAATAATCTCGGGCTTCCACTTGGACCAAGTCTTCCACTTCTCCAAAGTCGCACTTTCCGACAGACTCCAAGTAACACCACTGCCATCATAGTTATTCTGATTCCACAGATCCCCTTCTTTATGATAACCCTGTTCCCAAGGCTTCTTTTGGTACGCTTCATTCTCATGAAGTTTCAGTTGCTGCTCCCGCAACTGCTGCACCTGTTCTCTTTTCTTCTCGTCGCTAATACGATCATCAGCATTAACGTCACTAATCTGCCCCTGAATCTCTGTATATGCTGTTTGGCCAGCAACCCCCAAACTACTGAAATATTGCGACCTGTATATCCTGTTTTCCGTAGCAGCCTCCTTGGCTCTTGCCTGATCTCCAGCCTGCTTATGCCGCTGCTCATTTTCAGCCGTCCTGTTGATATGATCGATCTGAGCCATTCGCTCCGCATCGGCTGCGCGTAATCGATCTAGCTCCTTACTACCCTCAAGTCTCAGGTCAGCACGATAACCCTCTATGTCCCGACCATATTCCTGGGCCCTTCTTTGGGAAGAGTCCTGATATTCTTGATCGGCCTGCATCTTCTGCATAGCAGACGTATGCTGATACTGAGTACGCCAGGCATCCATTGAACGGCTGAGGTTGGCCTCCTGGGTGCGTTGCTGCATTTGCAGCAACTGCATCAGACGCGCCCGTTCCTCCTCCTCACGCTTCCTGGCAGCTTCACCAGCACCAACCTGGTAAGCAAGCTGACCAAGTGCGCCCATCGGAGGCATATGTTTAAATTCAATTACCATCTAGGCTATCTCCTTCTAACTTCACTAACAGTACCTGGCCTAGAACCCTGCCAACTAGGAGGCATATAACCCTGACCAGGAGGCCTTTCTCCCCTAATCGCCGGATTCATCTGCAACCAATTGGTATACTCCCCAGCATTTGTACGCAGATGAGCAAGATAAGCTGCTTTTTTAGCCCGACTTTCTTTTGCGGCTTCCGTCCGTTTCGCAAGATCTTGCCCCTCAGCCTGCTGCCGGGCTCTCAAGGCCTGCATAGCATTCTGCTGCTCATTCGGACCTTGGAACTGCGGAAAGGCACCAGGACGCTGTTGAGGACGCTGTTGCGGAACAGGACGCTGTTGAGGACGCTGTTGCGGAACAGGACGCTGTTGAGGACGCTGTTGGCCTTGTTGGCCTTGTTGTCCTTGTTGTCCCTGTTGCCCCTGTTGTCCCTGTTGGCCAGCAGGAGCCGGTCTTCCAGCACCCATCGGCCCCGCATCAAAGCCCCGCGGACTCATCAAAGACCACTTATCCTCCTCGAAAGGATCAAGAGGACCAAGGTCCTCTTCCGCCAAAGGATCGGGATTGACGCCCGGCATCCCAGGAATACCTGGATCACCAGGATCACCAGGCGCACCAGGCGGCTCCCCGCTTGGATCAGGCCAACCGGGCAACGGCCACGTAGGCAGTTGAGGAACCCACGGCTGAAAAACCCCTTGAGAATCATCGGGAGGAACATCACCACCAGTTGGATCAGTAGTAGGAGTACCACCATCATCACCATCACCAGTCGGAGGAACATACCCAGGTCGATAAGGACCACCAGGGGCTACTGCGTTAGGATCATACCCGTACTCACCAGGACCAGGGGTATAACCAGGTCGATAAGGTCCGGGGGGGGTGGTAGTCATACTGCCGCCACCGCCGGACAATAAGTTTTGTATAGTAGGACTAAAAATATTAGAAACAGGTGGAGAAGGATACGCACCATATGTGGGCTCTTCTTTCTCGCCCGCCTTCGCCTGGTCCTCCAAAGCCTTCTTTATGGCTGCTTTTATAGCATCCATATTCACGCCACCACCACCACCCTGCGGCATGGGAAGATTCGGCAATTGTCCGCCCATCATGATTGGAGCCATCACAGCACCACCAGCGGCACCGCCAAGTCGACTCAGCCAACTCATCATCATATTCGGATCCATACCCGAATTTACAATCCGTTCGTAAAGACCACTTATAGATCGAGCAGCACCACCACGTTGCGTAACATCGAATTGATCGCCACGTTCCTGTGCTCCAAGTCCGGCCTGGCCGAGACTTGCATCGTAACGAGGCATATCACTTAACGTCTGAGCACCCAACTGTAACCCAAGACGATTGATATCGGCCACGGAACGCCCGCCTTCCATCAAGTTGCGCCCAGCTATGTCCTGCATTCCCCTGCCATAGGTTATATCTCCGCCAATACCCTGGCCCTCAAGAGTCCCCTCTTGGCCAAGACCAAGTCGCTGCAAAGCATTCTGCAAGTCGGCCCCACGAAGACCAGACTGCAACAGGGACTGCACAGTCAAACGACCCATCGAACCAGCCTCACCCAGACCACGACCAGCAAGATTAGCACCAAGTGCAGCACCCTGACCGCCAAGCTGACCCGTTGCACCTATCCCTTGCCCAGCAAACCCCGCCTGAGACGCCAGGTCCTGGCCAAGAAGACCCCGCTCACCACTCAATCCAGCAACACCTAACTGACCCGCCGCACTAACTCCCTGACCGCCTAGTTGGGTAGCAGCACCAACCCCCTGGCCAGCAAGAGCCGCCTTTGCCCCAAGACCCTGTCCAGCTAAACCGGCAGCAGCACCAACCCCCTGACCAGCCAGACCAGCACCAATACCCATCTGCTGTCCAGCTATAGCACGACCACCTTCAGCACCCATCCGGCCAAGAGCCTGCTCACCAGCAAACCCCTGTCCAAGGGCACCGATCTCCCCAGCCATACCCTGACGGCCAATATCACCCGCCATACCACCCAAGAATCGCCCACCAGCAGCCTGCTCCCCTAAACCAGTAAGACCAATTTGACGAGCAGCACCCAAGCGTTGTGCATCTTGACGTTCTAAAGCACCCTCGCCACGAGCACGACCAGCAACCCCTTGGGCCAACTCATCGCCAGACAACCCAGTAAATGCCCCCAGACGCTGCTGAGCAGTCTGATCTTCCAACTGACCCATGGCCGTCTGCTTTTTGGCCATCAAGGAGTTCCTCAGCCCATCCACCATTTTCAACGCAACAGTCGTATTAGACAAGCCACGAGAAGCTAAATTCTGGACCATCCTACCTACCGCTGATTTTTCCATCTCAGCAAACTGCTGGTCGATCCTCGCCTTCGCCCCCTGGTACAACTTTTCAACAAGCTCCATGCCCTTTGATGTACGACCGCCATAACCAGCCTCCAGGGCCGCCTGATTAGCACCCATACGACCCATTAAGCCCTGCTGGGCTTCTCTGAGCCCAGCAGCCTGAGCTTCCCCAAGAGCCCCAAACCCTTGCCCCAGAGCAGCCTCACGAGCCTCAGCAGGCCCCATCACACCCTCTCTAGTAGCCGCCCCAGCAGCCCGAATACCGCCAAGAGTCTGCCCTAAAGCAGCCTCTTGGCCTGTCCTGGCCGCACCAAGGTCCTGCTGATACCCACGCATAGCCTCACTGGCACGCGTCGCTGCGCCTGCCTGCGCACCACTGACATCCCCACGAACCTGACCCAAGGCCTCGCCTAAGGCCCCTTGCACAGCTTGACGCCCTTGGCCTAAAGCGCCACTAACGCCACCACGAGCCGCCCCCAAAGCCTCCTGAACAGCCCCACGGGCCTCACCCACACTACCTTTAAAGTCCCCGAGTGCCCCACGAGCTTTGGCCGCCATACCCGCTTGAGCGCCGGAGACAGCAGATTGGACAGAGTCAATCGCCCCACGAATGTCACCCTTAGCATCGCTCTTTGCGCTGCTAAGCATATCAGTCAAGGTTGACTTTTCTTCACCCGTAGCCGCAGATATTTGATTAGTTAAGTTCTGCATGTCTTGCCGCGCGACATTTCGTTCCGCAGCATTAGAACTCTTCAACCGACCAAGAGCAGAGGACACATTTGACTTTAAAGCGCCCTTTTCACCACCGGTTAACTCAGTGATTTTTTCGATGTTCCCATCGAAGACGGCCTTTGCTTTTTCGCCAACTTTACTCGTATCAGCAGCAATCTTATTCAGATTGCTCTGCAATTGAGTCTTTACTGTCCCTCTGAGAGACTGATAGGCACTAGAAAGAGCCTTCAATTTCTCTGGACCGGCATTCTCAATGTAAGACTTAAACTCCTCAAGAGGACCAAGAGCCAACCGCAACTGCTCTTTAGCAGCCTCTTCGCGCCTAGCAAACGCATCTTGAGCCATCCGCAAGATCTTATCGAACATCGACTGGTTTGACCCACCGACATTGATAGTAACAGGCCCATACGGTGAACCCGTATTAGGACTAACGCCCTGAGGCTTCCCTTGTCCCCCAGTAATCACAGGATCATGACTTGGAAAAGGCGTGATCCCTTGACCGCCTGGAACCCAAGGATATTGTTCAGTAGCCATTATTTATCTCCTAAACCATTCCGGGCCACATGCCAGCCGTCAGACGAGGCGGACGAGCAGGCAGCGCCCCACTACCTACCGCCAAGGCATGAAGTCGAGGATCAGAACCCAGCGAAACACCCTGACCAGTCCTCAAGTCATTTGGATTCCCCCCCCGTTCGCGTGCTCGCCTACGTGACGCTGGAGTCGATCCACTAGGATACGGGTTCCCCGGACCACGTATACGTGGTTGGGGACCAGTAGGAGTGGGACGAGGAGGCCGGGGTGGACGAGGGCGGCCCGCGAAAGGATCACCAGGACCACCAGACCATGGGGCAAGATCCTGGGGTTTCCCAATCATCTGGGGTCGCATCAATGCCCCACCAGAACCCCCACCGAAAGTCGTCAACTCCATCACTTCCTCTGGCGACAGACTAGCAGGAGGGGTATAGGAAATAGGATCTATGTCAATGTCAGGAAGCCCCTTTGGTGGTAAAGGACCGATTGGCCGCTGGTTGGGGATCACCGGTGTCGGAAAGTTATATCCAG
>Ga0114908_1001506_pt1 | contig 11796 bp, 10 predicted proteins | sample MalvireepMed_s17_FD_87292 | JGI IMG/M metagenome (GOLD analysis project Ga0114908, IMG submission 87292) | Marine viral communities from the Global Malaspina Expedition - Malaspina viral metaG DeepMed_s17 | ecosystem: Environmental > Aquatic > Marine > Oceanic | place: Mediterranean Sea... | reverse complement strand
GGCCGCGTTCGCGGCCGCCGTTAGCCGGGCCTTCTCCCTGGCGATAGCCGTGGTTTCGGCCCCGATCACGTCGATTTCCGAGGGCGCGAAGAAGTCCCTCAATTCCGGCACTTCCGCTCCGCCAAGACCCAGCAACCCCTTTGCCTGATTCACGCGGGCCGTCCGCGCATCTTCCAGTGTCGCGAATTCCTTTAGTCCGGCACCTATACTCTCCTGGGCGAGAGCGAGATACGCCTTTTCCCTGGGATCGAAAATATTTTCTCGAATATCGGTTCTGAATGCTTCGGAACCCTCGACAATCCCCCGGTTGATCAGGTCCGTGCGGCGGCGCTTTTCCTGCAACTCAAATACCGGGTCGAGCAATCCCCGTCCCCGGGCAAATGCCGCTCTTGTCGCCGCATCGCGGGACGCCCCGAAGTCCGCCCCGTAATCGAGCGAACCGACCGCTGCCGTCCCCTGAAGTTTCGCCGCCTCCGCTGCCGCAACTTCGAGATCGAATATGCGCTGCATTTCGGGCGATAGCGTGAGCTCCGATTCGGATCGGCCCGGCCCCGTGAATTCCAGGCGCCCGGATGGCGTTGTTTGGTTAATCCTGTTCGCGGCCATCTGGAGAAGCATCAACCCTTGTGGGGATGAGGGGTCGATATCACCAAGACCGAAGAGGCCGGCTGCTGCATTGGTTGCGGGTGTCGATCCCACGCCGGCAGGGACACCTCCCGCCATCGCTCCGCCAGGGAGCATTCCTTGCTGTGTGAGTTGTCCTGTGGGGGGCAATCCTTCAACCCCAGGGATGGGAGGTATTGGGCCTGCTGCTGCCGGACCCGGAGCGACACCTGCATCGGCCATGCCCGGTCCTGGAGCACCAGGAGCCATCGGAGCACCGGGTGGTCCACCCATCATGAGTAGGCCACCAAGTTGGGGCTGTGTCGGTCCCCCAGGAGCGCCGAGGGGGAGTGGCGGTCTCAGGACATCAGGATATTGTTGTCGGAGTTGGCTTGGGCTTGCCGGAACGAAAGGAGCGCCCGGCAAAGGAGTTCCTTGAGATGCCCCGGGCAACCGAAAACGCCGATTTATTGCCATTACACCAATCCTCCGGGAATGAATAGATAATCAGTCCTGTACCATTTCACTTCCTGATCCGTCGTCGCACCCCTCATCCGGTGGGACACAGTGAAGCCCTGGCCCGATGCGCCGAGCATATCCTTTTGGGCGCTGATATCAGGCGCCCAATCGGCCGTGTCCCAGGACGCCACATCCCATTCCGCTCCGGCTGATTGCGATACCGCGTCCTCGCCGGGTGTGAATACATCAGCGAAATCGTATGCGAGGCCGCTGTTAAAGCCGATGCTTCCCTCGGAGGTCACGAAGGGGCGAACGCCTGTCATGCGCTTCAGCTTGGGCGTTTCCAGCGCATCCCAGGCCGTCCGGACCTCCCAATTTATGGCATTCCCCGCATCGGAATATCCCGAGAACGCCTTCATTACATTCCCCAGCCCATCGCCAAAATAGAGATCCCCCCCGAACTCTCCCCACGCCCTCGCGTTAAGACCCTGGAATCGGCACCAGGCCTGTGTAGCTATATTCTGGACGTGCTGCTCGAATTGATCGCTCGACACCGGGACGTTGAATATCAGTTTATCCCCGCTCAAGATCGCCTGGAATCCATCGTTGTCCGAATAATCACGAACTGCCCCGGCCGCAAGGCCGCTCATTTTCGATTGGTTCGTGGGCAGTTCCCCGGTCCTTAGCGTCTCGGCAGTGATCCGCTTGTAGTCGCCGCCCAGGAGGCCCGTGAGGTCGCCTCCATGCTTCACGAATCCATCGCGGGACATCGGCCGGCCCATATCGTAGACGCCCACGAGCGCCCATTTCGCGGCATCGGATGGGTCCGTCCCCGAATAGACGACGACCTGGCCCGTGGACATGATCACGACAAAGAAATCGTCCTGCCCCGACCCGCCATCGACCGTCCATGGTTCGATTGCCACGATCTTTCCGCCCTTACTTGCGACGGACCCGAGCTTCGAGAGGGCGAAAATAGTCATCGTGCCGCCAAGGGTAAGAACCGCTGAATACCAGAAATCCGGGGAATCCTTTGTCCACACGAACGAGCGCTCCTTGAATACCTGGATGCCGGTGATATCCGCCACCGTGAGGCCGCTGCCCGATATCGTGAGATTCGCCCAGGTCGATCCGTCCCATTTCTGGGGCACATTCACGCCGTCCACGAATGCGATCTCCCCGTTCATGTTCGCCCAGTCCCATCGGCCCGAGGACGTCAGTCCGGTTTTCAGGCTGCTCGCCGCCCCGGCGGTCGTTGCGTTAAATGCCGCCGTATCAGAGAAGGCCACCATTCGCGAGTTTGCGCCATCATTGAATTCCGCGATGGTTTTCACGTCCCCCGATCCCACGCCCGTTCCGTGCAAGGTGAAGCCCTTCCGCACACCAACGGCCCCCGGCTCGGGGAATACGTTGTCCATAACTCGGGCATCGTTTTGGGGGATAGAGCCGAAGGAGTCCCGCGTATTCAGGCCGCCATGGGGGGCCACACGGGAAATGAGGGATACCTGTCCCCGCCCTTCATTGAATATGGCCGCATGGCGCGCCCGTGCGCGTCTGATGGCAACTGCGGGCAGGCTCACAGTCCGAAACTCCTGTCGTTGGAATATGCGTGTAAATAAAACGGCTCCAGGCGGCCATCCAGGCTCAGGGACGGGACGTCCCCATCCCGGCCCACGAATCGGTCCATGCGGTTCTCGGCCCTCATCTGAGCGGCTGCGAACGGGAGACCCACGGATTCGAGGAACATATAGGTGGCGTATAATTTCAGCAGCTCTTCATCGATCAGCGATGTATTCGTGTCCGCAACGGTTTCCCCGGAAAAATCGAAATACTCCGATTGCCCGCTGGCGAGTTGTACCCATTCGTTTGTTATGTATTCGTAGACGTGCGTTTCGGTTGCGGTGGGTTCCGGTTCGATGAAGAATTTATTGACAGCGCTCGATGGCTTCACACGGAAGGATGGCGGCCGCGATAGGACGGCACCCCCGCTTTTTATGCCCTGCCAGTCCCTGGCCGTCAGCGGTCCGGCGTAGGCCAGCGTGTTCGTCCGGTCCCATTGCGTCCGGCCCTTGAAGCGCAGGAAATCGGACGGCAGCGCATATTCCGCCGTCCCGCTTGCGGTCGAGAATGTATGCTCTTTCGTCAGGATCGTGAAATCTATCAGGTCGCTCAATTCTTTTCCGGCCTGATTGATCTTGGCCATCATCCTGACGACCGTGGTATCGGCGTTATTTATGACCGTGCCGGGAACCGGGTATCCGTTCTCCCTGCTCATCTGCTCGATCATGGTGAGAAGGCTCACTTTGCAGCGGCTTTCCCCTTCCCGTGCACTGGCCTATTCCTTCTTCTTTGAAGCCCTTCTTTTTGCTCTTGGCCTGGACAATTTTGCAATCCTATCGTGCGCCTCGTCCAGCTCCTTTTTCAGTTCCGCGTTTCGCTCTTCCAGTTTCGCTACATCCAGGGTCAGCCTCTCGTTGCTGGCTTGCATCGTGCCCTTGAGGGTGATCGCCTCTTTCGCCTCTTCCTCGAGCCGCTCGACCTTCTCGCCGAGCGCCACCATTTCCGTGTGGCCCTGGAGCCACTTCCTGCAATCGTTTCTAAGATTATCATACTCCCGGCCCAATTTAGAAATTACCGGATCGGGCAAACAGACCAGGGCATCCACGGTCATCACCTTGAAGGTCTTGAGCGTGGCGATCTGCTCGGGGCGGATCAGGCGGCAGGACTCCAGGGGCGTCCCGATGGTGGGCTGCTCCTGGTTGGCCTCGAATGCCTTCCATTGATCCGGCCAGCGCAAACGGTGCTCTTCCGTTACCGGCGTGTCCATCGCCTCGACGTATTGCCCGGGAATGACGATCCGAACGTATGGGATGTCCTCGAATATGTCCCTTCCAGCGGCCTCGCTCTTCGCTGTGCGCCTGATCGCCCGGGTGTAGAAAAGCGGAACGGCCGTGTCCTCATTCACGCCGCCCTGACCGTTCCTGACCGCCTCTTCAAATCCCATCACGGGAGCGCCACCAAGATCATCCATTTCATTCCCTTTCAATATGGCGGAAGGGGGAGGGGCTAGCCCACGGGAAAGGTGCTAAACCAACCCCGCCCCCTCCCTATCCAACCGACCGCCCGGCCGGCTGAAATTCTCATCTGGTTCCTTGGGCGCCATCCCGTTCATCCACTTCTCGTAAACCCTGGCCCCCTCATCGAGGATGGCCGCTATCATGCCGTCCCCGTGAACTTTCAGGCCGATGTGGGGCCAGAGCACCCGGATGATTTTCTGGAAATCCTGCGCCTGGAGAATCATCCAGGGCTCGCAAATGAAAGAGCGCGCCCCCACGAATACGGGTTCCGGCCATACGTCCATCCCATCGTTCCATTTCTGCGGGTATGCGTGATGCTTGTCGCCGGCCACGCATGAATCCATTCCGAATATTTCAAAATTGCGGAAGCCCATGTTGAAGCCCGACATAAGCGCATGAATTGCGACCGTTGACCCGGATGCGGAGATGTAGTCGTATCCCTCCCTAGCTGCCAATATCCGTCCATCTTCAACCTTGTTCCCATCCGATTCGATCTCTTCCACGTTCGTAATCATGTCCCATACCCGCACATCTCGATCCAGGCCGTTAAACTGAACAAAAACCCTCGGATGGCAACTCGAGGCAATCAGGTAAATCGTCCCCGGATTAGAACCGGCGACAAACCGCCAGTTCTCCTCATTCTTGTCCACGACCATGCAGGCCCAGGGCGTAATCCCGTTACTGACAAGGAATTTATGCGCGCCATTGCAAGCGAGGATTTTATCGCCCACCCTCCAGGACCCGCGCACATCCTCAAGGGAATCCTTCAGGGACGGACCGCCGGCCACGATCACGAGCGTTCCATCGCCCCTTGGCATTTCCTTTGAATTCCCGAGCGAGCTGGAATACTCCCGGTTGCGCTGCAATTCCTCAGTATCGCCGTTGTATTCAGAGCGCATCTCTATCGGGTGCATATATCCTCCCCCGTTGGGGAGTGGCGGCCGGTTCGCCTAAAATAAACCGCCACCCCCCTCGGGCGTTAGATTGCCTCCACATGGGCGCCATTGGTCATGATCAGTTCCACGGCCGTTACGCCGCCGCTCGAGGCAGCCGTAACCGCAACCACTCCATCGATGCGGGTGGTGCTTGTAGCATCGTCCAATTTACCGGCGGTTCCCGATGTGTAGAGAGCAATGTCCGCCGCGCATGACGCCAAAACATTGCCCTTGAAGTTGGTCCCCGAAAGGCGGACCCAACCGAACTCGTTGTCGGCAAGAGCCACATCCGCCGCAACGCCTATTCCGTGTCCGACGAGAGTCAGGGCGGCCGTGAGGAGCGCCGCCTCGAAATTCTCGTCAATCGTCACGAAATCGTTTACTGCGATGGCAGCGGAGGCATGGACATAAATTGCCTCCCCGCCATCGTCCAAGGTCACTTTCGTTCCGAGCTTGAAAAGCCCGCCTTCATCGCTGCTGGTTCCAGTCCCCGCAGTCGCTACCGCGAGGCCAACGCCTAGCAGATTACTTACCTCAACCATTTCACTGTCTTTCACCTTCCCCGTGTGCGGACCCGGCTTACGCCACCAGAAGCCCCTGCCTTGCGGCGTTGGAGCAAGTGAGGTTCCCCGCGAAAACAATCGGGATCATGACCGCATCCTGATTGAAGCTCTCGCGCCGGGGGAGCGGGACCATATTCCTGGCCGTATGGGGCCGCCAGTAGAGATACTCGGTGTTCAGGAAATACATCCTCGTTGCCGCCAGGCCCGAATCGCCGTCATAAATTACCTCGGCTGTATCGAACCTGAGACCGGACGAGAATCCCTCGGAACCCATTTCTGACTGCGTGTATCTCTGGAGGTCGGTCAGCGACTCCCAGAAGAACTGGTAATACGTTTTTCCGCCAACGATGAGGTTGGTCTTGTCTGACCCCCGGGAGCAATCGATCCACAGTTCCTGCATGGCCTTCGAGATCGTTGTCTTCGAGGCCGTGACCGACTTGTCCGAGAAGTCATATGTCTGGTTTCTCCAGAAAGAATGGTTGGCGCGGTTGATGCCGCCCACCGTTCCCGTCGAGGGCGCATCCGCCACCAGACTCTGAAGTCCCCCGATTTGCTTTCCGCCGGCCCCAGAACCGTCAGAATAAATCCCGGTGGACACGTTGTTGCTCATCGTTCGCTCTGCGTTTTTGATGCGGCTTGCAAGGAGCCGGATTACCTGTGCCTTACCGGCATTCTGGATCACCGTCTCCAGGCCCGTCGCCTGGACAACGACCGCACCCTGCTTCCAACTGAATTCCGCCGCGCTCAATACCGTCACGGCCGCGAGGTTCAGTACCTCACCGCCCGAGTAATATTTGAACGTGGAGTTCTCCGCATAGTCCAATTCTTCCACCAGAGTTCGGCCTCCTGCTACCGGCCTCGCTCTTCCTGCTTTCGAGAGATGCGCCAGGAGCGCATTTCCATTCGACACGTTGTCCGCGAACTTTTCATTCCGCTCGCGCAACGTAGTCGATATTAGCTCTGACAAATTAGGATCGGCCATTTCATGGCTCTTTCCCCTTCCCCGCGTAGATCATTTATTCAGAGGCCGCTTCCGCAGCCGCAAATGCCTGTTCCAGATGATCGTCTATGCGGTCGGGAACCTTTTTGTTGACTTCCCTCGGCACGGGCGAACCGAAACGTCCTCGCGGGGCGGCGCCGGCCGATTTTGCACGCTTGACCTTTGCTCGCCTCACTTCCTCTTCGTCCGGTCCCGCCGGAGCGCTGTTCAACTGCTCGCGCACACCTGGGACCATCCAGACCGCCTCCTCGTACAGGCTCTCCAGGGTAAAATCGTTCCTTCCCTGCGTTCCATACGATATGGCGAGATCGTTCATTTTTCCCTTGACCGCCTCATAATGGGGGTGAAAAAGGACGCCCTTCTCGTCCTGACCGTCCCGGAAATACGCAATCCTCTGGGCATTGACTGCCCTTGCGTCGGCGGCCCGGCGCTCGTTTTCCTGCATTCCCGCCCGCTTCAGTTCCAGGACTTCTTTTTCCAGCCCTGCGATTCGCGGGTCTTCCGGCATATCGTCCAGGAATTCGTCATCGACGCCTTCGCCCTCCCCGGGATGGGGAGAGTCCGGGTTCCTTGCGCCGATATCGACCCCATACTGATCGGCCAAATATTTGATGCCTTCCTCCGGTGAATCCTGGAGCAATTTGTGGGCGGCCAGTAGCCGCGTCACGCCCTGCTCCATGTTCAGGCCCGCGAGATCCATTTCCGTCCGGAACGGCTCAAACGCACGGTTTATTCCGCTCAGTTCCTGCGATTTGCGGGTATTATCCGCCTCCATCGCGCCATGACGGTCCATGAAAAATTCACGGCCCTCGGCGTCCAGCCTGGAAAAACTCTCCTTGTGGGACGCACTCCAATGATCCGGGGGCTGGATGAGGCTGGCTGGCTCCTCCTCGGGAGCGCCTTCTTCATCGCCTTCGGGATCATCTGCGGCCTCATCTGCATCCGTTTCGGCTTGAGGTTCGGGATCGTCCGCACCGGCTTTCGCCTGGGTGCTAACCGGGGGCTCCGGGCTGGCTTCCTTGGAAGCGCCTGGAGGACCGGCATTGTCCTCGTCCCCTGCCTCGGCCATCTCGAATGCTGCGCTGAGGTCGTCTTCTAGCGTGGATTCGGATTCGGCTGGCTCCGCAACCGGAGCGCCATCATCTTCGGCCATCTTGTATTTCCTCCTGAGTCCTGTGGGTACTTTCCGGTGCCATTACAGCCCCGCTGATATTTCCTGCCAACTGAAATCGCCTACATTCTCGTCTTTCGGAACCGGGGCGCTGCCGTCCGGCACGTCCTCCCAACCGGCTCCGTGCTTTCGGATGTAATCGCCTTCCTTCATCCAGGCGGGCTTCTCGGTCCCCGTTTCGATGCAATCTGTCCGCTTGAGCGCTTCCCGGTGCTCTGCCCGCGAGTTGATCATGATGCCGACGCCCTCGGGGGATCGCTCCGCTATGGACTGATACGGGACGAAGGACTTTATGATCTGTGGCGCTCTCCCGAATACGGGATTCACGGTTCGCCCGGGCGGGTAGGGCCTGAAATCTCCCTTTCCGTGATCCCAGTAGCGCGTTCGGCTCATACGCTCGCTCCATCTAACGCCTTCAATTCAATCTCCAGGCGCTTTATGCGCTCATCGGCTTCCATCTTTTCGCGGGCCAGTTGCATCTTTTCCCGCTCGATCACCAGCTTCTCGCGCTCGATCTGCATATTCCCCTCGGCCTCGGCCTGGGCGAGCTGCATCTTCTGGCTCTCTGCCTGGGCCTTCATCTGCGCCTCCTGCTGTGCGGCCTGCTGCTGGGCCTGGGCAGCTTGCTGCGCCGGGTCCGGTCCCTGCGGCTGCCCACCCGCCTGCTCCTCTTCCTCATCGGATACGGCGTCGAATATATCCTCCAGGTCGCGCCCAACCTTGAAGCGGCGGCCGGCGAAGGAGAGGATACCGCCCAGCATCTCGGGCCGCAGGAATCCCACCTGAACCATCGGCATGACCTGTGCAAAAAGATTCGACATGGCGGATAGATACTCGACGACATCCTGCTTGTCCTGCGAATCGTCTGGCGCTACGGTGGAATCCGTCTCCACATCGATGCGGAAGCCCCGCTCCCCATCGTTCCGAAGGAGATCCATCACCTCCATCATCTCCTGGGGGTTTCTGGCCAGATCCATCCCGGTCATGCGCAGCATGGTCTCGGGCTGGAATTCCTCGGAGATAACCTCGGCCATGAGCCGGAAAAGATCGCGCACGAAGCGCTCCACCTCAATTTGACGGGGCCTTAGCCTGAGCGTTCCGAACTGGCTTTTGAGCCGCTGCGCGCCGAGCGTTTCCCTCGGGTCAGTAGCGCCCCGGAATACATCGCTCACGCCCGTGATCTCGAATATCGATTGAATGAGCTGCGCCCGCTGCGAGATGAGGATTTGTAGGACGTTGGCCATTTCCTGAATTGGGAGCCAATCGATCAGTCCCTGGAGGCCGCCCTTCTCGACGAGCGTGTCGTAACCCTCGACCGGGATAAGGGTGTTCTCACGGCCCCGCAGCATCTCCTTCAGGTTTTCCTTTACGGATGAGGGATATATTCCCACCACGCGGATCGCTTGCGTGATGGCGTCGATGCGCGCCGTCAGCTTGTCCAGCTCATCTGCCTGATCCTGGTACAGGGTGAATTCGGGGACGGGAACCAGCGTGCGGTTGCTCTTCACTGAAACGATGGGCTTGGGGCAGGGGAAGAAATCACGGAAACTGAGCGGGGCCGCATCGTTGTGGAGTGGTGTGTCGTGTCCCGGCGAGACGACGATCATCTTCCCGGACACCCGGTCCCATATTTCCCAAACTAGCGCCTTATCGAAAATCTGATTCCCTTCATCCTCGTCCCCGCCGATATATGTGCTCTCCGCTGTGTCCGTTGGCCAGGCATCGACCAGCTTCACGGCATTCCCGACGGTAGAGCCGAACTGCGAAACGAGGTCTTCCCTCACCATGAATGTGCGGAAAGCCACCCACCGGACGTCCGGCCATCTCTTTGCGGGGCTCTGCCGGTAATCATCCCAGGGAACGTACTCGGAGATCACCGACTCGTGGACGACCTCCTCCTCGCCCTCTTGCTCGAAAAACAGGCCGCCCTCGTCTTCGAGTATTTCAACGTCCTCTTCGACTTCCTCGTCCTGGCCAACGGATATGCGCTGGAGCGGCCCACGGCCCATGACGGGGATGTACCGAACCCGCGCCTGACCCCGCCCGGGAACCAAATAATCCCGAACGCAATCCTCGACAACATTATTGAAATCGTGGGCATCGACCGAATAGGCGAGTCCGCGCTCCTGGATTTGCGCGGCAATTTTTCCGGTCTCATCTTTGTCCCGGTAGCGCCGGCGAACGTCCGGCTTCGGGTTGCCGCTGAATATGGCGGCAAGCAGGATTTGCGTATTCGACCACAGAATATTGAAGCGCGATCCGCCCGTGCGCTCCTCGTCCCGGTAGCGGGACTCCACCTCTAGGCCGCGTGTGCGGTACTTCTTTTCTTCCTCGTCGGCGGCCTGAAGCTCCAGCATCCAGCGGCGGACAATCTTGTCCGGTCCGCCGGCCTCAGCCTCTTTTACCGTCTCGAATGATTGCGAACGATCCGCCACAACATAGCGCTTTCGCCTTTCCCGTGGACTGCGCTTATGTTTCCGTCGCTACAATGTTCTCCGCCTCGATTTCTTTCAACTTCGCTTCGGCCGCCGAGCTGTCGATCTGAGATATTGCCCAGCCGTACAGGGATATCGATGCGCCGAAATTCGCATCGATCAGCTTGGCCAGGGTGTCTCCCTCGTCCCGGGTGATCGAGCATGAGGCATCGGCACCGGCCAGTCGAAGCAGAAGATCGTAGCGCCTGGCCCTCTCGGCAGCGTTGATGGATTCGAGCGGTTTTCCGCCAGCGTCCTTTTCCCCGCCCCGCTCAAGAGCTTCGCAGCATATCCAACGCATATCGATGAACGTCATCTCTTCATAGGTCTTGAGCGCCGCCCTGAAATCATCCCGGTGGACAACATCCGGAATCTCGGCAACGGCGTCGATGAGCTCCTTCACCCTTTGCAGTAAATCCGATGGCCTGGTGGGTTCCATGCTGCCATCGTATTTCTTGTATCGCTCGCTCAGATTCAGGATCATGCCTTCCGATATCCCCTTTCCCGTGAGGGACTATATCCTTTTCTTTCCGTTTTCGCTTCCGTTCCAGCTATGGCTGTATTTTTCGTTCGCCGCGAACATCTCATCGAGCGTGTGTTCGCGCCAGATATCTTCTTTTGGTTTTGGGGGGCGGCCGCCCATGAGGCGGGGCAACACCCGCCCGATGAGGGATAGCGTATCCACCTGATCATCGTTGACCCCGGCATCGAACGTCAAGAGTTCCGAAACGAGCGCCGGCGTCCACTCCGCGCTCCGGGGGAAATACAGGTTCCCGGTGGCCATCTCGCCCCTTATCGCCTGGGCACGCGTTTTTTTATCCGACGATGACGTGAACTGGAACCGGGCGCACCGGACGCCCCGCTCCCGCATCCGAAGCGTCAGGAAGGGGCCGACGCCCTTTTCGATCTGCCCCGCCTCCTCGGCCCAGCCGATGGGCTGCCATTTTTCCATCAGATCGATTGCGGCATCGACCCATTTATCCGAGGACGTTTGCTTTCTCCACCAATCGAGGACGTATATCCGGCCCTCGGGGTCCACGCCGTAAATTCCGTGTACGGTGTAATCCCCCTCGCCATCCGATACGGCGTAATCCGAGGATGCATACACCTGTAGGAATCGGGGCGCCTTCTCGTAATACTCGATCCACTCGCGCTTGAAGTAGAGCCCTTGCTCGGGGGTGGGGGATTGCTGCCACAAGGAGGCCCAGGAGCGCTCACCGCCCGGCTCATCTTTCGTGGCCTGAAGTTCATCGGCCATGAACCATTCGGGCCAGAGCCATTCCCCCTCCTCGCGCCCCAGGATATCGTTCGCCTTCGCCTCGGCCGGGAGGCACACCACGTCCCATAGCTCGCCGTTGCGCGCCCGTATCGTCCCGCTCTCGCCCTCGTACCCCTCGGGCAGGATGCGGCCCGCAAGATCATCCTCGTGCCAGCGCGTCTGAATCAGAACGATGGCGGCCCCGGGCTTCCGCCGGGTGCGGATATCGTCCATGTACCAATCCCACGTCTTGTCC
>Ga0114908_1001500_pt1 | contig 11842 bp, 7 predicted proteins | sample MalvireepMed_s17_FD_87292 | JGI IMG/M metagenome (GOLD analysis project Ga0114908, IMG submission 87292) | Marine viral communities from the Global Malaspina Expedition - Malaspina viral metaG DeepMed_s17 | ecosystem: Environmental > Aquatic > Marine > Oceanic | place: Mediterranean Sea... | reverse complement strand
GCCTGTTATTATACCGTTTAAGGGCTGGATGCCCGATCGTTCAGAGCTCGGTAATCCCGGCGAAACGAACGCAACCAATGTTATTCCATTTTCTGATGGCTATCGGCCGATGAAGGCAATTAATGCGCGATCGCAGGCACTCACCGCCAGATGCCAGGGTGCCGTCGCCTCCAGAAACAGCGAGGGGGTCGTTTTTACTTACGCTGGTGACGCAACTAAATTATATGAACTGACGGTCGCCGAAACGGTTAGCGATGTTTCAAAGTCCGGAGGTTATAGCACATCGCCGGATGGTCAGTGGGAAGGCGTAGATTTTGGCGGCGAAATTATTATGACCAATTTCGATGACGAAATACAGAAAAAGACTGTCGGGGCCGCAGGCAATTTTTCCAATGCACTGACAAGTGACCAGACATTTAAAGCCAAACATCTTGGTGTGAATGGCGATTTTCTTGTCTTTGGTTATACCAGTGATGAGACAGACGGCGAAAAACCGAACAGGGTACGCTGGCTTGGAATCAACTCTACAAGCGATGCAGAAATTAGCGCAACAACGCAGGCGGACTATCAGGACCTGCCAGAAGGAGGGGCCGTTCGCAGAATAGTCGGAGGACGCGACTACGCCCTTGTTGTTCAGGAAAATTTGATTCGTAGAATGCAATATCGTGGTAGCCCGACGGTATTTCGAATTTATCCGATCGATCGTATGCGCGGCACGGTTCTGCCGGGTTCAGTAGTGGGTCATGGAAAACGTGTGGCGTTTTACAGCGAAGATGGTTTTATGATGAATTTTGGGTCTGGTGAATCACAGCCGATTGGCAGCGAACGTGTTGACAAGTTTTTTAAAGATAATTTTGACAAGGTTTATTTTAGCCGCATGTTTTCAGCGATAGATCCGGTTAACAAACTTTTCATGTGGAGTTTTCCGGGCGAAAGCCAGTCGACAGCGGGAGAGCCAAACAGGATATGGATCTATCACTGGGTAACTGATCGCTGGTCTGAAGCAGAAATAGACTTACAGCTTGTGTTTTCAGCCTTTCAGCCGGGTAAGACGCTTGAAGATCTTGATGATATTTCATCCACCCTGGCTGGTCTGCCATTTCCGCTCGGATCAAGGGCGTGGGCCGAGGGTGGTTTAGTGCTTGGCGGCTTTAATTCTTCAAACGTATTTTCATTGTTTGACGGCGCCAATCTGGCAGCAACTGTAGAAACAGGAGAAAAACAGCTTTTTCGGAACCAACGCGGACAAGTCAACGGTATTAGGCCTATCGCTAACGGCGGCACAATTACATGCGCGGCGTCCACGCGAGATCTGCAGACGGCCTCTGCCAGCTTTGGGTCGTCTTCATCGATTAACAGTGACGGAGTTTGTCCGGTGACCGAAGAGGGCCGTTATCACAAGATTAGGCTGTCAATAGCCGCTGGCGGAACATGGGACTATGCACAGGGTGTCGAGATTGATGCTGTACCGACCGGTTTTTGATTGATGGTATTGTTCAGTCCAAGGGCTGACGCTCTAGCCAAAGGGTTTCAAGAGGTACAGCTCGATCACGAAGATGAAGAGGAGCATCGCCGAATTTTAGCCGAGGCGGTGAACAACCTGCTTGAAGGAAAATTTAATTCGGTTGGAACGGTAACTCTGGCGGTAAGCGCAACCACAACCACGCTTACTGATCGCCGGATAGGTCCTAACTCAGTTATTTTGTTCACCCCGACCAGCGCCAGTGCGCGCTCTGAGGGGGTTCCGTGGGTAAGTGCCAAGGCAACAACGGAACATACATGTGTATTAAATCATACCAGCAATTCCGCTACGGATTTGACATTTGACTACGCAATATTTGGCTGAATCTTGGAATGGCAGTTTGTTCGAGCTGGTCGAGCCGGCTTTTGTATGGCCTGTCTGGAAAACAGTCGAACCGTTGATTGAAAAAGCACTCGACTATGCGCACGGTTTAATCAGCGTGGACGATGTCCGTTCAGGGCTGGAGCGCGGAGATATGCAGTTATGGCTTTCGTGGCATGAAAATGAAATTGAAGCTGTGTTTGTTACGGAGATAGAGCCTCACCCGGGCGGCAAAGTTTTGAATTTTACAGCGGTCGGGGGTCGCAACCGCGATAACTGGCTTGAGTTTGAGGCCGTAATATCGAACTGGGCATCCAAACACGGGTGTCGTGAACTTCGTGCTATAGGACGAACGGGATGGAAACGTGCCGCAAAGGGGTGGTCTCCTGCCGGCACTATTATAAGGAAACCAATCGATGGGCTTATTCAGCAAGGGTAGCTCGAGTGCACCGGCACCGGTGTCGACTACAACGCAAACCACTTCTTCAGAGCCGCCGGCATTTCAGGTTCCTTTTATTAAAAAAGGACTGGAAGCAGCGGAGAGGGATATTCTCGGTCGACCGCAGCAATTTTTCCCGGGATCGACCGTAACTCCATTTTCACCTCAAACAGAAGCCGCGCTCACCGAAACCGAACGCCTTGCCCTCCTTGGTTCTCCCAATATTGAGGCGGCGCAGGATCTGGCGGCACAAAATATACGCGGAGATTTTCTCTTACGAGGCAACCCGTTTCTGCAAGAGGCCGTAAAATCAGCTACAAGGCCGATGACAGAAACCTATCAACAAGATGTTGTTCCGGGTATTGATGCACAATTTAGTTCTCAGGGACGCTATGGCAGCGGTCTGCATAATCTCGCCCGACAGCGGGCCGGACTGGATTTCGCCGATCGTGTGGGTGATGTCGGAAGCCGTCTCGCCTATCAAAATTACGCCAACGAGCGCGCACGGCAAGAGGCGGCGGCGGCGGCGGCGGCGAATTTATATCAGGCAGGTTTCACGCCAGCCCAGCAACTGGCCGGGGTTGGTGCGGCTCGCGAAGGACTTTCTGACGCCCAGTTGCAGGACGCCATTATGAGGTTCAATTTTGCACAACAGGAACCAGGCATCAGAGCACGGGAATATGGAGCGCTGGCTGGTTTGGGTGGTGCCCTCGGTGGTCGCCAGGTAGCTCAAACATTAACGCCTGTCCAGCGCGGGAATCCGCTTTTAACCGGCCTCGGCGCAGCTAGTCTTGGGGCCGGAATTGCTTCTAATCTCTGGGGTCCGCTGGGGGCCTTTTCTTAAATATAATAAGCAAATTTTACGCGACAAAGTTTGATTTATGACAACAGCTAAAATTATCTCAAAGGTCGAATAATGGCATATAACATGGATCCTAGTAGATTTGCTGCCATGGGGTTACCGCAAACTCGGCTGCAATCCAGAAATCCACTGCTTAATGTATTCAGGACTGGGGCACTTTCAAAACCCGGCATGGGTAATATGCTGCAAAATATCGGATTTGCGGCCATGTTGGCCGGGGAAGGCGGTCAGCCGGTCGGCACAAGTCGTTTAGGTCGGGCACTTCCGTTTCTTCAGCAGGCATCACGAGATATTCCGGAAGCCAGAGCACAAGCCTTTACCCGCGAATATCAACAGGCGAAACTCGCAGACATAAAGGCTACAACCAAAGCGCGTACCGCGAAACCAATAACCCATGCACAAACTGCGGCAAATTACGATATTTTCCAAGCACGTAACAATGTCAGACGATACTACCAAAGGCATTATGATCCAGCAAATTTTATTGGCATCCAAATGTCACCGCGTGATTTTTTGCAGGATAAAATAACTAAAGCTGATGAGTTTGGTGTACCAAATCCGAATTACGATCCACTTCTTGCTGATGACGTAAAAAAGGCGCGGACATCAACGTTTGGTGCGCCAAGTGGTGACCTGTTAAACAAATATAGTACTTGGTTTGCCAACACACCAACAGACCCACCCGAACCTGCTTTAAATGGCAAACCGCCAGCAGCCAAAGAAGGTTCTTGGATCAAGAAAATAATTGACGGGCTGCGCAATCGGGGGTCTACCTCCACATCGACAACACCAACGGACGTGCGACTTGACCCCACAGCTCGATATTCGCCACCGATAACAAAAATGCCCAGCAGTCAAGTTGTGTCGGCATTGCCGACAATACCCACGCGTCTTGCAAACGCCACCCCAAAGGAACAATCAGAATGGATGGCTAAACAGCTAAATATGGCACCAGCTGGAAAGAAATACACAATGAAAAGTCCGAAAACAGGCGAGATCCATCAATGGTTATGGAACAAACAAACCCAAAGTTTCGACAGAATCGACTAAACCAATGGCCGAATCGATTCCCCTTTCGTCTTTGACTTTACCGACGGGGCCAACTCCAAAAGCAACAGAATCAATTACGATTGATCAGTTTCTTGCACCACCCGCACCTGCTCTGAAACCACCCGCGCTGGCAGCCCCTGTCCTGAAGCCACCCGCACCTGTCCTGAAGCCACCCGCACCTGTCCTGAAGCCACCCGCACCTGTCCTGAAACCACCCGCACTGCTAAATACATTGGGTTCTGCCGTAAAAAGTGTGGAAAGCGGAAATGATCGCTCCGCTGTCGGAAAATTGGGCGAACGGAGTGAATGGCAGGTGCTGCCGTCAACCGCAAAAAACCCCGGGTTCGAAATACCTCCGGCAGCCGATGATTCGCTGGAAGCCATAGCAAAAGTAGGTGAAAATTATCTGGCAAAAATGTACGAAATGTTTGATGGAAATATTCCTCATACACTGGCTGCGTACAATATGGGGCCAAACGCGACCAGGGAATGGATATCTAAGGGTGCTGATTTATCCAGACTTCCTCGCACGACGCGTGAATATATAGAAAAAGTACAGATGGCGATGGACGGAGCAGATACCAGACAGACTGTCTCAGCTGCACAACAAGGCCCGGGCAGACTTCTTAGCGGGGTAGGTCAATTCGCACAGGGCTATGTAGCGGTTCCGGCTGGCATACCTGAAACAGTTGCTATTAAAGCGCAGCAAGATATAGGTGAATTGCGAACTGTGTTTGACGAAATTGATCGCGGCGAAATTTCCTCAATATTTTCACCTTCACTTTATTATCGCGGTGCCTTTTCAGGTTTTGCTCGTGACTATTATCGGGCAGATGCGTCAGAGCGCAAAAAAATGCGCAAGCAATGGGTACAAAAAGACCCTCGCACAGACGCTTTTTACAAAGCCGGCGAGACCATGCGCAAAAAAGTAAGCGAAATGTTGCCGGTAAATTACGAATATCAAGACGAGTTCACGCAAAAATTAGCGGCAGGGTTCGGGTCTGCCTTTGGTTTTATCCAAACAGAAATTATGGCCCGGTTACTGCGTCTGCCGCCGGGACTTAGTACGGCTGGCGTTGGCGCTTCAACGTCTGCATCAGCGACTTTTCGTGACGCCCTGCGAGAAGGAGCATCCATTGAGGATGCGACCAAAGCCTCAAATCTTTCAGCCTTGGTCGGCACCACAGAAGCTGTTCCGGTGGCGCGTGTACTTAATCGCTTTGATAAAGCAACAGGCGGATCTTTGTCGCGTATTTTAAAGGAAGGGTTTAAAGGCGGCGTTGAAGAACTGACGCAGGAAACTTTTCAGAGCGTCATGGACAATCTGATCGCTTCCAAATTCATTGGTTACGATCCGGATCGAGGTATGCTTCACGAAACAGGTGAATCCGGGGCAGTGGGTTTTACGGTCGGTTCGTTATTCAGTATGCTGGCGACGATGCTGGGAGCGAGAGTACGTTCCGGACCACGAACTGAAAGAGAAGAACGCGAAGAATTAAAGCCGGACATTCCACCACTCGACCAGCAACAGACAATTTCTGTGCAAGAGATTGACCTGCCGATTGAACAGCCTGCGGCTCCCGTAGACGCTACCGTAGACGCTCCTGTTGAGCCCCCTGTAGAGGCTCCTGCAGAAGCTCGTGCACCACCGTCACCGGGCGAAAAAACTACTGTTTATACGCCGGACGGAAAAACTTTGGAGTTAGAGGTCGTTGCGGTATCCGAGGCTGGCACTGCTGTCATCGTTAAAGACCCGGAAGGCAACGAAGTGCTTGTCGACGAACATTTATATGGACTTGAAAATCCTTTGTCTCCAGACCGCATTGGTGAAGTTTATAACAAAACAGTAAAGTCTCATTCCGACGCCGAACTTGATCACGCTATCAATCGTGAGCAAACAAAAATGGAAACGCGCATTGAAAGCGGTCAGCCAGCGTTGTTTTTCCTGCGCAACTTAAACGCATTAAAAGTGGAGAAAAAACGACGAGCTGGTGGCGCTGCCCAACCAACAGTAACTGAACCGGCGGCCCCCGTACAACCGACGTCAGCAGGGCGAGACGAAGCAAAAATACAGGCGCACCTGCTGGATCTTACTCGAGCCGTAGAACAAGGCGATGATTTTCAGGTAAGGAATTTAAGCTCCGCTCTTTCCGACATGGGTGCTACAGCCGAGGAGATCAACTCGACCATCCAAGATATGGAGCCGTATTATCGACCTGTTGCACAGCAGACCGCAGATTTGCCGGAAATTGTTTCGCCGACAGGGCAATTCGAACAGCAGCAAACACTTGCTTTGTCGGAAATCGATTTACCTATTGCGCAGTCGCAAAAACAAAATATTTTATCGGGGATTGGTTGGAACCCTGGAAAAACGCACCGCTCTGGAGATCCGAGTCCAAGGGAACGCGTCGATGAACAAAACCCCATCAGGCGAGAAACAATTTTAAACGATTTTCTTGCTGGGCTCGGTCACACTATTTATGAGGGTAATGTAAGGCGAACAGGTGTTTTAGGTTTTTATGATTTAAGGACTCACCAGGTTCGCATCAAAGTACACGGCGATCTTGGTACGGCAGCGCACGAAATGGCGCATTTTTTAGATTACAAGTATAAATTAGCAGATAAAGTCTGGAACAGAAAACGCAAGGACAATGCGGATATTCGCCGGGAATTACAAGATATTTCATACGACCAAGGAAAATTGTACGAAGGCTTTGCGGAATTTGTCCGCCACTGGATGACCGATCCGGATTACGCAAAGTTAGTCGCGCCTGAAACATATAAATGGTGGACAAGCTGGGTCGAAAACTCTGGACATGCTGAAGTGCTTAAAAGGGCACAAACCGACATGGTTGCGTGGTTCTCTCAAACGGATAGCCAGCGGGCGCGTTCGAAGATCGGCGAAACAATCGGTATCAACGATCATATGAACAGTATCTGGGATTACCAGCGCCAGAAAGTTTTTGACGATTTACATGCTATCGGCAGAATGGAAGAAACCCTGACAGGGAAAGTAGATTCACACGGCGCTTACGTGACAGCACGACTTCTTCGCGGCTGGTACGGTGTGGTCGAGGGCGCTTTGAAATACGGGGCACCTGTTGTTCACAAAGACGGGCATACTGTTTTTACATCAATTGAATCTGGTGGTCGTCGATGGAACGGCCTGTTGGATATACTGCAACCGGTTGGTGATCGGCTAGACGATTTTTTACTTTACATTACGATGAAATCGGCCAGAGAGCTGTATGAACAGAACCGGGAAAACATGTTTACCGTGGATGAAATAGTTTCCGGACTGAGGTTGCAGAACGATATATTTGATGCTTCTTACGCCGCTTATCTCAAATGGAACGAAGCTATTGTCGATTTTGCGGAGGCAAAGGGCGTTGTAAATCCAACGCAACGCAAGGCGTGGCGGCGACTATTCTACCTGCCCTTCTACCGCGTAACCCAGAAGGGTGCTGGTGCAGACAAAGTTGCTCAAGTTCCCGGCGCGTGGCGCGGCGTTAAAGCATTAACCGGTGGAACCGGGAACCTGCGGCCAATTCTTGGCAACATAATTCAAAACGCGAGCATGTGGATACGAGTTGGATTGGAAAACGAGGTCAGGGCCAAGGTTGCCAATCTGGCTAAAAAAGGCGGCGGTCAGTTTATGGTCGAAATTCCAAAGGGTGTGCGCAAAACAGCCGTTCCAACTGCGCAGATCACAACCAAGTTTTTAAATGCGTTTGGTGTCCGCGACATAAATGATTTGCCCATAGAAGTTCAAATTGCAATAGGCGAAATGGAAGCACAGCTTGGTGCTTTTACGGATGTCTGGGTGGTGGGACAGACACCCACGCGTAAAAATGTGGTCGCTCACCTTGTCCGGGGCAAGCCGGTTTACAATGAGGTGGCAGATCCTTTGTTGTTTCGTGCTCTCATGGCGTTACACCGTCCGTCAAAAAATTGGTTAGTAAGGATTTTGGGTGCTATCAAAATGATCGGCCAGCGCTCCGTTACGATTTCAATCAGGTTTGTGTTGAGAAATGTTTTTCGTGACACGATTCTGGCTTCCATCTTGTCTCCGCATGGATTCAAAATTGGCATTGATTCGGCCAAAGGTTTGAAAAGCGTAATGGTTCAGGATGAGCATTATAAAGAGTTTGTAGCAAATGGCGGCGCTTATGCCTCACACATGATGGATGAAGACGTATTTCGTTATAACGTCGATCTTCGAAATTTTTATACAAAAAGAGGAATTAATTTAAGGTCAGTAATACACACGCCGAGAAAAATGTATTACGCATTAACCAAGCTGACCGAAAGCACGGAAATGGCAACTCGCTTGGGAGAGTACAGGCAAGCCAGAAAAAAGGGATTTTCGCCTGCAGAGGCTAGCTTCGCCGCCGGCGAAGTTTCCACTGATTTTCGGATGCGCGGAGATTCGGTAGTACTAGGGTTTCTTTATGACACAATCATATTTTTAAAGCCGGCCATGAACGGCTTGGATCGTGTGTATCGAGCTTTCACTAAAGACGAACACCGGGGTTCTGTTGCAATAAAGTCTGCTGCACTCGCTGGTGCGTCGGCAGTGCTTTACATGATCAATCGTGGAAATCCGGCTTACGATGACCTCGAAGAGTGGGACAAAAACGCTCATTGGCACTTTATATGGCCGCAGGCATGGGCCATAGAACACTGGTATAACACCGGACAGGTTCCGGAAGGTAAAATACAGGACGTCTATCACCATTATCGCATACCCAAAATCTGGGAAATTGGCGCAATGGCGTCGATCGCCGAGCGTACTGCGGAAGGAATTTTAGACAAAGCCCCGAAACGAGCAGGTATCGAAATCTTTAAGGTGCTGTACGACACTTTCAGGATTGAGTTTATACCTCACGCTTTTAGTCCTTTGATGGAACAGGCCACAAATAAACTACGGTTTTTTGATCGCCCGATTCTCACAGAGGGTCAGAAAACGCTAGAACCCTGGGCACGGACAAGCGTACATACTTCCCCGACTTTGCGGGCATGGGGAGAGTTCACCAGAAAAGCTGACTGGATGCCGGACTGGATGCGATCACCTAAGAACCTCGAGGCACTGCTGCGCAGTTACTTAAATGCGTGGGCTGGTTACGGTCTGTCGATTACTGATGGGTTATTTTTCGATAATCAGCCTGATTTGCGTTTGGACCAATATCCTGGCCTTAATGTTTTTCTTCGACAACACCCGCTTCGAAATACCAAATCTGGCGCTGAATTTTACGAGTTCCTTGAGGCAGCGGTGGAAGCCCGTCGCACAATGAGGGATATGGCGAAACAAGGAAAGCGGGACATTGCCTTTGAAATTCGTGAAAAAGACGCATCGAAAAACTACGCAATGTTGTCGAGTTATGCTACTCGATTGCAAGCTGTGAAAGCAAGAAACGATCAAATGTTAAGAATGAAAACAATCGAAGAATTGCAAAACATGGCGAGAAGTTTTCAGGGACGCAAGGAATACGCAGCAGAAATAAAGAAAATGCGCAACAATCCTGACGTCTGGAATGACATTGGTGCTATGAAACGGAAACTGCAGGACATGTTTACGGAACGGAGAAATAAACTAACTCGCGAAGCTGTGCGCAAAGTCGAAAAAGGAATGTAATAATGAGGAAACTGCTCCAGGCAGCTTCGGCTGCCCTCTTACTGACCAGCGCGATGGCGATTGCTGCTGAAGTTACCGACCTGTCAACCACGGATGCCAATAATACTGGATCCACGCTGGGAATGACAAATTCTACCGCACCCAGCAGCGTCGATGATGTTTACAGAAATTTTCAAGGAGCCGTGGCGCGGTATATAGCTGATATGTCCAGCGGCTTGACGGTGGACACGCAGTCCACTAGCACGGCTTACAGGGTCACAGCAAACAATACGACAGGGACGTTAATCGACGGCTGGATGCTGGCGCTTCAAATAACAGCCGCGAACGGGACTTCGCCAACCCTTAATGTTAACAGCCTCGGTGCCAAAAATCTTGAGTATAATCCGGGTTCCACATTGTCCGCTGGTGACATCGCCACTAACGCACGAATACTGGTCAGCTATAATGAAACGACAGGAACATGGCAAGTGCTTGCAGGTGCAAAAAGCAAGACAGCCGCTGCCGGAGATTTACTTTCTACGAACAATCTGAGTGATCTGGCTAATGCCGTTACTTCTCGAATCAATCTTGGTATAGATGGCGAAAGCGAAAACATAAAACTGGGCGACCTGGAAGAAGCCGCGCAGGTGACTGGTGTGCAGCATCTGTATATCCCAGCTGCCGCGATTCGACCGACGATCACGAATGGCGCACAGGCCGTGGCTGTAACAGAAAACACTGCCCTGCGACCGAATTATTCTGCTCTCCAGTTTGATGCCTCCAGCGACGAATCGGCTCAGTTCCATATCGCCATGCCTGACAACTGGGATGAGGGAACAGTCCGTTTCCAAATCTATATGTCGCAGGGATCGACCGGCAGCGGCGGAATCGCAATAGGGGTGCAATGCGTTGCCCTTGCGGATAACGATACATTTGATACAAATTACGGTTCGATTGTTCTGTATCACCTGACCGCCAAAGCGACACCAAACGATCTGATGGTGAGCGATGTCCCGACAGCGGCAAGTGCTGTCACCATTGCGGGTTCGCCATCTACGTCAGAATTAACTTATTGCCGCATCTTCCGTGATGTGAGCGATGCAGGAGACACATTAAGCGAGGATGCGGCTTTAATTGGTGCAAAAATGCTATACAGACTGAATGATGCAAATGCGAATTAGGCTCATCCTCGCGATTTTTCTGCCAATTTTGCTCGGTGGGCAGACACAGATGATGCTGCCGTCTTCCATACCGTTTGAGCCGGATCAGCTATCGAACCCTGTTCATTTCTGGGTCAGGAGTGACAGGGGGGTGGCAAGGGTCGGATCGAATCTTGTTTCGAAGTGGGAAGACTTGTCAGCTAATGGATATGATGTCAGCGAGGGCAGCAATCGGCCTCTTTACGTCGCGAATCAACTCAATGGATTCGCTGGTATCAGATTTGATGGTTCGAATGACAGATTAAGTAACGCTGTCTCAGGTAGCCACGCACAGCCGTTTACAATTTTTGCAGTAATGAAAACAGTTTCATGGACGAATTTCGACTATATAATCACTACTCATTCTGGTAACGCCTGGGAGACGAGACACCATACCTCAAGCCCACAAATCAGGATCGGTGGCGACGCCGCAAATGTTTGTGCTGTGAGTCTGCCAGTTGGAACGTGGGGGCTTGTGAGGACGTATTCAAACGGAAGCAGTACGGTACAGGAAATAAATAACGATGGGCCAACATCCACTTGTAACCCAGGCGGCACAGCAGCATTCGACGCGATCAGCCTTGGCTCATCAACATCCCCAGGGAATTTCAGTAATATCGAACTGGCCGAAGTTTTGATAGTGGGTGGAAACATTAGTGCAAACGATTTAACAGCACTTAAAACATATTTTCGTGAAAGATATCAATTATGGGCGGAGTAGGATGATGGGAAAATACGCAAGATTAAAGAATGGCGCTTTCAATGGGGTGGTGAGGGACTTTGCGTCTCACCCTGGCGATCCTGGCGCTCCCTGGGAATGGCTGCCGTATGTACT
>Ga0114908_1001495_pt1 | contig 11870 bp, 4 predicted proteins | sample MalvireepMed_s17_FD_87292 | JGI IMG/M metagenome (GOLD analysis project Ga0114908, IMG submission 87292) | Marine viral communities from the Global Malaspina Expedition - Malaspina viral metaG DeepMed_s17 | ecosystem: Environmental > Aquatic > Marine > Oceanic | place: Mediterranean Sea... | reverse complement strand
TTATCAGCAGCAACCTCATTAAAAGATAGTGGTAAATTGTTTAACTTTCTATCGGCAGGATTCTTAGCAACATCCGTTACTGGATAGTCTTCTGAAATTTCACCACCAATAGCCCTCTTTCTCCTTTCTCTTCCTGCTCCTCTTTGTAGTAATTCATAATCAATTTCTTGATCAGTGTATTCATCGGTTAGCATATCGTAAGTTGCATGATCCCTGTCTTTTAATATATCCACTAAAGGTAATGACATAAGTTGCTCTCGTAGTTGTATGTATTTAAGTTTAAACATAGAAAAGCTCATAGAGGAAAAATCATTATACTTCATTATATTTTCAAATTGACCTACAGCAATATTCAAAGGAACATAGTATTCATTACCACCAATTAAAAGACTACGTTCTTCTCTTGTTGTATTCGGAATAGACCATAGTTCGTCTTTTATAGTTTGCCAAGGCACACCTAATTCCATAGCTCCTTGTATTGCATTTTTAGCATTTACATAGTATGGGAAAAAATCTGCATTAGCTTCTCGATAAGATTCTAAAACTTTTTCAACAGGAACATTGTCCGATATATTATCTGCAATTCTACGTTGCATTGTATTTCTATTTCTTTTGTATTCTTTTACTTTGTATTCAAAAGATCGTTGTATTTGTTCATCACTTAAACTATAAAATCTAAAACCTGTAGCATTAGCAAAAATTTCTAAGTCAGGATTCACTTCTTTACCATAACGTTTGTATGGTGGCTTCCCTTGCAATTCTCTTAAAAAATGTTCTCCTACGCTTCCTTTCTTTCCACCATAATCTTCTGGTAAAACTTGTTTTAAAGTACCAGGAAGCAAAGTACCGAAAAGATGTTTTAGAGAAGCTTCTATATTAGCAGCACTAGTCCATTCTTCTTCAACTTTCCAACCTTTTATACGTCTACTTGTTTCTGAATCAACCCCATTTCTAATGATTGATGTAATCATGGCTTCTGTGACTAAAGCTTCACTAACAAAAGGATCAAGGAATTTTAATACTCCTTTTCCAATAGCATCTCCTATATTTTCTAATTTACTTTCCTGTGGTTCATTTGGGTCTACTAATTCATTAACTATAGTTCTAACAAAATCCAGTACTGGTGAATCTGGATCAGTATAAGATACATCCATATACATTAATCTACCAGTATCATCTCTATAATAAGCAATACCACTATCCTTTGACCATGCAGGTAACATTAAATTTTTAATACCCCTATGCATTTCATCAGTAACACCATACATCATTTTAGTGCCTTCGGTTATACCATGATAACTTGCATAAGTATAAGCTAGTTTAGCACCTAGTCTCTGGTAGCCACGTTCACGAATAACTGCACTACTCGAACCAATCTCTTCAACTCCTCTTGCTAATGTATGATAAGTATTCCTAAATCTTTCTGCTGTAAACGCAAAGAAGTTACCAATAGGAAGTTTTCTTAACGCTTTAGCAGCAGTAGGAACTAAATCATAAGTAGGTAAAGTATTACGTATAATTTCTGCAGCTTTCTTTTCTAAAGCTTCAGTACTAAGACGATTAGTAGTAGACAAAGCCCTGTTAGCCTTTTGTAAAACTTGTAGCTCTTTATGGTAAGCTGCTATTCTAAATAAATCATCTTCTGCAGTATAAAGTTTTGTTGCAACTCTATGTCCTTTCTTGATAACTCCATAGCCAGAATGAAAGCCTCTACCAATTAATGATTCTTTTGATATTACATCTGCTGATTTTATTGTTCCTTCATTAATTAATGCTTTAAATTCACCAACTCTTACATTTTGATTAACTAACCCAAGACCTTGATATTTTTCATATACTTGTTGTAATGCCCTATCTCTATTTTTAGAATGTTTAAATTGATTTTCTATAACTTTAAAAGCTTGTTTAGTTTCTAAACCAAATGGATTTAATCCGTTCTGAGCCATGATAAGTGACTGTCCAATAGTATTTCTCAAATGAGTAATATGGTTAAGTACTGTTGCAGCCGATTGTCCATAACCTTTTAGAACTAATACATTATACCAAAATTTTGTAAATGCATTTGGATCAATTTTTGTATTCTCTATTAATTTAGCAATTTGTTCCGTTGTTCGCATTCCATTTAAAGCATGATATTGTTCACCTTTTAATCTTCCTACTTTCAAGCGTGGGTCGCTAACTACTTCTCTGCCTTTAAAAAAGTACTTGCCTTTTCCTGCAGTATATAAGTCATCATACATGTTTGTTTTTACAATAAACTCATTCATTTCGCTAATGGTTCTAAACACAGTTGTAGATATATCTTGTGTTTCACCTAAAAGTTGACGGATAGCTGGACTCATATTTTTTCGAGTTGCCCATCTTTTTTCGGCTGTTTTAGTGCCGTACATCTTATTAACATGCAAGTCAAAAACTTTAGCATCTTGAGCTGTAAGTTTTCCCCTTTGTGTTACTAGTCTATTAACAAGTTCTTTTGCAAAAGATAATCTTTTCGCATCTGCTTTAGCTCCTTCACCTATTTCACTTGGTCTAAATCCTTTAAATCTACGTAACTTAACAGCTATCTCTTTAACTGCAGCAGCTTGAAAAGCCTGAGATGGTGTCCATTTAGGATTTTCAAATATTTCATAAGTTTTTCTAAGATATGTTCCTAAATTTTTACGTATTTCTTTTTTGGCTTCTGCAGTTACCCTATCACTTTTTAATAATATTTTACTTAAATCATCTACTCCAGTTCTAATTTCCTTAGAAATATCTTGTAAACTTTTAGGTAACTCTTTAATATTTTTATTTCCTTCGAGAACATTTCTAAATAATACATTCAAATCTTCTTTAGCTTTTTGTCTTTCATTAGTTGCTACAGAACGTAACCAACTGCCTGTGTTTACTTCTTGTGCTGCTTTTTTCAGATTCCCTTCTAATCGTGCTACTAAATCAACAGCATATTCCCCAAATTGTTTTTCAATATTTTCAGCCCCTTTAATAATTTCAAACATCCGAGGAGACATCATACCTGCAGAAGTAAACATTTTTTGTTTGGCTTTATAAAGAGCCTCTATTACAGGCTCTAATTTAGGAAATTGATCAAAGAGTTTTCCTTCCCTTAGTTTACTAATTTTAGGAGTATCCTCTATTATTTCCGTAGTCATCTTCAATGCTCGTGGAGACTCTGAAGATTTCTTTAACGTCTTTTTAAAGGCTTCTTTAGCTTCTGGATTGTTTCGTAAGGATTGTAAGAAAGTTACAAAAGCTTCTTTAGTTTGTTTAAGTTTACTACCTGTAATAGTTTTAGCAGCTAAGCCAGGTATTTTAAATAATGAGACAACACCTCCAACAATAAATAGATTTTCTACTAATAGACCAAGCCTGTTTTCCATTGCAGATAATTCGGCAGGGTCTTCTAAATCTAAATATTCAAATATAGTGGCAACTGTTTTTTTTATTCTACTAGAGCTATCATTTTCATTTAGTATAGCCCATTGTCCAAGATCAAAAGCAAATCTGGCTTCTTCTGGTTCGAGAGCAGCTTGAAAGCCAACTTCAGCAGCTACTAAATTTTGAATTACATTTGTACGTCTTTGTCGTTTAAGGACTTCTTCAGGATCACGCCTTTTTAGGTCTGCTTTTGATGGTCTTCCTTTCTTTGGCTTGTCGAATTTTTGTGCCCATTTTTGTCCTTTTGTTAAACCTTTTTTAGTTGCTCCTGCTACAGTTAGAACTGAACCGATTGTTCTAGTCAAACCACCAAGCATACCTTCTGGTTTTTCAACAGCATAATATTCTATACCATCTTCATCTACATGTTGATATAAAATATCAGTTCCCCATATAAAACCTATTGAATCACTAAGAGCATCTCGTTTAAACTGTTTCCATTTCTTAGGTAGTTTAAATTCTTTTTCTACATCTAATGTTTCATAATCAGCAGCACCTGCACTTTCAATAACATCTTCAGCAATATCAATAGGACCACCAAGTACATCTTCGTGTATACCTGCTGCAACACGCCTTATTCCTCGTGGTATGAAAGGTTGAAGAAATCCTGTAGGTTGTTGTCCAACTGGTTCTTCTTTTTGTATTTGTGTTGCAATATCTTTACTAGCTGCAGAAATTAAACTAGCAGGAGAAGACATTTTTAAAAGATGTCCTGCTCTCTCACCCCAGCTCATCTCTGCAGGTTCAACAGTCTCATATTGCCTTTCTTCTTTCGGTCCTGGTCTTACTAAGTTAGCACGTACTTGGCTAGGTCTATCTTCATTAGCCGTAAACTCATCTACAAAAGTAGTCCAACCTTTTTGTTTATATTCAGGTGAAGATTCATAAACTTCAAATAATATATCTAAATCGGATTGTGATCTAGGAGCAGTTTTACGATACTCTTCTAATTGTGAAGGCATAGTCTTTAAGGATTACGTAATGTACGTTTTTGATAATTGTCTACCATCTCTGCCATTCCTGCAGCATATAGAGCAGCATTCTGCTGACTTAGAAGCCTATGTTGATCAGCTTTAAATTGGAATAGTGCTTCATATTCAGCAGAGTTTGGATCAAACTTTATTAGATTAAAATTAAAATTTTTCATTTTGGTCCAAGTTTCCTTAGAAACACCACGCTCTCTCCACATATCCCAACTTCTATAAATATAGTTACCATCTTCACCTGTCTGCTCAAGTTTTCCTAAATGTGCAATTATTGCAGGGTTTAGTTTACCCTCCTTAAAATCATCAGCATACTGCATTGCTGCTGATTGCATAACACCTGCATAAGCTTGTGTTTTTGTAGAATTTCCAAATATAGCTATTAGTTGAGTTTCCCATGCCTTCTTTTCAAGGTCATCTATGTCTACCTTATCACCAAATAATCCTAATGCAAGACCTTGTTTAGCAAGTTCAGTAATTTCAATTCTTTTCTCAATAATTGCAGTAGAAATACCTAAAGATTCAGCCATAATATAGTCTCTTTCATTTGCTATTCTTTCAGTACTCCATTCTTCGTCTTTAGCTATACGATTCATACGATCAATATCTCTAGTCATCCTAATTTCTTTTTCCTTCCACTCTGCATCATCAACATGAGCTTGTAAAATAGCTCGTGCATTGCCCATATTATTCTGACCATCTGTTATTTTTTGCTCAAACTCTAACTTAGCACTCTTAATAAGTAAAGGTTGGTTCATTAAAAAACCTCGTGCATATTCATCGAATATTTCTGCATCCATTATTTCAGCATCTAAATCATTAACTGAAACTGCTGATAATTCTCTATTAACAGTTACTATATTCTCTGCAGCAGTATATCTTTTTTGTCGAGCTAGTTGTCTTGCTTCCTCAAAACTTATTTTTGAAAGGGTATCATCATAACTTCTACCGACTCCCATCCTTTCACCAAGCCCATGTATCCATGAATGATTAGCAGGTCGAGCAGCATACTTTGACTGTAATCTTGTTAATTCACCTGCAGAACCAGTATAAACAGCTTTTGGAAGGTGTCTAAGTTTACCTCCAACATTTTTCCACGTTTGTCCGTTTGGTCCTACCCATACTGCTCTTTCTGTATCATATTCTTTAAATGAGTCAGGTTTAACAATATTTTTAGTAAGTACTTTATTATCAGCATTAGCTATAACTCCTATATCTTTATTAAACTCCCATGCCTTGTATAACTGTTGATGCTGTTTCATAGGATTTTCATCAATCCACTCTTTAATCCAGTCTTCTTTTGCCGCTAAATTAGTTCGTGGAGTTCGTGGATTCGTAGTATCATATAAGTGTAGTGTAGGTCTATGTGCATCTTCAAAAGCTGCTTCACCTTCAGGTCTAAAATATATGTAGTGACCTGTGTATACTTTTTCACCTTCAGCATTTAAAGACTCCGAACCTGCAGTTTCAATAGCAGTTTGTACATCTAGTACTCCAGCTCTATCAGTAGCATATTGTAATTCTCTAGCTTTTTCTACAGCCCCACTTGCCTCGAAATCTGCAACATTTTCTCGTATCCTAGCTAAACCTCTTGCTTCCCATACATTACCAAGCATAGCAACTAACATTGCCCTACGTTTTCTTTTTTTATTTTTTTGTTGGCTACCCATATATGCTTGGGCTAATTGTTCCCAAGAAGTATTAGGTCTACCTAACAATGACTTTAAATCGTCTGCCATTATTCTTCTCCTCTAGCGAGTAAACTATTTTCGTCTGTTTCTGGTTCTGGTTCTTGATCCTGTACTTTTTCTAACAAACTCGAAGGTAATTCTAATTGTGCAATCTCTTCTCTTAGTTCTTTTGGAACAGATTGTTCACTAACGCCTTCTGCCGCTTTAAAACGTAAATTATCCAAATACGTATTGCCTTCTTTCATAGCACTTATTTGTTCTGTAGGAGTTGCCTCTCTAACTTTACTATCCCCTGTATCCAATATATAATCTATCTCTGCCTTCTCTGCCAATGCCATTATCATATACATAGTAGGTTCAGCTAACAATAACATTAGATCAGGACTCCATTTACCTTCAATAAATCCTGTATACAACATTATTGAAGCAATATCAATAATGCCAACCCCATTAATAATGGAAACTAAAGTATTTTCTGCTACTGCAGGGTCTAGTAATCTTTCCAATAAATAATGCATTGCCTCTCTAGGCACTGTAAATTGAGGAGGTTTTTCCCATGTATTAGGTTGTTCTGGATCATTCGTTAATGATTGTCCAGGAATAGGTCTTCCTCGATTCATATTATCAGTTAAATATTGTAGTCCTCTTTCTGACATTTTTTATCCTCTCATTAATTAGGTTGGTTTATAGGGAAAAGGTAACATAGGCTGCATTACTTGATTCATAAAGTATGGATTTGCAGTACCTGTATAATTTTGTGTTAGCAGTTGTGATGCAGTTTTATATGGATCAGCTATGTTAATATTAACACCAGCATTACTTAACATATTTTGTGATAAATCCTGCACGTAAGCTGAAATAGGTGCTTCTAAGCCTACAGGTGTTGCTCCAAATCCACCTGTCGGTTGTTGTTGTTCCTCTTCACCCATAATTGCTCCCATAACCTTAGTACCTATTCCTGCTTTAGTAATATCAGCAGGTAATGATTTATATGTTTCAGGGTTAGTAAAGTCTTCCCAAGTTTCTTTACCAAATTCTGCCACCCTTTGTCCGTATGTAACAGGAGTATAACTTGGTGGAGAAAGTGCTGTTAAATCTCTAGCACCAACTCCGCTAGGAAGACTAGTAGTAGTAGGTAAATCAATAGTAGGTGTTCCTTTAGGAAATCCTGGACTAGCTGGACTAAGTTCCATACTACCTGTAACATCTCTTATAGCTTGTTGTCGTAACTCTTCTGGAGATAAGAAACTAGAAGGAGGTTTTACTTCTCCTTTGTAACTAACAGAACTTCCTGTTCCTGTTTCAGCTAGTAATGGTCCTTCACCACCAAGAGTTTGATATTCTGCTACAGTCATATCAGGAACTGTACCACCACCGATTTCTGGAAACCCTGTTTGTACATCCATATTTTCTACTAAGAAATCCTTTACATTTATCTGTTGTGGTTTTGCTAGTTGAGATAAATTGTCACTAACAGTCTGTGTAACTGAATTACTTAGATTTAAAGCTTCTGTATTTCCTGCTCTAATATTAGTAAGAAGATTAGTATCTATTGCACTAAATGCAGAATTTGCTGCAGCTTGGTTACTTCCAGTTAATAAATTAGCTTTTAGGTTTCCAGCAGAATTATTTATACCACTTAGCAAAGCTGTTCGATCTTTAGCCATTAGAGCAGACTCTTTCAAACTCTCTCCAATAGCTTCTTTTGGTATAATACTTCCACTAGTTTCTGCTATTTCAGTTACTTTAGAAACCTGTGTACCTGCTTGTGTACCTGCCTGTCCTAAACTACCCCACCAACCAGAGAAAGCTTTAGCTGCTGCACCCATTGCAAAGTACATGCCTACCATTCCTAGAATACGACCCCAAGGTGTACTTAGAACTTTTTTAACTTTCTTTTTTAGTTGTTTAAATTTTTTCCTTAACCATCCCATTTTTATTTCTCCTTATCCATCACCAATTCCTACATCAGGTGAATACTCTGTGCCATAGGCATTTGTTATTGAACTTAACAAAGTTGTTAGATAGTCATCATATACTTCCCATACATCAGATTCATTCGCCATAGCCGTTGCAATAATTTGTACTCTTCTATTTTCAAAATTTTCGGCTTTTCTAAAATCAAAATCAGCTTGATCTCGTAGTTCTTGCCACATAAATGCTAGTGCTTGTGTACTTAATTGAAAAGAATTTTGAGCATTTTGCATATTTACAGCATTTTGTGCTGCCGTATCTGCTAGATTAGTTTGTCTTCGCCATTGTGTATTAGATTGTTCAACGGCTGCAGAATTTTGAGCATTCCATTGTACTCTTTGATAGTCTTGTTGTATATTAAATTGATCTGTCTGTGTTACTAATTGAGCATTAAACTTAGCAAGGTCTGCTTCTCTTCCTACTCGTCTAGCTTCTGCAGCATTCTCTTGTGTTGCATTAAATTGCGACATAGCATTTTGCTGTGTAACATTAAATTGATCTGTTTGTGCTGCTAAATTAGTCATGAACTGAGTCATTTGATTTTCAGATTGAGCATTAAATTGTTTAGCAGCATTATCAGCAGCCTGATTACTTAGCAATCTTTGCTGTTCCATCTGAGCATTCACTACATTAGCTTGTTGTTCATTGTTTAAATTTGCTAAATCCATTTTTAAGAAAGCGTCTGCATTTCTGACTGCTAATCGCTCAGTTGTATTTAAAACTGCTATATCAAGTTGCGTCTGATTTAATGCCTCTTGAATAGCTGCTTGTTGTGCATGACTAGATTCCGTTAAGGCAACAGTTTGAAAGAATTTACTGTTATTAACTTCTTTCTGTACTTCAGAACTAAACTCAGCCATATCCATTTGAAAAGATTTATCAGCATTACTTATTGCTCTCTGTTGTTCCATCTGAGCATTTACTTGTTCTGCTTGTGCTTCTATGCCTCTTTGCTGAAGAACACTTTCTTTAATAGACTGAGCATTTTGTTGAGCAATAGGTACTGCAGCAGTTATAATAGCATTAAATAAATTATCTCGACCAACTGTTGAAGCAGTTAAGCCTCTTGCTGCCATCATTTGATTAACTGCAGCTACAGCAGGTCTAGCAAATACAGGAATATCACCTGCTTCCATACCATCTAATAAAGCAGCTAATTGTACATTAACTAAAGCTTCTTCAGGTAATCCTGCTATCATACCTCGTTCAGCTTCTGTGTATTCTAATAATTTTTCTTCTAATAACTCAGGATCATTAGCAAAAGCATCAATATCAGCTTCGGATAATCCAGCCCTTCTTAATTGTTTCTTAGCTCTTAGAACTCTTGGTAAGGTAGTTCCTGCAACTTTTGTTATAGTATCTACCTTAGATTCAGCAGAAATAGTACCTGTTACAGTTGCTTGTGTTTCTTTCTCATCCTCGGATAACTCAACTGTAGCTCCTGTTACTGTTGAAGATAAGTCTAATGCTGTCGCTGTCAATTCAGCTATAGCGTCATCATCAGGATTACCATCTGCATCTAGTGTTATACTACTTGTTGCTGCTTCTACAACTCCAACAGGAATTGGATCACCATTACCATCTAATTCTAATGAACCATCTTCCTTACGTAGAAAATTAGGTACTTGAGCAGCCGTATATGGAGTAGCTGTTATAGGCATGGGCTTACCATCATCACCTAATATTAATTTCCCTTCAGAATCTCTTTGATAACCAGTTATATCTGCTGTTTCAAGGTCTGTATCCTCATCAATAGTTGTAACTTCTTCTTCACTGATAGCAGGAATAGGTTGTCCTGCTTTTTCATGTCCTGGTGGATACCTCTCATAATCATCTCCTGCAGCATTCATTAAAAAACCACCTGCTTCGGCAGCAGTCGCTTCTCTTACAAATCTATTACCCTCTGCATCTTCTTCTATTATCATTCCTGCTGCTACATCTTGATCAGCAACAGCCAGTGTAGGTTTCCCTGTCACTGGATCAATTACAGGTTTACCCTCTTCATCTAAAACATAACCACCTGCTTTAACAGGATCAGGAATACTTAAATCTATTTCATTTCCTTCCTCATCTATAATCATACCTTGTCTAGCAGCTTCAATAGTTGCACTCAACCTAGCCAATCTCGCTTCTTTGTCTAAATCAGTATAAGTCTTTACATCAAATCCACCACCAGCTAAATTTGTACCTAAATTTATAGCTCTAAGATACAGTTGATACATTGCAAATTTATCTGAATCGGACAAAGTATCATAAATTGGTCCAATTTGGACAGCAAACTCCTCTTCCCACTGGGTAAAAGTAGTGTATCCAGGTTGAGAAACTTCATATAAATATTCGGCTGTTGCTACATATTCATCATTCTCATCTAGTTCAAAATTTCCAGAATCAATAGCTGCTTGTTCAGAAGGATAAAAATATTCTGACCACCAACCTGTTTCATCAGTAGGTTCTTCCCATTCTCCTGTTTCACTATTCCAGGTTGCATCGTCACTTACACCATCAGGTCTAATCCATTCTCCATCTACTGTATATATAAGTCCAGTAGCAGGATTTTGCTGTCCTACTGTCCATTCTGAAGGTTCTACCCAACTTGTTCCATCCCAGGTTGCATCGTCACTTATACCATCAGGTCTTTTCCATATTTCATTTCCCTCTGTATCTAATCCTCCATATATAAGACCAGTATCAGGATTTTGATCTCCGTCATTCCATACAACACCAGTATCATCAGTAGGTTCTATCCATTCAGTTCCATCCCATGTTGCGTCTTCGCTTACACCATCAGGTCTTTTCCATATAGGATTTCCCTCTGTATCTAATCCTCCATAAATAAGTCCATCATCAGGGTTTTGATCCCCTATATTATAATCTTCACCATCAATATCATAATACTCATCATATGGAACATTTTTGGTTCCATCCCATACCCATATTTCACCAGTTTCAGGATCGGTGAATTGATCCCCTATTTCAGGACCGATTTTATCTACTTCAGCTACTTCGTCTACTTCATCTACTGCGTCAGATATTGGAACAGGATCACCATCTGCATCAAATTTTATTGTACCATCTTCATTAAGTTCATAATCACCAGAAGTTGTAGCTGCTTCCAATGAAGCATAATTATCTTCCCACCATTGTCGTACTGTTGTTACAGGAGGCTCATCTGGTAAAACGTCTTCGTCATCTACAGTAGGTTGTGGTTCATCAGGATCAAATGGATCGTCTGGATCAACATAGGTATCTTTAATTTTATTCCCATCTGCATCGTATATACCAGAATCAATAGCAGCTTGTAAAGAGTCATAACCTTTGATTGCCCACCAAGGTTTGTCTTCTTCAGCAGCTTGTGCATCTGCAGCCTTTTTAGCTTTAGCATCTGCAGCAGCTTTATCTGCCTCTAGTTGTTTTTGTATTAGAGCTAAGCGTTCTTTTTCTGCTTTACTAGTATCAGTCGCACTAGTCAATTTATCCAGTTCTTTTTGTTGTGCAGGTGTTAATTTAACATCTATATTAGTAGGAATATCAATATCTGCACCACTAAAACCACCACCATATTGTTTAGAGACACGACCACCTGCTCTATAATCAGCACGTAGTTTTTTCTTACGTTGTCTTCTCTTAGCTTTCACTAGAGGACTAATATTTTTCTTCTTTTTCTTTGCCATATTACTTCGCCTCGAAAAGCCTATCTAACTTCTCTTCAATCTTGTCTAGAATGGCAAATACTCTTTCCATATCGCCTTCTAGCTCTGTTTTGGTTACATAGTCTCTTGCCATCTCT
>Ga0114908_1001493_pt1 | contig 11875 bp, 9 predicted proteins | sample MalvireepMed_s17_FD_87292 | JGI IMG/M metagenome (GOLD analysis project Ga0114908, IMG submission 87292) | Marine viral communities from the Global Malaspina Expedition - Malaspina viral metaG DeepMed_s17 | ecosystem: Environmental > Aquatic > Marine > Oceanic | place: Mediterranean Sea... | reverse complement strand
TTCGCTCGCGTTGGTCTGCCCGTCGGTTAAGACAGGCACCATATACATTTGTGCAGGCAGATGACAAGGCATCCTGCGCGCTACACGCGTTATTACCACAGGCGCATCAAATCAAAATAGAGCGCCATCAGCATCAGGGTGCCAACCATGGCAAGTCCGATGCGCAGCCCTATCGCTTGTGTCTGCTCAGATACCGGCCGCCCACGTACGACCTCGACAAAATAGTAAAGCAAATGACCGCCGTCGAGCACGGGAATGGGCAGCAAATTCAGTACACCTAAACTAATCGAAAGATACGCTAAAAAACCAACGAAGGCTTCTACCCCAGCACGCGCAGAGTCTCCGGAAATTTGCGCAATCGTGATCGGCCCCGATAGGTTAGAGGGCGAAATTAACCCCACTAACATTTTGCGAATGGCGTCGACCGTCAGCAGCACCATTTCACCAGTACGCGATAGCGCTTGGCCTACGGCCTCCATCGGCCCGTAACGAATTTCGCGCTGCAGCGACTCAGGCCAGCTAAACGGCTCTGCACCGGCACCAATGTACCCAACCTCGGCACCACTCTCCAGCGTATTACGTCTTGGCGTGAGCGAAAGCGTTCCTGCTTCGCCATTACGCTGATAACCAACGCTCAGTGTCTCGCCTGCGCTATCGCGGATCACCGCGACAAACTGCATCCAGTCATTAATGGGCTCACCGTTAAGGGCGACGATGCGATCCCCTGCTTGAAGCCCGGCTTCAGCGGCGGCTTGCCCATCCACTACTTGGCCAAGCACGGCGGGCACATCGGGTCGCCAGGGCGAGAAGCCAAGGCTCTGCAGCGGCTGTGGCGGATCCTGGCGAACCATGTAGTTGTTAAGCGGCAGTTGATAGCTGCGGGTGGCGCTAGCGCCTTCCGGCACTGCCTCAATAGTTAAATCACCGCTGAAGCCAATCATGGAGACCAGCTTTAAATTAATCTCTTCCCAGGAGCGCATTGCATCGCCCTGAATCGCGGTAATTTCACTCCCCTGCTCCAACCCCGCCTCTGCGGCTGGGGAGTTAGGCGTAATATCGCCAACTATTGGCGCTACGGTGGTTGTACCCGCCACAAACAGCGCCCAGTAGGCCACAATAGCCAGCAGGAAATTGGCGATGGGGCCCGCGGCCACAATAGCAATACGTTGCCAAACGGTTTTACGATTAAACGCTTGGTCTAGCTGCTCTTCCGGTACCGGCGCTTCACGCTCGTCGAGCATTTTGACGTAGCCGCCCAATGGAATGGCCGCCACCGCAAACTCGGTGCCATGGCGATCAATTGTTGACCACAGCGGCTTGCCAAACCCTACGGAGAAGCGCAACACCTTGACGCCGCAGCGGCGTGCAACCCAAAAGTGACCAAACTCGTGAAAGGTCACCAGCAGCCCCAGCACCACGATGACGGCTAAGATATTCTGTATCAGGCCCACTTTTTGCTCCTTTGCACGACACGCTGCTCAACAATAGCTGAGGCTAAGCGGTTAACTGGCGTATGGTGTGCGCGGCTTGTTCTCGCGCCCAGCGGTCCGCAGCAAGCACGCGTTCAAGTGAATCCGCCTGACCGGGATACGGCAGGGCCATCACCTTCGCGACAACATCCGGAATCGCACCAAACGCGATGTTCCCCGCTAAAAATGCCTCAACAGCAACTTCATTAGCAGCGTTAAGCACCGCCGGAGCGGCCCCACCTGCCTGCATCGCCTCTCGGGCTAGTCGCAGGCAGGGGAAGCGTGTTTCATCCGGGGCTTCAAAATCGAGCCGCGCAACTTGGAACAGATCTAGCGTTTCCACGCCGGCATCAATGCGCTCTGGCCAAGCAAGCCCATAGGCAATCGGTGTGCGCATATCGGGATTACCCAACTGAGCAATCACAGAGCCGTCGTTATAGGCTGCCATAGAGTGGATAACGCTTTGCGGGTGAACAACGACCTGAATCTGCTCGGGTGTGGCATCAAACAGCCAGCACGCTTCGATTAATTCGAGTCCTTTATTCATCAGCGTGGCGCTATCTACGGAGATTTTACGCCCCATGGACCAGTTAGGATGAGCGCAGGCCTGCTCTGGTGTTACGTTAGCAATATCGGCAGCCGACCAGCCGCGAAACGGCCCGCCCGATGCGGTTAGAAGCAGCTGACGCACGCCGTGTTTGGCTAATCCGCCGCGATGCTCGCTGGGTAGACACTGGTAGATGGCATTATGTTCAGAATCGATCGGCAACAGCGTCGCCCCGGAGCGTGCCACGGCATCCATAAACAGCGCCCCGCTCATCACCAGGGCCTCCTTATTGGCCAATAGCACGCGCTTACCGGCTTCGGCTGCTGCCAGCGACGGCAACAGGCCTGCCGCCCCGACAATCGCCGCCATCACGGTGTCGACCTCAGGCGCTTGGGCGACCTCGCACAGCGCATCCTCCCCCGCCAGCGCCACAGTGTTGGAGCCTGCTTGGCGGAGCGCTTGCTGCAACCATTGGGCATCTGCGACGTCATCCAACACGGCAAACCGGGGAGAGTGCGCTTTACACTGGTCAAGCAGCGCCTCTTTTGAGGTATGCGCCGTTAGGGCATAGACGCGGTAACGCTCCGGATGGCGCGCGATGACATCCAAGGTGCTTTTACCGATGGAACCGGTGGCACCGAGCACAGTGACCGACTGAACCGAGACGTGACTCATAGCGCGCTCACCTGAAGTGATAGTACCTGCAGATACAACAGCGCAAAGATGGGGATGGCTGCGGTGAGACTATCGATACGGTCCAGCACACCACCATGACCCGGCAGCAGCTGGCTGGAGTCTTTAATATTACGGTAGCGTTTCAACATACTTTCAAACAGGTCGCCAAGCACTGAAGTCAGCGTCACCACTGCGGTAATCACGATCAGCGCCACGCCCCCCATCACTCCAAGGGGCTGCCAAAGGGCAAACAGTAGGGCTAGCAGCATCGTGGCAGCAAGCCCTCCATACACGCCCTCCCAGGACTTGCCTGGACTAACCCGCGGGGCTAATTTGCGCTTACCCCAGCGGCGACCAGCAAAGTAGGCGCCAATGTCTGCCGTCCATACCAGCAGCATCACAAACAGAAGCCACACCGCCCCGCTATCACGCAGCACGTTAAAACCTACCCAGCACGGCAGCAGTACCCAAACGCCCATGAGTAGACGGCGTGAAGTGGCTTGCCACTGCTGACTGCTTTCCGGGTAGTGCGTCACCCAGTAGAGGTTCAGCAACCAGCCAGCTGCGGCCAGCCACAACGGCCAAACTGCAAAGGCAGCGCCGCTCAGCCACAGCAGGGCCATGAGCACCGCCATACCGGCCACCAGCGCCAGGCGCGTGCGCGAGACGATAACCCCCGCCAAGTTGGTCCATTCCCAGGTACCTAACAGCACGATCAGCGCTGTAAACAGCGCAAAGGCACCTCCCTGTAATCCAAACAGACCAATTAGCGTGACAGGAGCTAACCAGGCTGCGGTGATCATCCGCTGTTTAAGCACCTTGCGCCTCTATTTGTTCGTCGGTCATGCCAAAACGGCGACGTCGTAAGCAGAAATCATCGAGCGCTTTATCGAAGGCCGCCCCATCAAAATCTGGCCATAACAAGGGCGAAAAGTGCAGCTCGGCATAGGCCAGCTGCCATAACATAAAGTTCGAGAGCCGCTGCTCGCCGCTGGTACGGATGCACAGATCCACCGGCGGTACTTGATCGGTGTTCATGGCCGCATCCAAACGCGCTTCGTCGATGGCCTCGGGCGCCAGCTTTCCGGTAGCCACCTGCTCGGCGAGCTGGCGGGCGGCGCGGGCGATGTCCCACTGGCCGCCGTAGTTCGCGGCAATCACCAGATGCATGCCCGTGTTCTCGGCGGTCAGCGCTTCGGCGCGCTGAATATGCTTTTGAATCGCGGGGGAAAAGCCACGCTGTTCGCCAATAATCGACAGACGGATATTGCGCTCATTAAGTTTTTTGACTTCGCGTTTAAGCGCCATCAAAAACAGCTCCATCAGCGCATTCACCTCAGCGGCAGGACGTTTCCAGTTCTCACTGGAGAAGGCGAACAGGCTCAGCGTTTGCACGCCTCGCTCGACCGCACGCTCGATCACCGCGCGCACGGATTCAACACCGGCGCGGTGGCCGCGCACTCCCGACAGCCCCCGTGCCCGCGCCCAGCGGTTGTTACCATCCATAATGATAGCAACATGAGACGGCAGTGCTTCCTCGGATAGAGAAAGCGTCGTGCCGCCCGGCTGCTCTTGGGGAAGCTGCGGAGACATCATGGGTTCTCGCACCAAAGATCAGTCATAAGTAAGCCAAGCGATGGCCCACGGGCAGCTGAGCTACCCGTGGCTAAGTGAACGCAGGCAGTGATGTTCACAACAATCACTAAACCTGCATGAGATCCTGTTCTTTTGCGGCAAGTGCCTTATCGATCTCAGCGATATATTTATCGGTCAGCTTCTGGATTTCGTCTTCGCCCTGGCGCTGATCGTCCTCGGTAATTTCTTTATCCTTAAGCAAGGATTTGAAATCACCGTTAGCATCACGACGAACGTTACGCACAGCCACGCGCGCGTTTTCTGCCTCGCTACGTGCCTGCTTAATGTAACCCTTGCGCGTCTCTTCGGTCAGCATCGGCATCGGTACACGAATCACGTTGCCTGCGCTTGAGGGGTTGAGGCCCAAGTCAGAGGTCATGATCGCTTTTTCGATTTTAGCCACCATGGACTGCTCCCAAGGAGCCACCGCCAGGGTACGGGCGTCTTCAACGTTGACAGAAGCCACTTGGTTCAGCGGCACTTGGCCACCGTAATACTCAACGGTCACGGCATCCAGGATGCTGGGGTGAGCGCGACCCGTGCGGATCTTGTTGAAGTTGCTGTGCAGCGCCTCAACGCTCTTCTTCATGCGAGACTCTGCATCTTTCTTGATGTCGTTGATCACGTTGTTACCCTCTGTCTATCAGCGTGCCTTCCTTGCCCCCAACCACGAGGTTGAGCAGGGCACCAGGCTTGTTCATATCAAATACCCGCACCGGCATATCATGGTCACGTACCAGGCAGATTGCGGTCAAATCCATTACGCCCAGTTTCTGATCCAGAGCGTCGTCATAGGAGAGCTGGTCGTATTTTACGGCGTCGGGGTGCTTCACCGGGTCCTTATTGTACACGCCGTCCACCTTGGTGGCCTTGATGACAACGTCTACATCCACTTCAATGCCGCGCAAACAAGCAGCAGAGTCGGTGGTAAAGAAAGGGTTACCGGTGCCAGCAGAGAACAGCACCACGTCGCCAGACGTTAAATAACGGATGGCAGTGCGGCGGTCATAGTGCTCCACCACACCGCTCATGGGAATCGCTGACATCACCCGCGAGCGAATATTAGAGCGCTCCAGAGCATCACGCATGGCGAGGGCATTCATCACCGTTGCCAGCATTCCCATGTGGTCACCCGTGACCCGATCCATGCCGGCTTCGTTCAACGCCGCACCACGGAACAGGTTACCACCACCAATCACAATACCGACCTGTACGCCAATACCGACCAGCTGGCCGATCTCGAGCGCCATACGATCCAGCACTTTTGGATCAATACCAAAATCGTGCTCACCCATCAGCGCTTCGCCCGATAGCTTCAGCAAAATACGCTTGTATTTTGACTTTGACTTATCGATTTTGGGGGCCGCAGTGGGGGTAGACTCTTGAACATCACGTGACATGGCATCTCTCCTGAGGCAGACCTGGGCACAGGTGGGCGAGGCGGCACCTGTATTTCACAGGGGCCGGATACACGAAGGCGTGCGCTCGCGCGCACGCCATCTTCTTACTGGAACCTCTGACCTTAGCGACGGCCAGCCTGTTCCATGACTTCTTTAGCGAAGTCGACTTCTTCTTTCTCGATGCCTTCGCCCACTTCAAAGCGAGTGAAGCTAACCACTTCACCACCAGCTGCTTTGACGAATTCAGCAACGGACTGGTTCGGGTCTTTAACAAACGGCTGCTCGGTCAGGCTGTTCTCGGCCAGGTACTTCTTCAGGCGGCCTTGAACCATCTTCTCAGCGATTTGCTCAGGCTTACCGGCCATGTCCGGCTGGGCCAGGATGATTGCCTTCTCTTTGTCCAGCTGCTCTTGCGGCATCTCTTCAGGATGCGCAACCGCCGGGTTGATCGCCGCTACGTGCATCGCAACATCTTTGGCTGCTTCGCTGGTGCCGCCTTTCAGAACGGTCAGAACGCCAATACGGCCACCGTGAACGTATTCGCCCACCAGACCACCTTCAACGGCATTCACGACCACGGCACGACGCACGCCGATGTTTTCGCCGATTTTCTGAACCAGCTGCTCACGAGCGGACTCAAGGTCACCCGCCATCACCGCTGCAACGTCTTCGTTTTTCGCCGCAAAGAACGCATCAGCAATCTTGTTGGCGAAGTCGATGAAGTTGTCGTCACGGGCAACGAAATCGGTTTCAGAGTTGATTTCGACCATTACGCCGTAGCTGCCATCTTCTGCTACACGAGTAACAACCGCACCTTCTGCAGCGGTACGACCCGCTTTTTTCGCGGCTTTAAGACCAGAGCTTTTACGCAGGTTTTCGATCGCGACTTCGATGTCACCGTCGGCTTCGGTGAGTGCTTTTTTACACTCCATCATGCCAAGACCGGTACGTTCGCGCAGTTCCTTAACCTGAGAGGCGCTGATAGCTGCCATGAGATTTCACCTCGGAAATGGTTCTAACTGAGAGTTAAACGCGCTACAGAGTATAAGCACGATAGATGACCGTTGCGTATCACTGTGCAGAGCGCTTGCCGGCATTCATCCGGCATGATCGGCCCGCCTGAGCGAACTCAAAGCGGGAAAAAGGGGGCATAAGGCCCCCTCTTAACACGATGCGGCTCAACCTGCCCGCCGCACCACTGCAGCCTTACTCGGCAGCTGCGCTTGTGTCGGCGGAAGCGGCTTCTTCAGTCACTTCGACGAACTCGTCCGGACGACCTTCTTTCGCGCGGCCACACGCGTCGGCAATCGCCTTCACGTAGATCTGGATAGCGCGGATGGAGTCATCGTTACCCGGGATCACGTAATCAACGCCATCTGGGTTAGAGTTGGTATCTACCACGCCAATAACCGGGATACCCAGCTTGTTGGCTTCGTTAATCGCGATGCGCTCGTGGTCAACGTCGATCACAAACAGTGCGTCCGGCAGGCCGCCCATGTTCTTGATACCACCGATAGAACGCTCAAGCTTCTCTTGCTCACGCGTGGCCATCAAGACTTCTTTCTTGGTCAGCTTCTCGAAGGTGCCGTCTTCGCGCATCACTTCCAGATCACGCAGCCGTTTGATGGACTGACGAATGGTCTTGAAGTTGGTCAGCATGCCGCCCAACCAGCGATGGTTGACGAACGGCTGGCCAACGCGATTCGCTTCTTCTTTGATGATCTTGCTAGCGCTGCGCTTGGTGCCAACAAACAGAATTTTGTTGTTGGATGCCGCCATCTTCTCGACCACGTCGATCGCTTCGTTCAGCGCCGGCAGGGTGTGCTCGAGGTTGATGATGTGAATCTTGTTGCGCGCGCCGAAGATGTATTTGCCCATCTTCGGATTCCAGTACTTGGTTTGGTGACCGAAGTGAGCACCTGCTTTCAGCAGGTCACGCATATTAACGTGAGACATGGTAAAACTCCTGAAACTCGGGTTAGGCCTCCACGCACCCCATGGATCCGACCAGTAGCGTCGTTAAACGTCGCTAAAGGCACCCGGGACCATGTGCCGGTGCATGTGTGTTTTCAAGGCTTGCTGTTGTGCAACCCAGCGGTGCTGCGTTGCGATCTCGTTGCCCTTTCGCGTAGCGCCAGCCAGTATAGAAGCATTGGATGGCGATTGCAGGAAAGCGCGCGGCTTTATACCATAGATCATTGCCAAGATGAAGTCGCAGCCGCGTTTCGGCATTTTCATTTGCGACCCATCACTTACCCAGAAGCCACATCGAGAATTCATGAACGTTCCTATTAAGACGCCTTCTGAAATCGAGAAAATGCGCGAAGCCGGTCGCCAGGCGGCCAGCGTTATCGAAATGATCACTCCCCACGTTAAAGCGGGCATTAGCACTGGCGAGATCGACCGTCTGTGCCACGAGTACATTGTTAACGAGCTGGGCTCGACACCGGCACCGCTGAACTACCACGGCTTTCCCAAAGCAACCTGTACCTCCATCAACCACGTGGTGTGCCACGGCATCCCCGATGACGCCAAAAAGCTCAAAAACGGCGACATCATGAACCTGGATATCACCGTGCGCACACCGGATGGCTACCACGGCGACTCCAGCGTGATGTTCGTGGTGGGCGACACCATTCAGGGCGAACGGCTGTGCCGCATCACCCAAGAGTGCCTATATAAAAGCATTGCGCTGGTGAAACCCGGCGTGCGTCTTTCTGAGCTTGCCCGTGTGATTCAGCAGCACGCCGAAGCCCATGGTTACTCGGTGGTACGTGATTTCTGCGGCCACGGCATTGGCGCGGACTTCCACGAAGACCCGCAGTTCCTGCACTACGACGGCTATGCACCGGATGCCGACATCCGCCTAGAAGCGGGCATGTGCTTCACCATCGAGCCGATGATTAACGTGGGCGGCTACAAAACCAAAGTGCTGCGCGACGGCTGGACCGCCGTCACCAAAGACCGCAGTCTTTCGGCCCAGTGGGAACACACCCTGCTAGTGACCGACACCGGCGTTGACGTGCTCACTGCGCGCAGCGACGAAGACTTTAGCTTTCTGAACGCCTGATGCTTCTTCACCACTACCGGTTCGAGCCGGACACGTCGCTTTTCGATCTCGACCTGTTTCGCACCGAGCTTGCCGGGTCGCGCTCTCCTATCGCCCCGTTTAAAGCCGCGCTGCGGGAAATCCAAGCACGCCTGGATGAACGCTTTCGCGCCGGCAGCGATATTCGCGACTTGGTACGCGGCAGGGCTTGGTATCTTGACCAGCTCCTCGCCATTGCCTGGGCGCAGCATGCTTGGCCCGACGACGGCGTTGCACTGGTGGCCGTGGGCGGCTACGGGCGTGGTGAACTGCATCCCCATTCGGATATTGATCTGCTCTTGCTGCTTGAGCACGACGACGATACCCCCTACCGGGAGCCGCTGAGCGCTTTTATCACCTTCCTCTGGGATATCGGCCTGGAGATTGGCCACAGCGTTCGCTCGCTCAACGACTGCGAGCGGGAAGCCGAAGCAGACGTCACAGTGATTACCAACCTGCTGGAGTCGCGCCTCATTGCCGGGCCGGAAAGTCTGCGTGAGAAGATGCGCGAGCGCCTGAGCACCCCGAACCTGTGGCCCGCCGACCGCTTTTTTGAAGCCAAGTGGCAAGAGCAAATTGCTCGCCACTACCGCTACAACAACTCCGAGTACCACCTGGAGCCCAACCTCAAAAGCTCCCCCGGTGGCCTGCGGGATATCCAGATGATTGGCTGGGTGGCTAAGCGTCACTTCGGCACCGAGCAGTACACCGACATCGTCGCCAACGGCTTTATGAATGACGCGGAGCTGCGCATTCTCAGCCAGGGCCAGGCGTTTCTTTGGCAGGTGCGCTACGCCCTGCATATGCTCACAGGCCGTGCCGAAGACCGCCTGCTGTTTGATCACCAGCGCACCATTGCCGAGATGTTTGGCTTTAGGGATACCCCCGAGCGGCTCGCGGTCGAGCAGTTCATGAAACGCTACTACCGCCACGTGACGGCCCTCGCCGGGCTCAACGATATGTTGCTACAGCACTTCGACGAAGTGATTTTGCGCGGCAAGGAGTCGTTGGAAACCGTTAAGCTGAACGAACGCTTTGAAACCAAGGGCGGCTACATCCAGGCGCGCTCCCGCAACCTGTTCCGCGAGCGCCCGGCGGCCATGCTAGAGCTCTTCCTGCTGATGGCCAAGCATCCGGAAATCGAAGGGGTACGCGCCGATACTATTCGGCTGATTCGTGACCACCGCCACCAAATTGACGACCACTACCGGGAAGACCCACGCCACCAGCGGCTGTTTATGGCCATTATGCGCGCGCCGGGTAACGTCCCTCGCCAGCTGCGGCGTATGAACCGCTACGGCATTCTCGGCAAGTACCTGCCGGAGTTCGGCCGCGCGGTGGGGCTGATGCAGCACGATCTGTTCCATATCTATACGGTGGACGCCCACACCCTGCGCCTGCTGAAATTTCTGCACGGCTTCCGCAAGCCCGAGGCAAAGGACGACTTCCCGGTGGCCGCCAACCTGATCCATCAGCTGCCTAAGCTGGACCTGCTGTGGATTGCCGGCCTGTTCCACGATATCGGCAAAGGGCGTGGTGGCGACCACTCAGAAATCGGCGCGCGGGACGTCGAACAGTTCTGCCATCGCCACCATATTTCCCAGCACGACACCAACCTGGTGAGTTGGCTGGTGGAGCATCACCTGCTGATGTCGATGACCGCCCAAAAGCGAGATATCAGCGACCCGGATGTGATCCGCGATTTCGCCCTCATCGTGCGCGACGAGACCCGCCTGGACTACCTTTACGTGCTCACCGTTGCCGATATCAACGCCACCAACCCCACGCTGTGGAACGGCTGGCGGGCATCGCTTTTGCGCCAGCTCCACGCGGAAACCAAACGTGCTCTGCGCCGTGGGCTGAAAAATCCACCGGATCGAGACGACTGGGTGCGCGAAACCCGTACTGAGGCGCGCTCGCTGCTGCAAACAGTCGGCGTCGATAGTGGCCAAATAGACCAGCTCTGGGAGTCGCTGGGGGAAGATTACTTCCTGCAGTACGCACCCAGCGAAATTGTCTGGCAGACTCAAGGCATTCTGGCCCACCAGCCGTCACCGCTGCCGTTGGTGCTGATCAGTGCTCCCACCGCCGACATGGCCGAAGGCGGCACCAAAGTGTTCATCCACACCCGCTCGGTGGATGACCTGTTCGCCGCCACTGCTGCCGCCATGGAGCAGCTCGGACTCTCGATCCACGATGCCCGCATTGCTACTTCCCACAACGACTGGACGCTCAACACCTTTATCGTGCTGGATAGCCACGGCCAGCCGATTCGCGACGCGGAGCGCATCGAAGAGATGCGCAGCCACTTGGTAGAAGAGCTGGATGACCCGGATGACTATCCAGAAATCGTCACTCGACACACGCCGCGCCAGCTCAAGCACTTCAAAGTGCCTACCGAAGTGGTGATCGAGCAGGATCCGGCCAATGAACGCACCCTACTGGAACTGACCGCCCCCGACCGCCCCGGTCTGCTGGCTCGGGTAGGGCGCATTTTCATGGAGCAGGATATCTCGCTCTCAGCCGCTAAAATTGCCACGCTAGGCGAACGGGTTGAAGACGTTTTCTTCATCACCACCAAAGCAGGCGAGCCGCTCACCGACCCCGAACGCCAGCAGCAGCTCCGCGAACGGCTGATTGAGGTATTGGGAGTTTAAAGCTCGCGCTGTCTATGATTGCCGGGGGCTGGTTGAAGCGAGGGTCTTTCGCCATGGCCGGAATATGTTCCATACCATTCCGGCATTTCCGCCATCCATGGCGGTCAGATGGCGAAAGTAGCGCCCATGGATGGGTTCACAGCGCCCTCGCAGCAACCTGCCCTCGGCACCACTAAGCGCAATTGGCTGTTTTGCTTGTTCGGTTAGGTTTGAGCCTGCACCAGGGCTTGCCTATAATCGGCGGTTCGATAAATGGTTTTGCCCACAGTTCCCGCCCTTAAGCTCTCAACGGACGCGCCATGAACCCTGATCTCAACGCCCTACACCCCTATCCGTTTGAAAAGCTGGCCGCCCTCAAAGCGAGCCTAACGCCCCCGGCGGGACTGGCGCATATTCCGCTGACG
>Ga0114908_1001489_pt1 | contig 11898 bp, 18 predicted proteins | sample MalvireepMed_s17_FD_87292 | JGI IMG/M metagenome (GOLD analysis project Ga0114908, IMG submission 87292) | Marine viral communities from the Global Malaspina Expedition - Malaspina viral metaG DeepMed_s17 | ecosystem: Environmental > Aquatic > Marine > Oceanic | place: Mediterranean Sea... | reverse complement strand
CGGAGGCATAAAGATCATCAACCTTTTGATGTCTCCGCGCTCCACCGCCATCAACTTGTCAGCGATCAATCTATGGTGCTTGGCACACTCAAAATCAGGCATCGCCGTCTGTGCGAAGCTTATCAGGTCATCCTGCCCGGACTTCTGCCTGATATACCCCCGAAGCGTTTCGATCTGCTTTTGAAGGTCTGCAACAGTAGGTTGCTTATTCATTTGAATAACGACTTCACACGGTCAAGTGCGGATTTAGGTTCGCCAATCCACCCTTGCTCATTGCGCTTAAGTTCTTTCACGGAAACAGGACGAATAACATCTCGGTTAAAAATGATGATCTGTTCTGGATCTCCATATACTAAACCATCTTTCCCCATTCTACCACGCTGTGGCAAGATGACTCCATCTATGCCTTTTTCCTCTAATTTCGCGTACACCCTGTCAACTCTATCCATTCTCTCTTTAAAACCACGAACATAAGCTGTGGCATAGAAAAAGCCCGATGGGGGATCGATAAGGGCGGGTTAGGTACCCTGTCCCGATCCTAACCATCGGGCGACCATGACTGAACGTTTCCTACTAGTACTAGTAGTAGTAGTAGTAGTCATCAGCAATGCCTAGATCACACCATTTCCGCTTTCTTCATCGCCTGAGCCTGCTCAGTAAGAGAATCCAACTCCTCAAGCAAACTACTCACATCCACATTCTCCATCTTCATACCGGAAACATGGTGCTGTGTAACATGACTCGCCTTCAAACTCGGAAATGCCTTGTCCATAATCAACTTCATCGCCTGAACCTGCTCAGAAAAGGACGGAACAGCACCATCTACCTCCACACCATTAGCGATTTCCACCAAACGACTGAAACCGTTCGTCGCCTCAGCAAAATAACTCTGCAAAGAGGTCACAGAACCGCTGTTGATGTAATCCTTCAACTGATTGCGCTGATGTACCTTCAAAGCTGGCATATCATTATTTCACCTTTATTCCACCAAATGCAAAAGATCGACTAGAGAAGGATATAATCCCGCCCTTCGACGCTCTTCGGCATCATCTGATCGCTCAGGAAGATACACCCCCAACACCTCCTCGATGCTACGAGGCTCCCTCTCCTGTTCAACCCACGGCTGATTTAGATTGGGCATGTTCCCACGAGTGATAAGATCAAAAATATCTCTTTCTGCATCCCCTACCGTAGGAATAGCCGCAGGAAACTCAGGAATCGCCCTGTGCATATCCACTAACCTGTCAACCAACTTTTTACCGACAGAGGCGAGACCCTGAGCAACTCTGGGAGCAGGACCCCCAAAAAAAGACAATGCGGCATCCCGCTCATTTCCCTGCAATAACCTGTTGAGGAACTCATCGCCAGTCTTCGGTGCCGACCGGTAAACATAAGGCATTTTTATTCCACCAACCCTTCAGAAGCCCCCTTAGTTAGTAAGCACTCACTTACACTATATACACTATATATACTGCCAAAGCAAGACCTTTATGCAATATAGAGGACATTCCAACCCCCATTACTGAATTCAATAGGCAACAGTACCATTAAGATTCGAGTCAAGATACATGGTTTTTTCGTATTATATTTCATTTGGACTGCCAAGGAAGAGAATGAATGTAATGATGAAATTCACGGCTAAAGGAAAGAGATGCCATACATTACAAAACACGCCAGAGAAAGATACATGGAGAGACATTTTGCTGTATCGGACCAGCATGCCCTAAGCCAACTAAAAGGATTGTTTGAGGTAGCAGAATACAATCATACCAAAACAAGTGGACTCAAGGTATACCGTGTTATGGATATTGACATGGTATATTGCGATTACAGTGATAGTGTTATTACGATATATTGAGAAAGGCAACGGGAAGTGATCACATAAAAAAATAACTCATCAATTACTTCTGTAGTGGTCACTCGGTGGGACACTTGCTGGTCACTTGGCGGGACATCTTGTGGGACACTGCCCTTTTTATTCATCACCCAACTGTCGTATTTTGCGATAGTTATGATCGAACCCTTGTGGGACATTTGGCGGGACTCTATGCGGGACGTTTGCTGGTCTCCCAGTGGGACACTTTTTAGGGCATCTAAGAGCGTCCTTACAACCCGTCCTGAAACTCGTTTATCAACCCATCAAGGACAAAGTTAATCTGTACCGGGGGGTAGGCTTTTTAAAATCGATTTCTATTTTGAACGAGATTCGCCGTGCGTACCGGCAAGTCGAAGCCGCGCGGAGTGAGCGCTTACTTACTTAAGTGTTTGCTAGTAAGCGCTCACTTATTTATTGGAGAGTAAGGACTTACTTACTTTAATCCGGGCAGCCTGTCTTCGAATCGGTCGTATACTTCTCCCACAAACAATCGGTATTTTTTAATTTCGTTTGCCAGGTCATTAAGAGCAGATTGCACATCCGGCTGCGTCATAAGGTCCGTCGGCTTGCACTCAAGTACCGTACATATTTTATGGACATTTTCTGATGTTACTGCTGACCCGGTAATAGCATTGTATAAAGTCCGACAAGATACTTCACTTTCGTTCGCTAATTCAGCTATGGAACGCCCTGTGCCGGTACATAGTCTTTTAAGATTTGGTATTTGGTATGCAATCACTATGGTAATTATAGATTATAATGATAAGGTTATCTGGCAAGCCGGCTTTTTTGTTTTTTGGGTAAGGTTACAATTTTTTTGTGTGTTTGTCAATACTTGGGCACAAAAAACCTAACATATCCCTTGCTTTACTTTTGAAAGTTTATTATATTTATGTGTACGCTGAATATGGTATCTAGCGTAATAAACTAGGAGAACAAAATGACAAAAGTGAACAGGGAAAGAGCACTCGTTTTAGCAAAGCTTGCCGGTGATTTGGATCTCGTTTCATTACGTCAGGAGTTGCTAAAAATTTCCGGCAATGATTGCCAGTTAAAAAGGCACACCTGGCAGGGTGAGGCACAAATTTTAAACAATTGGCTAAAAGACATAAAGCAGCCAGCGCCCTATACAATTTTTGTAAAAGGGAATGGTAAACTCCCCTTTTACAATTTTTCGACCTTGCCACTCGTGACATGTCCAGGTAAAGGCGAGTGCGCAACATATTGCTATAGCCTGAAAGCATGGCGCTATCCGGGGAGTCTTTGCCGGCAAATACAGAACACTATATTAATTTTAACGCAATCGGTGCAGCTAAAAAATGCCTGGCACAACCTGCCACAAGGGATAAATTTTAGACTTTATGTTGACGGCGATTTCGATTCGACCAAGACGGTCGATTATTGGTTTAAACTTTGCGCCCAACGCAAAGACATCAACGTATATGGCTATTCTAAATCCTGGCAGGAGTTACTTGATTTTAAGGGTAATTATCCCAAAAATTACACTCTTAACTTATCCAGCGGACACAATCACCAGCCAGATCTGGAGAAAAAAGTTAAAACCTTATCAATAACTCGAGGCGAGTTCATAGCATTGCCAGTAGAAAAAGCGGTCGTTGGAAAATATGATACGCCAAAATATAAGCAAAATTTAAAAAAATCAGCGCAAGCAGCCGGGATAAAAAAATATTTTGCTTGTCCCGGTAAATGTGGGACGTGTACAAAGAAAGTTCACGCCTGTGGTAGCACACGATTCGATAAAATACCTATTTTGATAGGTATCCACTAAAACTTAAAAAGTCTTAGCAAATTCCCGGTAATTTTTACCGGGAATTTGCTATGTACAAGCCTTTTTTGGCGGAAAAAGTACTAAGTAAGTACTAGCTAACAATAAGTAAGTAAGCACTGGCTAACAGGCTTTCGCCGAAACACAAAAACCTCAGGTTTTCGGGATCACAATGATACTGTGCAATTTGTAGGAGATTTTATGCCTTGCCAGGTGACATTTTCCCAACTGGGCATAAAATCTCAGAAGCCAACCCACGAATTTGGGGGGATACCTGGCTGGTGAAATTATATGCGAATCGATCCACGAGATGCCCCCTGGCGATTCCGCTTCGCGAGGTGCAAACTCAGCAGTTTACGGTCCAAAAACAGATTGTGCGCTGTGGTAAACCCCTGATTTATTTTAAAATATATCTCAAAAACCATCACCTTTCTATTGCTTTACGGCAGATAATTGTGTATATTAAAAGGACACACAATAACCAAAACAAAGGAGGATACAAAATGTTGATTTCAACTACAGCAATCCAATTTCGACAGATGCCGGAGAAGTGGCAGAGCAACAACAAAGGGTCCGGTACAGACCGTTACAAAGTGGTTTTTCTGTCGAAAAGAGAAAGATCTGCTGTGAAAAATGGCGAAAAAGTGTATTTCCGGTCTGACTGTCTGTCGGGGGGTCGTCACGGCACATATTGGCGGTACGTGACGAATTGTGGGGATAATTTTTATTGTCGTGTGCCGGATTCTGAGGAAGTAAAATTTTTGCAGGATTTTGATGATGTGTGCTGTGACGCAGGTGACTGGGATGCGGTGTACAGAAACATGACTACCACGCTGGGGATGACCCTGCGTCTCGATCAGCGCGGGATTTACGACTGTGAGTCAGAGTCGTATATCCATGACGATGGCATTGACGCTGTGGCTGCTGATGTTATCGGGTGGTTGGATTGCCCATACATTAGCAGTACTGATGATTTCACTCGCGAGTATGCCAGTGACTGGGATATGGTCGTCCAGCTGTTTGACCAGTGGGAAAAAATTAAGCTCTCGAAAGAAACAAAGGAGACCGAACAATGTTGATTTCAACTACATCCAGAGGTTGAGATTCATTCCACAGAAAATGTTGAACTCGCCTATTTTGACCCTGCCCAGATTGAAATACATTATTACGGGGAAAAATGCTGAATCTCTTAGAGATTTGCAATCTCTTTGAGAAATTCAGAGTAAGGAAAACCTTCACCGGGGTCGCGTTTTCGCCCCGGTGAAAGGTTACTGTGCGTTTTTACCGCACGTGGAGTCAGATGGTGCTTATCCAACCACCATCTGACCAGGTCCACTGTGGCATGATACTGTGGCATGGTGTACCAATCGCGCAGCGCGATTGCGCATAGAAAACTGGAGTAGGTATGCAATCCGGGAACCAGAATTTCCACGCCAAGGGATCTGGTATTATGTCCCTTGGCGTGGTACGCCAGGGCATCATCGTCGGCGCACCGGAGGATACACCCTGATGGGTCTATCAGCGCATGTGCGGAGAGTCCTACCGACTTCAGGAAGTCGTATGCCCCCATATCATACGGCTCCGTATCGAGATACTGTGCCATGCTGTGGATCACGATAGTATCGATTCTCCCTGGGCGTTTTCTCCCATTCGCTAGATCGGGCAGTTCCACGATTTCCATTTTTCACCTTCCAACTGTGAGGTCAAATTGACAAACACAAAATACGGGCGGGGCAAGCACCCTAACAGCAGGCGAATAGCCTCAGACGGGACAACCGCTCAGATCAATGTGCGTATCGGTGAGACACTGCTGGCACGCCTCGATTCCTACTGTGCGAAAAATACAGTAAAAAGAGGGACAGCAATCAAAGCGATTCTCGACCGAGCTCTACCAGGATTTTCCGACACCTCCGCAAAGCGCGATTCTTAATCTGTCTCACACGCTCGCGACTGATTTTATGATGTTCCCCAAGGGTGGCAAGAGTCCATGACTCTCCACCCTCAAAGCCGTAGTATTTTCGGAGAACGTCCGCTTCTTTGGGTGGGAGCATGGTTAACAACTTTCCGACATGCTCCCGTTCCTCTGCGACTTCAAGGAGGGTATCTGCAGGTGCAGCATTTCCTGCGTTAAGCCGATTGTACAGGCTCGGCAAGCTCTTTTCGTTTTTCTTCCCGTCAGCCTCTAGGCTCAGATACGTATACCTCATCCTTTTTTTATGTCCAGCTGGCTGGCGTATCAGGTCGTCTCGCGCAAAGTACTCGCCCATGCGCTGCCGTATCCACCATACGGCATAGGTTATAAACCGATAGCCCATTTCGGGATCATACCGTTTCGCTGCCTCATAAAGTCCCAATGTCCCCTGCTGGATTAGGTCCTCCAGAGGCACTGTGCATTTTTCCGAAAATCTCAGCGCCTCTGAGTAGGCGAATCGCAAATTGGACTCGATCAGCATATCTATCGTAGCGGTTTTCTCCTCCTGCCTGCTGAGAACCTTCATTTTTGCGATATCTCGGCTGTATTCGGGCAGGTCACTCATCTCGCTTATCCTCTCTCCTGGTCACCCATAGACAACTCGACCTTTTCAATCTCAAGCCCTTCATATGCAGACATACACACAATACCGCAAGAGATATTGGGTTCATCTTGGTAGTTTCCAACGTCAGGGTCAAGCTCATCCAGGAATACGCGAATTCTTTCGGTACCCTCATACCGCTTGTTTATGGCAACATTTAGCTCCCTTTCAAGCTTTGCCATGCGATCAAATACATCGGGAAAATCCACACGTATCTTATTCCAATAACCACTTTGCCCTTTTACGCATCCGATACAGTTGTTGTTGGTATACCCCATTTTATACATTGTAGGAATCTCTATCCCTGCTTTCCACAGCAGACCCAAGCAGTCTTCTTTGGTCAGCCCTTCCTCGATCAATATCCACTCAGTGATAACTTCAGGGTTTTGTTGGTTAAATCTTGCTGCCCGGTGCTTCTCGTCTATTGTATACCCAAGCATTTGGATATCACCCTCTTCTTCAAACGCGACACGCACAGCACGCTTTAACTCTGAAGTGCAGCGTGCTCCTGCAACGCCCACAAGGTATCTCGTCTTGCTATACACATCCCAAGTATCTTTATACACCGCACTTTTTAATCGTAAAATTGGCACACCAATCCACTGCTCAATGTCTTCAAGAAACCGTAGGTTGTCAGGATGCTCTGTTGTCGATAAATCACAGTATGCTATCACACATTCCTTGCCATATTTTTTCACTGCCATCTTTGCTGTTACAGCAGAGGCTGCACCACACGAAAACCACACCACTTTTCTTGCCATATTGATCACCTCTTCATCCTTTCTCCTATCCACCCTAAACACGGCACAGCTATCGAGTTCCCAATCGCTTTGTATCGTGGTCCATCTGGACAATCTTCTTTGGGCTTGCCTCGCCAGGGTATCTGCGTATAGTTGTCAGGCATACCCATTAACCTTTCACACTCTACGGGGGTTAAGCGTCTGACAATCATACCTTTGGATATTGCGTGTGGCTGATCATATGCCCCCAAGCAAAACGAAGTTTTGCTTGTTACGCTTGCACCACCTTTGTCCCCTTGCATATTTACCATTAATGCTTGCTCCATCGTGCCCTTCATACCTCCTCCTGTTTATTCCATCGAGTCCATCCAGGCATAAAAAGCTTGCATAAGCTCAGGTTCAGTAGGCTCAAATCCGGACGCAAGTAATTGTTTGTAATTTTTGCGTCCTTTTTTGGATAGTCTGGCGGGTGTCTCCTTGCTATCTACAAATCCCTTGTCCACAAGGTCGTTCATTGTTCCCAGCGTAAAAAGGCTAATTTTTTCTGCATGTGACATTGTTTTGATGTTCATAATGGATTCCTTATCTAGTTTTTCTGCATGTGACATTGTTTTGATGCCATCGCCATCGCCATAGCCAATGCCAGTGCCAGGTCATCAAAATGGTTCATTGTATCGCCTCCATGATCTCTTCAAACGTCCCGACAGCCCCGAACTTGTCACAGGTCGCATAGTAGTGACCCGCCTTGTTGTTGTCCGTAGGCTTCCAGACGTAGATGGGTTTGCGGTGGCACATCGTCTTTGCCTGCTCACAGGCTTTTATATGCTTACAGCGATACACACCCCCAACTTTCCAATGTGCCTTCCAGTTGAACTTATAAGCCTCACAGGTGCATGATGGATTTCTCAGATCAAGTTTATACATTTTCAAAACCCTCCGAAGAGCCATCGCCATAGCCAATGCCAGAGCCATCGCCATCGCCATCGCCAGAGCCATCGCCAGTGCCATAGCCATAGCCAGTGCCATTGCCATTGCCATTGCCATTGCCATCGCCATAGCCAGTGCCATAGCCAGTGCCATCGCCATAGCCATTGCCATTGCCATAGCCATCGCCATCGCCAGTGCCAGTGCCATCGCCATAGCCATTGCCATTGCCAGAGCCATAGCCATAGCCAGAGCCATAGCCATCGCCATCGCCATAGCCATCAGCGATTATTGCTCCCATACAGGCACCTCTGAAATGTTTTTTCGCGCAAGCTCAGTGCATCTGATAATCTCGATGGCTCCCAACAGTCGCACCTCGTCTACTTCACAGGGAAACTTGCATTCGCCAAAACGCTTCACCCCTTCCATAGCCAATTGGGACAACGACGAAGCACCAGACCAATACCAAAGTCTACGCACAGAAACCATGACGACCTCATCACCGTCTTTCTCCTTTAAATACCCTGCAAATACGCCAGCATCTCGTGTCCTCACAATCACATACCTCATATCATTCGTATCACAGTATTTATGCTGTGATCCACTGCCCTTCAACACATACACTTCGCCATTTATGATTACCTCATCCATTTTTCTCTCCTTTCCAATCTTCCCTGTTCATTCTGTTTCAATCCTCTCTCCTATCCACCGCAGACCAGGCACTACAATGCTGTTGCCAATCGCTTTGTATCGTGGTCCATCTGGACAATCTTCTTTGGGCTTGCCTCGCCACGGTATCTGCGTATAGTTGTCAGGCATACCCATAAGCCTCTCGCATTCTACAGGCGTTAGTCTGCGTACTACCATATCGTTCAACATAACTCCTGCATCATCATAACAATCAAGTGTCACCGATTTTTCATTCTGCAATGCTGAGTGTCTTTGAAAATTATAGCCCACTGCGTGATGGTGAGCCTTTGAAAGTGTGTTCAAAGGCTCACCATCATTTCTTATGCCCATATCAGAGTGGGCATCGCTACGCCATAATGCATTCATCGTATCTATGGGATAACAAGCCACCGCTTGCCCTCCCTGCGCCTCAAGGGGCAAGGACTTGCCCCTTATGCTTACTGGCGTTTGTCGTGCGTGGAAGCCTACCAGATCGACATCTGCCTGTTTTGCATTTTCTGCTCTCACCACACCTGCCTGGTCAGAGGACACATAACGCGACCTGCCGTCAGCACGAAAGGCGTTGCCCTTGCCACTGCCGTTGCAACTCTCGCCCCCGTTTGCATACTGAGCAACCATCGGCTCACGTTGCCCCCGTTCCTGGGCATCTAATGGTCCCATTAGATCCCTTCTTGCGTTCTGCTGCCCATCAAGACCAATGCATTCTCCAACGCCTCTGGCAGTTTCTTCCCCCTCTTCTTTGCCCTTCTCATGATGCCCTGACACGCTGTCGGGCTTAAATAGTATTTCTGATGGGCTGAAGTCTCCAGAATGTCCGACAACCGCGAAGACCCTACGCCTTCGTTGGGGGACTCCGAAATGTTGAGCATCCTTAACAGTCCACGCTGCGACTCCTTCTGGTCCAGACACCATACCCGCGTTTGTCCACCTGCCCCCATGCGTTGTGAGGGGATGCCTTTCTCCCACCATTTCTGCGAGAAAGCAACCGAAGGCGTTATCGGGGGTGTTGAGAACCCCTGGGACGTTTTCCCAAACGGCATATCGAGTGCCAACTGTTCGTAGCTCATCCCATAACCTCGCAAACATCAGGGTTAGATTGCCTCTCTCGTCTTCAAGAGATTGTCGTTGTCCTGCCACGCTGAATGCTTGGCAAGGCGTACCGCCAAACAAGATGTCTGGAGGGTGATCGATCATATACTGCCACGACTCTTTGCTTGTAAAGTCTCCCAGATTTGGCACATCGGGATAGTGGTGCTTTAATACTGCCGATGGGAATGCTTCGATCTCAGAAAACCATAATGGTTGCCATCCCAACGGCAGCCATGCCAAACTCGGTGCCTCTATGCCACTGCATATCGTTCCGTATGTCAAAAAACCCTTTTTCATTTCCTCACTCTCCGCTTTATCGATTTGAGGTGATTTTTCGCGTCTTCATATTCCATGCCTTTCACCTTTGCATATGCTTCTACAGATCGGCGCAACATCCCTCCCGATACCAAATCGCATTGCTCTGACTTTTGCCCGTTTTGCTGTTTCCAGAATTCTTCATGCTTGTCATACAATGCCCTTTCTTCAGGGCTGCATCGCGAAAGATTCACGTATCGCATGATCATTTCGCCGCCTTTTTGGATACGCACTCTATAAGACTGGCTAACAAAATGATCTATTGCCTGCTGAAAATCGTCATCATAAACCGCAGATGCGTGCTGCAAAGTGATCTTTCCATCAGGTGTCTCCAGCGTATATATGTGATAGTCCATTATGCCGTCTGCCTTTTATATTTGCGATACTCCTCGATGCGTTCATGCCATTGCCTTTCCATCCACACCTTACAAGCTGCTTCAATCTGCTCATGCTCTTCACGCGTCAGGGGAGCCGGTTTTGAGCGCAGTCGTATTCTGGTGCCATCAGGACACTCCCAAATGCTCATACCGGCTGTTTTCCCCACATACGTAATACCCTTTCCGTTGTACCCGTCAGCGTGCGCCCACCACAGTGCTTCGCTCTTCAGCGCAGGGGGTGTGAGCTCGGCGATCAGATCGAGCGCAGTAAAGCCCGTATATGCGTCTTTATGAATCTCCATGTATTACCTCAGTCACTGTTATGATCGTGCGCTCATCGTCTTCTATCACCCTGTAAACATGGATGTCATCGATTATGCGATCATCCGTATACACAAGACCATTCATCGCATCCAATACAGTCTTGCAAAAATTGTCCAGGTCACCTCTGCGAGACTTCTGAACGACCCCTATGCCTACATGTACCACGCCCTGCATCTTCTTGATGCCACGCTTTTGCATCGCTACAAAGGCATGGTCGCGGATTCGCTTCTCGGCGCGTTTCGTCCGTTCTGGCGTATATGCTCTCTTGCCAACAACGCGAGCTCTTGCCTTTGGTACGGGTGGCCCTGGCACTACGATCTGCATCCACTGCTCAAGTTTCATCTCTGGGTGCCTCAAAGTTCAAAGGAAAGTTTTCCATTTCAATATTTTCCAAAATCCCTTCGAGCTTTCGCAAGCCCAGCAGGTGAGAATCCGACACAAAGAAATATCTCCAATGACCATTATTGGCGTTTATCCAATAAAAAAACGCCAATGCTTTCTTCCCACTGCTCTTCAAAAATATCACCGCAGCAGTCGTTTCCGAGAGCGGTTGAAGAGAGTAAACCGAGAATTTTTCTTTGGTGAAGTTTCTTGCTCTGTCAGGCCGAGAAAAGTTCTCAGCAGCAGTATCCGCGGATCTCTGCAATTTTATTGCTCTGCCCTGCTGCATTTATTTATACCTCGAACTCGTTGGTGCATTTGGGACACCGTACATAGAGTACCTCACCGGGTCTTTGCTCCCGATGAGGTATGTGTGGTGCAAACATTTCGTAGATGTCGGACACGCTATTGCCCGACAACAATGCTTCGATGATCTCTTCAGCCCTTTCGCACGCGTGCTGATCAGCATCTACAGTTGGATCTTTGGCATGGACATCTTGCGGTATGTCATACAGCTGGTCCAGATAGCTATACGGGATATATCCCAATCGCTCCATGTCGATACCGTATACAGAGTGCCACTGATATGCCCGGACGCGCCTATGAGCCGTGCGATAGTCCACATTGAGGTGGTCAGTGCAAAACTGCTTCCAGGTCTGCCCATACTGTATGTGGGCATCCTTGTCCTTCAGGCTGGCGATGTACTTCCCCTGCCAGACGGCACTCTCGTCAATCGTTTTCTCCAGTTGGATCACCTGAGTAATCTCTTCGATGATCTTAGACTGCTGTTGCACAACCTGCTCTGTAAATGCGTTCATGACTT
>Ga0114908_1001482_pt1 | contig 11943 bp, 9 predicted proteins | sample MalvireepMed_s17_FD_87292 | JGI IMG/M metagenome (GOLD analysis project Ga0114908, IMG submission 87292) | Marine viral communities from the Global Malaspina Expedition - Malaspina viral metaG DeepMed_s17 | ecosystem: Environmental > Aquatic > Marine > Oceanic | place: Mediterranean Sea... | reverse complement strand
CCTCTTAAGTTTGCTTCCTCCTCGTCGGTGAGCGATAACAAATTAGTCCCAATGTTTGCCATGGCTTGCTCCGTTCTGCCAATATATTTTAAATTTAAATTGATTTTTCCTTCAGGTAGATAATCAATTTCATATGATAATAAATTTAAATATACGGATTGTCGTACTAGTTGTTTTGAATCATTTTCCATCGTGATGAGGGGTGTGCCCTTAACATCCCTCCCATATCCCCATTCAATTTTAATTTGATAAAATTGATCATTAGCCACCATGTTCTGTTTTGCATCCGCATCTTTCGCAACAGGACAACTCGGCTGCTGGGCGTCGTATGCGTCCCATTGACTCCTTTGATAATTTGCCAATTCTCTTTGTTTTCTTTGATCGCCTGCAGCCGCTTGTATCGCAGCTTTTGTAAACGGCTTGCCCGGGTTGTTACGCTGCCAGGTTTTGAGCTTCTCCGCAGTCTCACCACTGTGGCCACTAATGGCATCTTTTACCTGTTCGTCTGTTGCTTTAGAGTGCCCATACGCCGTTGCAATATTCAAGACGTCAGCCGCAACTTGATGGGGGTCTGGTGCACCGGGGGCCACTTTTTTTGATGGTTGGCGCATCAAATCGGTCAAACTAATAAATCGGCCGCCTACGTTGACCCGCCTTAGTAACGCCTGTATGCTATCAACCTGCAAAGTTATTTCACATTCTACAACATTGCTGTGAGCAAAATCCTTACCAGAATAGTTTAATGTCAAATGGTGAACATCAGCTATACCTATGGGCGTGCCGAAAGCTTGGCTTACTTTCCTGTCTTTTGTTTCGCTATAGTCTAGGCCTGAAAATGCCCTATTTAAAGGAATTGCAACATCTTCATACGCTGTTACGGCGGCGCTGCTGTATCCCGCCTTGGGATAGCTTTTATAAAAATGAAAATCAACTTCTGGAACCTTTACTGGAGATCCGATTTTGTCCGCATTTGTCTTGAAAAGATCAAAATAGTTGTGAAACAAATAAGAAGGATCTGCGCGGATAGAATTATAGGTTGTATCGTTGTTTGTCACATCGCTAGCTAAATAATAAGAGCGCCCCGCGCCCCAGTCACTGGGTGGCCACACATATCGCCCCTCCGTTAATTGAACCGCTCTCTTTACTACGCCAGGATTGTTAATTAGAAAACATTGTTCATTAAACTGCATCCTTAAATCAAGCTTTGCCATGAATTAAAAAATCCCTAAAGATAATAACACATCTTTCAAAGGCAAATATATTGCAATTTCTTCACCAATAACACAATGAGATTCTGTCGGCTTTTGGTTTAAATGTGCAATTACCCACCAAATTGTAGTATTTTCATAATATTCGTATGCTAGTTTATAAAATCTATCGCCTGTCGTCCATATGTGGTGTATTTTTTCTAACTTTTCTAATTCAATATAGTTGAATTTTGTTAATTGTGGAGTTGTATAGTGTGTTATACCAAAACGACCTCTTGCATCTAATATATTACTATATTGTGGAGCAGCGTTTCTAATCGTTCTCCTTTGATAATATCTCATTCCAGGGGCTGCCATAGTGAAAAATTTCTCCTTTTTAAATACCTTTATGCTTATGCCGGTGATCCGGACATGCCCACACCGGTGCTCGCGTACATACCCTTGATACTGGCGGTGCCTTTAAAGATATCATGCATTTATTACGTCCGACAAATCCCATGGTACGAAATCCGGCCCCGTATTGAAGTCACTCGGCTGGATCTCCCCGGAGTCGAGTGCGGCGAGTGATTGTCCGCCCGATTTGGGCTTGCTGGGGTCGAGCCTATCAGGCGCGTGCGTTTGCGCTTGAGCTGTTTGACTATTCTGCGTTTTACCTGGGGCTGCCTTATTTGTAGCTCCTTGGCTTAAAAGACCCGGCACGCCATAAGGATATGTTGGCTTCTGTTTATCCCCTTCCTGAAAAACAAGGCCGCCTCCGGAGGACCTGAGATAGTGATCGCCCTTCAGGGGTTGATATCTGGCAGAAATATCTACTGAAAACAATTTTGGAAGAATAGTATTGCCCATAAAAAATACACCAACATCAAAATTTGGTGTAACTGAAAATGCCTCTACTATACATGAAAAATCTTTAATCATATTAGCAAAATTAATTTTCCATTGCACTCTCTTGGTTTCTGATTTTCTGTTTGTGGCCGTTGGGAACATCATTTGCACCAAAGTAGTAATATTGCTCAAATTCTTCATGGCTTCTGCAGTGTTGTATGCAGGTACATCAAAACTAAAATTAAGAACTCTTGATTGTGGGCCATGACGATGGACTATAACACCCATTCCTGACCATTTGTCAGCAAGATCCCATTTTGTTTTATGATCATCTTTGAATTTTGTGATGAAAGCTTTGAACTCGACCTTTGGTTGTGTTGTCTTTGCTGGCGGCGGTAAAACAGGTTCAAAAACAATTTTTTGACCGTTACTTTTTTGTATGTCCGTTGCGTCATGTCCAGCATTCTTGATCATGGAGTCCATGGATGTAAACGCGTGGTTTAAACCTATATTGAACGGATCATCAAAGGATTTGTACGCGCCATCTTTTGGCATTCTTAGAAACTCCTTCTAGGTTTGGATTCCTACTAGTATAATTATGACTGAATACAATAATTTCGCTTCTTAATTGCTTTATTTAGTGCCTTCAATCTTGCGTTCAACTATATCTTCAACTTTTCTTCTTAATTTAAAATCAAACTCGCGGCCCAGATCAACAACTACGTCTCTTGTAATGAGTACACCCTCTGGGAGAGTGGCGCCATGGCCTTCGCCTTTGGTGCCACCTTCTGTGAATTTTTCTTTTATGATCTCCACGACTTCTCTAGTTACTTCTGTGGATTGTTTTGCGGATAATGCTGCTTGCGTTGCAATTTTTACATTTTCAGCTTGTGCGGCCCCAGTATTAACGCGTGTTGCTGTAGCTCCTCCCTCTGGAGCTTTTGTGGTGCCTATTTTTAAGCCAATTGGCCCTATGCCTGCTAAAACCATAGCAGCAGAAGCAAGGTCGTCGAGCGTCTCTGTAAATTTATCTATTTTAGACAAGTCGAGATCTTTTAATTCTTTTATAATAGATTTAATTACTCCCGGCAGTTTGCCTATACCTTCGGCGCCTTTCTCAGCAACTAGTCCTAATCCCATAAATATTTGACCTAAAGCTACCAAATCTTTCGTTTTGATGAAAAACAAAGCAGACGCCAATGCAATAAACCCAGCAGCCATAAGAAAAAGACCAATAGCAAAAATTGGCGCCGCTATAGCTGCAGCAGCCATGGCCAATGCTAAACCGCCGACTGCGACTGCTAACATGATTATTTGTGGTATCGCCGGTATTAAAGCTTCTATAAAGCTGATGAAAGCACCAACTACTATCTTAATTGCCTTTGCAAATAGCATTGCTCCTAAGCCCGCAAGAGCTATTCCTGCGCCAAAAATAAGAAACGCAGCAGCAACTATTAATATTGCTGGGCCTAGTGGAGCTAATATAAGCATCATCGCCGTAAAGCCGACTATTAAAACAAGCAGTACTGCTACAAGGCCGACCATTTGTCCGCCAGATAACCTTGACATGGAATCGGCCAGCAATGATAGCCCATATGTCATCATGAGTACTCCGGCGCCAACCATCATTATGGCAAGGCCTGCCGCCTTCATTTTTGGACCCATTGTGTCGCTAGCACGGCCGATGGCGAGCATTCCTGCCGCAACTATAAATAAAACAATATAAAACGGCGGCGATTTTGACTTTACAAAATGATCAACGAGTATGGCTATTAAGGGCACTAATATCATTAAAATTGCTCTCCATCTACCAGCTTGTGTATTAAGCGAAAAAAATCCTTTCGAACCCCAGAACAGACTTGTGGCCAGTTTTCCGATACCCATGGCTATGAGCGACAGGCCGCCGGTCGCTACGAAAAACGCGATGATTGCGCCAAACGCAACCATGCCCCCAGTTGTTTCAGTGAGCCATTTCCAAAGGCCAACGAACCCATCAATTATTTTGCCGATACCGTTAGCTACCGCACCCAAGACCTTTATAATTGGTTCCAGTATCGTCAAAAGAGGGGCAAAAGCATTTCCAAGTTTCTGTAGTGCCACCATTAATTGGTTCTGAAGTGTGACATTCTCTCTCATCGTCTCTTGGTGTTTTTCTTCGCGTTCTGCCGCTGCTTTTTGTGTCGCTGCATAATCCTCATTAGTTGTGCTAAGAAGCTTTTGTGCTTCATTTACATCACTAATACCCATTGCTGCAGCAACTGCTTTTTTCTCATAGTAGCCTAATTGATTAAAACTTTTTCCTGTAGCTTGGAAGTTTTTCCTTAATAAGTCAATTCTCTCTTCGTGAGTGGCGTTCATCATTTCCAAGCTGTTAAAATAGGCGCCACCAAGAACAGCATTTAATGTACCAACATTTTTAGCAGCATCTGAAAATGTATCAAACCCTTCAGCAATGCTTATGAGCTTGTTCATTTGTACGCCAGTCGCGGCAGCCTGAACTTGCATGCCTTTAAATACTTCTTCTGCTGCATCACCATAAGCTGCTAATTTTGGCATTGCCTCATTAAATTCTTTTATCATTTCTTGTGGAGGCTTGCCTAATGCCTGTGCTAACGATATCATATCATTTGTCATTGCTTCTGCTTCTGGTTGGCTTTTTTTCATGCCCTTCATCATTGTTTCCATGGCGGTTGCAGCAGTGGCCCCATCAATTCCTATACGACTTAATGGAGCTATAAAGTTTGACATTGATTCAACAGCTTCTTGCCCTCTTGCACGCAAAGAAATCATATTATTTCTTACATCGCTTAATGCTGCACTACTTTCTTCTAGTGTCAATGAATATTTTGCATTTGTTTTATAAACCCTTTCAATGGTCTTATCCCATTCTTTGCCAACTCCTTGTGCTTGTCTAAAGCCTACTCTTACTTGATCAAATTTAATAACCATCAGAACAGTCATTTCAATTATTTTTGATAGGCCACCCATAAATAAGTTCATCGGTGTCATCGCTTTTGCGAAACCACTGGACAGACCCTTTCCAACGGCTGTTATTTTATTACCAAAACCTTCAGCCGCGTTAGCAGACTCTATTATGCCGCCAAGGAAAGTTTTTTTCCATTGACTACCAATGCCCGTCAAATCGCCAAGCATGTCTTCGGTTTTCGCTGCTAAATTTTTCTGAGCGTTGTCCATACGCTCAACTGCTTTTGCTGCTTTAATTGCTTCCGGTGTCACAGCTTTTTGTGATTTTAAAATCTTTTGTTGAGTTGCTTCAATTTCTTCCTCTAATTTTAGTCGGCGCTTATCAGCTTCTTCGCCCTTACCAAGCGCGTCTAATTGTTCCTGTAAACGATTTAACTTTCCTATTTCTAATCTTCTGTTTGCTATAAGTGAATCAGTTTGTTGTTTGAGCGCTTCGACTTCTTTTTCTCGTATAAATCGGGCCCGGTCAGCAGCAGTATTGATTTCTCCCATTGCTTCGGCAGCTGCTATTTGTAAATCTAATCCTTCCGCCCAGCCGTCAACCCAATCTGTATCTCCTAACTGGGTGTACAAAACTTTTGCTTGGCTTGATACCTCTTTCATCGCTTTGCCTGTTTTGTCCCAGAGTTTAAGCTGAGCTGCAATCGCCTCTTTAGCTTCCGCGGAGCCCTCTATAATTTTGTCTATAAATTTGGTTGGATCTTCTGCCACTTATATGTTACCTTATCGGGTCGTTAAAGCGGCTCTGGCTTGTTTTGCCGCCTTATATTCTGGCTCTGGTTTTTTTTCATATTTACTACCTGTCCAAGTTTTGGTAGAAACATCTCTTACTTTGGCCTTAAGGTTTTGTTTCATTGTTGATATATTGGTGCGTTTTAATTGTCCGCCAGCGTTTTCTAAAGCTTGTTCAACTTTTTCAAAAGTTTCTTTTGTTTTGTCATCAGCAACGGCCTGGTGGATGTTTTTCAAATCCTGAAGTTGTTTTTCATATTCCTTTAGAAGTTCCTTTTGCTCCATGTAATTTGTTTTTGAAAGCCTTTTGCTTAAAAGATTTCCTTGTTCTTGTACATGTGCTAATACATCTTCCGGCGAGTCGGATTGCTCCATTTTCATTATTTCTTTGAAGAAAAGCGTCAAATCTTTTAGAGTGAGGGGTTCAGCTGGTTTTTCATCTGTATCTGTTGGAGTCTCTTCTGTGCCTCCTGTTTCAAGCGGTGCGGCTACTTCTGCTGCTTCTGCTTCCCTTTCTTGTACGAGTTCTGCCCAATAATTCAAATATTTTTTTAAAACTGGATCCATGATGGCAGCTTTCCTCAAGGCCCAATGGCTGGCAATTTGTTTTTGCCAGTCTGGTTGCAGATTATCCCAACCTGCCTTAATTTTTTTTAAAACCTCTAAACGATTTGGGCCCGAAGTAGACAAAATTTTGTTGACATATAAGCTTGCTTTGTAACCTCGTTTTTTTCCTTTCTTTTTAGCTTTAGATCGTTTTCGTCCTGGTACAAATCTTTTTTCTAAAATATTTTGCAGTTCTTCTTTAATGATTTTTTGAAGTTGACGTTTCGTGATGATCATTGTTAAAGTTCCTATTTAATTGGCCAAATTAATCCTGTGGTTTTTTCAAAATTTTCAACTGCATCATCTAATTGATACTTTTTCTCTCGTGTCTTTTTATTTGCTATGCCGTATTCTAGGTAGTTTTCAATATATTGCTTTTCTCCCACAATGGCTTTTACAAAGGAATCAACTTCTTCTTCTGTGCCCCTAACTTTAAATGGTGGGCTTGTATTTTCTTGATTTTCTTCTTTTATTGGAGATTTTTCTCCAAACATGCTTTTAAGAATCCATTTAATTGCTCCACCGAACATTCTTAAAAAACTTTCATTCATTTTTTGTTTTTTTGCGACCGTTAGGTCTATAATAATAGGCACTAGCTTGTCAGACATATACCAAACCTCCTGCAACCATTTATAAATAGTATAAATATCTATTTAGTGACAAACAAAAAAGCCGGGAATATTCCCGGCTTAATTAATTAACTAATTTCTTGGTTTTGTTTTTTCGTATTCGTCTTTTTCTTTTTCAAATTGTTTGGCTAGCCGCTCTAAAAACCATTTTCTTAAACCAACTGGAAGATTGTAGGCCTCGATGAAACTCCAACCGCCATGATATTTCAACAAAAAGAACTGATCATAGACCTGTTCCATATATTTATCGTTTAGGCCAAAAAAAGTCCGTAGTAAACGGCACCTCCATTTCTTCTTCGTTGCCACACACTTCACAGTCGTACCATTGTGTCAAATCAACATTTGGCGCCAAGTCTTTGTAAACATCTCTTAAATGGCGAGAATCAGAAGCAGGCATGTTCTGGATTAGGGAGTGAATAACTTGACGATCAGCATCACCATTAACAGCTACAATAAACATTTTAAATTGCGTTGTTAGCGTCTGTTCTGGAAGCTTTTGCTTTCTCGCACGTTCCTGAACTTGCAACATCTTTCTTTCATCTGCGCCAGTTAACAAGCGCACTGTTACTGTGACGTTCATTTTTGGTAGCGTAACTAAAAATTGTCCGTCTCCAACATGCTCATTTTTGCTGTCTTTCTCCTCCACAAAACTTACTTTTGCTTCTTCTAAATTAAAACTATATTCTCCAGCACTACCACAAACCGGACATGTAACTCGTGTTGCATATTCGTTTCCATATCCATTTATTCGTGACGCAATTATAATGGCGTTTTTATCGCCTACATATAAATCATCAACTCTAATTTGTTTATTTACTAAAATGTTTTGAAGAAACCTGTCAATTGCAATGCCCTTTTTCAAAAGTGCCCTTGAAGACAAAATATCTTCATCCCTTGCGGTCATGTATCTAATTTCTATAACCTCTTCACCATGTAAGGGGTGTCCTTCTGGGTAATATTTACCCTTTGTAGGAAGCTCCACAAACTCCGTAGGTGTAACAAACTGTAATGGTGCAGGTGCCACATCTGAGGAACTAGTATTTTCTGCATTTGGAGTTGAAGGAGGGGGAGGTTCGGATGGATGTTGTACACCCATGCGATCTTCATTATTTCTCATTAATCACCTCGTTTTTATTAATATTGTATATTATATATATATCGTAACCTTGTTTTAGGGAGTAGTCGCTCCGAACTTGCCTGACGGAAATTCCCTTGGCGTCGCGGTGGTAGGCGACTTAGTTTCAAATTGTTGAACTGGGAAGCTTGGTTCAGCTGTTTTTAATGTAGCATAGTCATAACGAAGAGTTAAAGTAACATCTGACATGTCGTCTGACTCATAAGACAATTCGGCAAATTTAACATCTTTTATAAAAGGATTATGTAAGCTCCATGTCTCTATTGCATCACCAAAACTATCAAGCTGTTCAATGCTCACCTTACCTAAGGACTGGCCGGACATAAATTTACCCAGCGTTCTTGGTTGGTGAGTGGAGGCTTGTGGGGGAACATATCCCGATCCTTCCATTATGGCTAGAACAGTAGATGCCACATCTGGGCCCGCGGGATCAACAAAAACAATATCAATAGTCTGCCACTCTACTCTGCCAGGATAATAATAAGTATGGTTTAAATAATTATGTTTTGTTTCAGTTACAGAAAACGATGGTTTTGTAACTTTTTTTGCTATATACGGTTCCAAGGTGCCCATACGGACCAACCATCTATAAACACGCTTAGCTTCCGGCATATGCGGATCATTCCAAAAACCCATTATTTTAGTTCTCCCCTTTTATGTCTCAACAATAAATAGTGTCAGTTGTCTTTTTTCACTATTTTTATTTTTTTAATCTTCAAATGCTGCACCACTATTAGTAATGGTGAAGTCCAAAGCAATAAACTCAATTGCTCGTGCTGGCTTTAAGAATATTTTAGCATACATAATATTTCTGTCAACCAGTTCGGGCGTTGTAGTGGTCTCATCAAGTATTACTTTCCAGTCAGTCAAGCCCATTCTTGCTTGCACGCTAGTAAGGAATGGTTCAACTCTACCTAAGAAGCCATTCCACGTGGTCTTAACGTTTGGCTGGAATAAAGTAGTTGCGGCAATTCTAGATATCTCTTTTTTAACGTTAATTAATAACCTTCGAACATTAATCCTATCTAGCGCAGATTGCTGGACTTGAAGCGTCTTTTGGCCAAAGATTACAATACCTTCCGCAGGAAAGGTTGCAATTGGGTTAATATTAACTTCATAGAGATTATCTCTCTGATCTGCAGTCAATCTCTCTCGGGCGCGCAAAACTGGAATACCGGCGGCGCCTTGAGTTAGCCCACCTCGCGTAAATCCAGCAGGGGCAAACCAAGCCTCAGTCTTCTTTTCCGAGAATGAAAGTGCTCCCAAAGCAGCCACTGAAGGGGGTACCCATACGTAATTATCATTAATAGTGTCTTTAATTTGTACCCAAGGATAATAAGCACATGCATAGCTTGTGTTTAACTGTCTGTCCCTAAGGTTTGTAATACTAGTGCTTACACTACCTAACCGATCCTCAATACCATCCGTGTTTTCATGAGAAGCCGTAAATCCACCTTCTAGGTCAATAATAGCCATGGCGTCACCGCGATCTTCACATATGTTCATCAAATGATCTTGAAGGTTTGTGTTTAGAATTCCAGGCATCGTAGCCAAATTATACTCAACTACTTCAGGATCTGCTACAGAATCAAGGGCCCGCTTAACTGAATTAAAAGCATAATGTGTCAAATCAGTTTTACCGCTAGCCAAGGCTCGCGTATTATTAAATGGATCCTGTTCTTTAATATCAACACCATCAAAACCACCATATAGTGGCAGCGTAAATCTGTCATAGTCGTTATCTAATATGGATTTATAACTACTATTTGTGGCAGTGTACGATGAGCCATTCACACGTGAACCAGATACCCAAACAACTCTTCCGCTCATTGCTTGTAACTCATCCAAAGTGAAGATCCACATATAATCTAGATAGTCTGAGGTTCCGCCAAATGTTGTTGCGGTATTAAGGCCTCCTGGTTTTGCTCTGAGCAAATCAATATTACTCTTTTCAAACCTAGTGGCGTTAGTACCATATTTTGTAGAATCAAATCCCCAATATGCCTTTTTAGCATTTTTAGTATTTTGTTCCATACTTGAGCTTCTAAATCCAATGGCTGGATGTATAAAAGAAGCAGTAAAGGCGGCGGCCACGCCGCCATATAATGACGCAAAAACACCAGATGTGAGCGTTGGGTTTATGCCCGTGCGTGTACCGTGTGAACTAGTGCCCACCATTGGACCAAGATTAGTACTGCTCCTTCCAGAAACAAAAGAAGAAGACTGAATTGACTGGTTGCCATGACCGGCGAGTTCAGTTACCTGAACCATGTCATTATTTAGGTCATAGAGATACGAGGATCCGGACATAATCCTAAAACCCTTGTATCGCGGAGGAGCATAAAATCCGAACGGAAGCGATAAAGGATCGACTCGTCCAGCGTTTGCGGCCTCATTCATCTCAACTCTAATAAAATTTGAATTATTGTCGTAATCGCCATACTCGGTCCATCTTCGCTCTGTGTCAGACCAAGTTCTATATCGATCGCCAATAACTCTTGCAATAAAATTTGGATCATTGGGATTAAGATTTACTTTACTAAACCTCTCCAACACTTTCACCTTATTATCATTGTCGACTATTTTTCTAACTAAAACAGTGAAAGTGCCATATTCAGTAAATTCATTCTTTGAATAATCAATATCTTGAATAGAAATTTTAATATTATTCTGATTCCACTCTCCAGAATCCAATGATTGAAATCTGAACAGTTTTTGCATATTATAAACACTGAATGCCGCATTATCGTTGCTCAAGTCTTGCGAAAATACCCATCCAGTTTTAGAATTGGCAGTAGATTGCAGCATTGCGTGAGGCTTGTACGTACTATCGCCCAAAGGAAGAATTATGCCAACATGAGAAGTTGTTGAGGCGTCGCTCAATTTGCCACATTCAGTTTCCAAGTTGCGCTCATATGTTTCACCAAGCCAATAAGTTTTCAAATTTGAACCTTGAGTAATATTACTATTCGCCATAACTGGGTTCGTACTAAAAACTTTTCTAATATATTTGTCAGAAGTTTCACTAAAGTTAAATGATGCTGTCATGACGACATCGCCATATCCATTGAAGTTATCATCAGCCTTTGCAATGATGGCCTTAAATTCATAATTTGTACTTGAAGGCGGACAAAATTCGGCCACGCCGTCGAAATAGCCGGGCCCGTCACCGGCAATTGTGGAGGGCTTACTTCCAGAAAGACGAATATGACCGCTATCTATATACCAAACAGCAGCAAGAGTACCAGTATTGGCGGGACTGCCAAATTGCTGAATACCGCCTGCAGAAGCGCTTGCAATAATGAATAGCCCATACGTACCACCGTTGCTGGCATTAGAATACGTGTACTCGTTCGAGGTTTTCCAACCAGCGACACCTGCAGCTTGTGTTGACCCTGCACTATCGTGATCTGCCCCAAGTAATCTAACAAATGTCAAAGGAGAATTGTTTTTAAGCCAGGCTTGTGCTGCATATGTTGCATACATGGGAGCAGAATGAGGCTGATCTCTCCATCCATCTTTTACGTCACCGCCGGGAACTGGAGTTCCGAACACATCAACAAATTCTGAAAATGAATTTACTTGTACGGGGCGCAATGCTGGCCCTCGCTGCGATCTACCAATAACTACTGGCCCTATATCTGCTGGAATTGCTGTTAACTGCGAATTATCGATTTCATCGATAAAAATTCCCGGTGATACAAATTTAAATTTCTTAACTGACATGTTTGTAAGTCTCCTTTAACTTCTTAAAAATAATTCCATTTGAAATGTTTATTTCTTAAATAAATAGTAATATAAAAAACCAAATTCCTTTTATTCT
>Ga0114908_1001478_pt1 | contig 11963 bp, 6 predicted proteins | sample MalvireepMed_s17_FD_87292 | JGI IMG/M metagenome (GOLD analysis project Ga0114908, IMG submission 87292) | Marine viral communities from the Global Malaspina Expedition - Malaspina viral metaG DeepMed_s17 | ecosystem: Environmental > Aquatic > Marine > Oceanic | place: Mediterranean Sea... | reverse complement strand
CCCTAAACTAAAATGGCAAACTACCTCAAAAACCGCGTTTTCTAAAAGTAAAAAGCTAAATAATCCTTCCTGACTGAAGGGCTGATTTCCAATACAGTTCTTAATATAAATGTTCGCAACTATTATAAAATATGAAGTAGTTGCGAACATTTATGCATAATTCCAATATATTTAAGAGCAGTGCCGTTTAACCAACATAAATACTCCAAATACAGGACAGGGTGAAAAAATCACATCCAGTCTGGTTTCTCCCGATCTTTAAGATAATAATCAAAAAACTGCTGCATTCTTATAGTCCAGTCTTTTTGATTGGCTAATTCGGCCAGGGTGTGTCTTTCTTCTTTATAATTGATTAACCATGCGGGTTTAGCAAGCCGTCGTAAAGCAAAAAAGAGACTCAATCCTTCTTCAAAAGGAACCGAGCTATCCCCTTCATTATGAAAGATTAAAACCGGAGTAGAAATAGCATCGGCATGAAAAACAGTCGAGTTGCGAATGTAGGCATCCTTGTTTTCAAAAAGGGAGCCTTGCATTCTGTATTGATCTACTTCATATTTAAACATATTAGATAATCCATTGCCTCTATATCCAAGATAGCTTGAAGTAAAGTTAGAGACCCCAGATCCTACGATCGCACAGGTAAATAAATCGGTTTTGGTGATTAAAAAAGAAGTTTCATAGCCTCCAAAACTATGTCCCTGAATACCTATTTTTCCCTTTTCAGTAATATTTTTGTCAATTAAATATTCCAAACCGCTTACGGCACAATTGTACGCACTAAGGCCGGGATCATTATAACTATAATGAATATCTGGTTGAAACACCACATATCCCTCACTTAAATAGGTAGGAATGTTGATATTGCTAGAGCTGTATTCCGGTGCGTGATAGTCGTATAAGTCCTGCGAATGCTTTTCATAAAAATGAACGATCAGAGGATAGGGTTTAGAAGCATCATAATCTTCGGGGACATATAAAATACCTTCATTGGGTTGCCCATTAAAATTCTCCCAGGAAATAAGTTTTGCTTCGACCCATTTATAATTCTGCTGCTGAGGGTTAATTTCGGTAAGCCTTGCCTGTTTCGCAAAGTTTTGATTTGTTATCCATAAATCAGGAAATGTTTTAAAATTCTCTTTCGTAAATAAGAACCTTTTTTTATTTCCAGAAGTGGAAACCAGATCAAAACTATAATCATCGTTACTAGCCAGAGATTCTAATCGTTTAGCGCTTAAGCGATAAATCCCTTTTGCTTTGGTATGGGTATTAAAGCCTTTTAAGATAATACCATCTAGATCTACTTTTTCAATATAAGCATTGCTATTAAAGCGTAGCTCCACCTTATGTTTACGGCCATATTCTTTTGTTATGCAATAAGGTTTTTGTTTTCCAACAGGGTCAAAAGCCCAAATGTCATACTGATCATAAAGAAGTACTATATTACCGTTATCTATCCATCCAGCTACGCCGTAGGGATCTTTACGAGCTCCGAAATCCTGCGACTGATCTACAAAAGACTCCCGATTGTTGATAAGAAGGGAGATAAAACCCTGCTCTGGTACAGTAGCATTATAAACCAGCCAGGTTTCTTCTACTTCATCAAAAAGCACAGCATATTTCCCGGAAGGGCTCCATATTGGATTGTTGTTTATGCCTTTTCTAACAAGTTGTTCGTTCCCACTAATGGCATCTACGATATATAAATCGTGCCGCTCATTAAATTCCCAATCCACCTCGGTAAGGTAAGGAGTGTTATCGGTTCTGAAAAATTTTGAAAAGTTAATGGTATTGGGCTGAATAAGATGGTCATAGTCGGTAGCCAGTTCTTTAAGTTCTTTGGTCTTTAAATCGTACACATAAACCGGGTCTTTTCTCAAAGGTTTGGAGTGACGTATTTTGGCTTCCCTACGCAGCATAGTGCCTTCGTCCCATTTCCAGATATCCACATTACTTTCTGGGATTCTTTGTGAGCCATATTTATCAAATTCAGCTTCTAATTGTAAATACACAAAGCGAGTTTCTTCAATTAAAGGATAAGCTTTTCGAGATATGGAATATCTTGAATCGTCTAATTGAAGTTTTTCAAAATCTAAAACAACCTCTTGTTTTTTTGATTTTAAATCGAAATGATGAAGAAACTTTATCTGTCCGTTTGATTTTGTAGTAAATGTCCCGGATAATCCATCCGGGTTTAGCTGATAATCACCAAATTCTGAAGCTGTACAGCTGTAGATGGTTTGATAAGGGCCATTAATTGGACCGGTCTTTAAAAATGCCTTGTCTTCTACAACTTGAGCATACACAATGCTATCTAAACCGTAAAAATTATAAAAAAGCAGTTTGTCGATACTCGTACTGTCATTTTTTTTAAGATCATAAATGACCAATTGTGTATTCGCATTGTCAGGAGAATTCTTAAAATGAGTATAATACAGAAAATCGGTATTGGGAAGAGAACTGGTATAGGCTTCAGTCTTCCAAGGCCTAATGGTTTGTGTTTGCAAATTTTGCAGGTAATTCCCCCCTTGTTTTTCGTAAAATACCCAATTACCGGTACCCACAAATTTTAGCGAATTTACCTCCTCTAGAACTTGCCTTTCTAAGGATTTAGTATTGACGATATAGGTTTGCGCAGGATTTTCCTTTTCAAAATCCTGATAAACCGTGTTGTAGGCCATCCAGTCTCCGGTATAAGAAAGTTCTGAGGAGGTGATATACTTCCACTGTTGATAGGCAGTACTATCTATATCTTTCTTTTGAGCAAAAAGACTCTGCAATCCTAAAAAAATAGAAATGCAGAGTATCGTTTTTTTATTCATATTAATTTTCGGCTTTTAGCAATTCAACAATCGTGTTGATCTCATCTTTCAATTCATCCGGGTTGCCGGAATAGCCTTCAGCAGTGAACCGTATTTTCCCGTTTTTGATCACCACTTTTCTTGGGATACCGCTGGAATTAAATAAAGAAGCAAATTTTGAAAAGGTCATGCTGTTCATCCTTTTATTTTCAGCTTTCTTATCGAATAAAACCATAAGGTTCTCCAGTTCGTTTTTTTTGAAGTAGGATGCACTAACCGCTTTATAGTCCTTGGAGGTCTCATTGGTATTAATAAAATAAAAGGCGACGCTTTTATCATTTTGATATCTTTCAACAAGTTGCTGCATTGCCGGGAACGACTTTTTGCACGGTGCGCACCAATTTGCCCAAAAATCCAGAACGATGATTTTATCTTCTGAAGGGATCCTAACCTCTTTTCCTTTTTGGTCTTCAAAAATCAATGCTGGGGATTCTTCATTAATAAGTTCACTCTGGATCCTATCTTTAAAGCCCTTGTTTTTAAAGCTGTTTAAATAAGCATCAAAACCGGTATCGTTCCCTTTTTTTGCGATATACGTTTCTTTTAAAAGCACGGTCAATTGTGGGGTTAGGGCGTTATTTGCAGCAGCAGATTCCAGTGCAGGTATTACCTCTTTCTGTTCCTGTTGTAAGGCTTTAATATAGACTTCATTAATCTCAGAATCTTTAAACTTAGTAGCTTCAGAAAGATAATTGCCATATTTGATCACATCACCGGGATTGTTCAGGTCAAACGAGATACGAATCTGTACTTTTAGTTTTCGGTCTAACTGATCTACAGCATTTTCCAGAGCTTGCTGCGGGGACATATAAAGTCCATAGGCATAAGACGAATCATTGAGTTTAGCACGCAAATCTGCGATCATCACCTGTGATAAGTCATTTAAAACCGGTAGGGGAACAGATTTAAAATGATAGGCTTTAGAAACCGTAAAGTGATAGCCTTCAATCAAATTGGCAAAGGTCATCATTGGTAGCAAAGCCCTTAGTTTATCGTATTGTTGGTTATTAAAATAATGCTCAAACAAAAGGTTAAATATCGTCCTGTAGAAAAACGGCTGATCTCCGTCATAATCTCCTACCGGATATTCTTTGATAAATGCTTCAAACTCTTTTATTTTTTCTGAATCATCCGCAATTTCTGAGGCTTTCTGAAAGGCTTTGAGCTGTACGGTATATCCTTTAGGAAATCGCGTTAAGATTAAGTTTTGAAGCGAATCACCTATTTTTTTATCATTTAAATCAAAGGCATATAACTGTTGCATTTTAATATACTGATCCTCGGTAAGATTGGTATAATTATCTAAAAATTGCTTTCCAAGCATACGGGCAATGGTATCAAATTTTTCAGGAACCCTTAGTTTAGCTATTTTAAAATAGGTGTCCACAAAAAGCGGGAAGTTTTCAGGATGTTCCTGAATTTCTTTCTTTATCCAAAATTCGGAGGCCTCATCGGTGATGGTAAATTCCCTGAAATAGCCTGCAAATTCACTATTAAGGTTGACATTTCTAAAGGTGCCCCATGCAACATCGCTCCCCGGTACTTTTTGATTTTCTGCATTGACCGTAGTAAAAATATAACCTTCATCTCCATTAGTGTCATAGATGGTACCCTCTGGGCTGTTCGCATAAAATTTAAAAGCTAAAAAAGCGCAATCCTCGGGGATTTGGTAAGTACAGGTATAAACGCCGTTCTTCTTGTTGATTTGAATATCATCCAACCTCCATTTATAGTCTGTGTAGGCGTAGACCATTCCTTTTATGTCTTTGGCACTTGCCAAATCATTTTTAGGCGTATAGGTAAATTGCACCGTACTTCCTGCCTGTGGAGGATTTTTGAGCCCCGGTAACAACTCAGAATCAACCTGAGTGGAATTATTGGATAGGAGGAGTTGCATACTACCTTCCTCGCCGGTATTTGTTTTGTCCTGGCAAAAGGAAATGCCACTATGTAGCGCTGCTGCAACGAGCAGCGTCAGTGTTGTCTTTTTCATAAAGAAGTTTTTACAGGCACCACCAAAGGGTTTAATACCCCCGTCCCGATAGCTATCGGAATGCCTCAAAATTGCACAATGTTTTTTTGATTTCAAGAACCCCTAGGCTTGTTCCAGAGGTTCTTGATGTATTACTCTCCCAACTCGGGGTTTAGGTCAATATAGTTTTGAAAAATAGGAAAGGTGTAACCGTCTGAATTAGGTTCTAATACATAAGTCTCCCCTTTAAAAATCCGTGTAAATGTTTGTTGCCTTTCAGCATCCATGTTAAGGCGTCTTTGATCGAACCAGCGGAAGCCTCTACCTATAAGTTCTTTAGATCGCTCCTCAAAAACATAATCCAGTACCTCGCCAGGTGAATCTGAACTCAGCTCATACGCACTTCCTGTTTTATACCTTTTTTCGCGCAGATCATTAAGATATTTCAACGCCTCCTCTAGATCCCCGGATCTTGCGTAAGCTTCTGCAGCAATTAAATACAATTCTGGCACAGATGGGCCTACATTTACACCATTAGTATAACTATATCTGGAGATCCCAAATCCTCTTCCGGTAAAATTGGGGTAAATCTGATTCCCGTCAATGGTATAGTACGCATAACGCAGGTCTTGTTCTTCAAATGACGAGAGCAGTTCCTGGGATAAAGGAGCTCCATCATAGTTATAAAGCAAGGTTTTTGATAATAAGATCTCTGGATTGTCAAACAACTGTGGATAATCGAATTCTGAAGAAAAACTGTTTAGATCAAGTAGCTCATTCTCCAGGGACAATGCATCCAGTGCATTGGCAAGTGCACCTTCATAATTCCCCATATAAAGATGGGTTCTTGCTAAAATAGCGTAGGCAGCGGCCTTTGTAGGCAAAATATTGAATTTTGTATTTTCACGGATATTGTTATCCAGTGCCTTTTGAATATCTGCAAGGATAAGATCATAGACTTCTGCTACGGTATTACGGTCCAATTCGGCATACAAGCTTGGGGCAGTCAATATAGGCACTGCTTTAGCCGTGTTAGCCCCTTGAGTATCAAATTGAGGCCCATAGGTATTTACCAGTTGTAAATAAGCAAAAGCACGATGCACATAAGCTTCCGTCAGGATTTCTGTTTTTTCAGCTTCTGAACCGCGCTGGCTTTCCATAACACCATCTATAATAACATTGCATTTATAAATTACCTGGTATAGATTATTCCAGTCATTATCGCTTTGGGATTGATTGTAAATTACGTCTTGCCAGGTATAGGCATTTGCCCAAATAGGGGAAACCGAATTTTGATAGTCTTCGGGAAATTCAATTTCTGCACTTGAAAGCAGATAGATTCCCCCTGCGGTTTCAAAATTCCCCTGGGTATTTGCCAGTGCCCTGTAATCTGAGGTATACTTTAAAATCCGGGTATTGCCTACGGGTTCAATTTCTACGTAATCACTGCAGGCCGTGATCATTACTGAAGCCAGTACAAGTAATATGCTGTTTATCTTGGTTCTCATGATGTTTTTTTATGATTAGAAACTTAAACTTACACTTAGGGTGTAACTACGCTCTGGAGGAAGGGTGCTGTAATTATTTACAGATCGGTATAACGGATCGATATCCTGATCGTTTGCCCTCCATAAAATGCCCAGATTACGCGCTGCAAAGTTTAAGTTTAAAGATTTGAAAAAAGTGTTCTCAAATAAGGAGCCTGGAAGGCTATAACCAAATCCTATTTGCTGCAAGCGTATATGATCTGCCGGTAACACGTTTATCGTTGAATTTTTAAACCTTTCGATACTGTTAAAGTTTAGGTTACTTAAGCCGGGAACATTGGTCCTGGCCTCGTCACCTGGATTCTGCCAGCGATCTGCAACAATAGCTTCCCTGCTTACCGGCCCGTAATGCACACCAGAGAATGAAGGGTAATTTGCCAACACCTGATTTCTAAATACGTGTCCCATATAATAGGTCATTTGAATATTAAACGACCAGTTTTTGTAACTAAAATTATTAAAGAAACCACCCGAGTATGGGGCGCGGTTGGTGCCCATATAAACCAGATCTTCCGGATTTATATCTAATGAACTTTGATTAGAATCAATGATATCCCCTGCGGCATTGTAAATTTGAGATTGTCCGGTTTCATCCAGTCCTGCCCATTTATATGCATAAACGCTTGTTAGGGGTTTGTCTACAATAAGGGTAGACCCAAAATATTGGTTGATTGCCGTGGCTTTAAATCTGGAATCGGTTACTTTATTGGTATTGTACGCAAAATTGAAGGTACTTGACCAGCTAAGATCGCCATTAAGGATTACCCCGGTTACTCCAAGATCTATACCGCTTCCTTTTAGAGTACCTGTGTTGTATTTAAGAAACGAAAAACCATAGGTAGGGTTGTAGGGAAGATCGGTAAGGATATCATAGGATTTTTTAAAATACACATCTACATTACCTGAAACCCTGCCGTTAAAAAAGCCATAGTCTAGACCAAAGTTCCATGACTTTGTAGTTTCCCACTTTAATTCGGCATTTTCAGGTATAGATATGTTAGCATTTGGCAATTGGGTTAAGTTATCTTTATAGATATTGACTACTGGATAGGTGTTGCCCAAACCTCCCGGAGGCGTGCTTCCGGTTTTACCATAAGTAGCGCGTACACTTAAAATGCTTAACCAGTCTGTGTTTTTAATAAAATCCTCTTTAGAGACATCCCATTTTAACCCTGTAGACCATAAAGGCATGATCCTGTTTCTGCTTGAAGCGCCCAAAAGGTTATAATCATCAAGACGAAAACTACCCGAAACGTGATACTTATTCTGGAATGAATAAGAACCTAAAGCATAATAAGAAGCATAACGATTTAAATATTTGCCTATACTGTTATTAGAACTTCCAAGAGTGGTATTCCACCCATAAACAGTAGTATAAGGTTGGGTTGGATTTACGTCTTGAGCAAGGTTAGAGTCCAGATCATAACCATACATAGAACGGGCAGAGGTTTCGTTTTTCTCCTCCCGCGTTTCCAACCCGGCCACAAAATTTACATTATGTTGACCATCAAAGACTTTGTTTATGCTGGCCTGAAGCCTTAAGGACTGATCTTCAGTAACATCATACGAGCTGTAGCGATAAGCTCCAAAAGGGATACCATACACCAAACCATCAGCTTCTGTATAACTTGTAGCTTCATTGATTAAATTGCGGGTGTAATAACTCTCGAGCCTGCTTAATTGTACGAGTTCATCCCTTATTTTATTGTACCTTCCTGAAGCAGATACCTCCAACCAGTCAGTCAGTTTTGCCGTAAGCCTTGCGGTAATCCTTAGGGCATTTCCGGTAGTGGTATTATTGTTATACTTTAATTCATCCAGATAATTGTAGGTCCAGGGCAGATAGCCTTTACTGGTTAAATCGTCAATCACCTCTGGGGTAAATTTCAAATATTTATCAAGAGCATTTCCATTCTCATCCACAATCAAATCATAAGGTCTTAAAGAAGATTCAGAGGCGAGACCCAGGGCTTCATTTGCCGTAGTGTTTAGATTGTACTTGGTCTTTACATAGTTGATGCCGGTTTCCAATGTAAGGAAATCCCTAATATCAACACTATTATTTAAAGTCAGGTTATAAGAGTTTGAAGAGTTACTTTTCATAGGGGCTTTGTCTTCGTTATATCCCAATGAAGCATAATAGGTATTGTTTGTCCCCCCTCCTGATACCGAAAAGTCGTATTGCTGAGACACCTTATTTTGCAAAAGATAATCGGTGATCTGGCTTGTATTATCACGTGAAGCCAGTTGTGCAAAGATCGCATTACGTTCTTCTAGCGACAATTCACCATTTTGCTGTTTAAAGTAAGCGGTTTGCAAGGCACTGGGATTGGATTTCCATTGGTAAGAATCTTCCAGCAGGTACCCTTTTTCAAGCATTTCTACCTCAAAATCCACATATTGAGCACTGTTCATTTCCCTAAGTTTATCCAGGCTTATTTTTTCGGTAAGGGTGATGGTGGAACTCATATTTACAACCGGAACAGATTTTTTTCCTTTTTTGGTCTGAATCACGATTACACCATTTGCAGCACGGGAGCCCCAAATCGCAGCCGCAGCCGCATCTTTAAGCACTGTAATACTTTCAATATCATCGGGGTTTATATAGCTGAGTACAGAATATCCCGGATTTGAGCGGCTCTTGGTAAACGAAAACTCTTCGGAAGACATGGGAAAACCGTCAATAACGATAAGTGGTGCAGTGGGCGCATAGCTATTTGTCCCCCTAATTTCTATAGCACCCGAGGTTGGGTCTACATTAACCCCAGGAATCTTTCCTTCTAAGCGCTCATTTAAATCTATGGTAGGTACTTTTTGCAATTCTTCTGAAGAAACCGATGCAAATGACCCGGTAGCGCGTTCTTTAGGTATTTTGGTGTACCCGTTCGATTCTGGTGCATTAACAGTAACTGCCCCTAACTGCTCAATATCTTCGGTCAAGGTAACATTGATGACAGACCTGCCCTTAACCGGTACTTTAAGTTTTTTAAACCCAAGATAGCTAAACATAAGTGTATCTGTAGGGAACACGGTAACCCTATAGGCACCACCGTCCCTGGTAATATCCCACTTTTTTCTATTAAGAACTTCAACCGTAGCTCCTGTGATTTTAATGCCATATTCATCAGTAACAACACCGGTCAACTCGTATAACTTTTGTTGTTTTGTGGATGGCTTATCGATTTTAGGGATAATCGTGATGAGTTTTTTATCGACAAAGGCAGACTTAAAATCTTCCCCGATGATTTTTGGAAGAAGCGCTGCAATATCAATATCAGTTTCCTTTATCGTGATGATTTTATCACTATTAAAAAGATCACTGCTATAGAAGAAATCTACTCCTGTTTTTTGAGTAATCAATTTCAGTACTTCTGAAATGGGTTTGCTTTCAACATCTATGCTTACCTTTTGGGAAAAGGCAAAAATGGATAGGTGGAGAAAGAAGATTGATGCGAAAAGGGATTTTCTCATAACAATCATAATTTTTTCTGAAATGCTATTTTTATTATGCCCACACGAAGCAGGTAGTATTTTTTTCATACTTTTAAATGTTTAGTGAGTTAAAAAAATGGATTTGACGACTAGACGTAATTACCGGGAAATGTTGGCGCATTTTCCGGTTTCTATTCTATTCTTTAGTAATATTCAATTCATAATGGTCTTTATTTTTTTTAGTTAAACTGTAGTTTATATTTGATGTGAGCTTGATGATATCAAGCAACTCTGTAAGTGTCTTATTTTTATCAATTACTCCGGTAAATCGTGTTTTATGAAGAGCACTATCCCTAAATAAAAAATCAAAATCGTACCATCGAGCCATACGGGTAAGGATTTGTTCGAGCGGAGCTTTTTCAAAATAGAATTTACCGTCTTTCCAGGCCAAAGCGATCGCGGTATTTACCTTGGTTACTTCAAACTGGCTGTTGTCTTTATAAAAAGTAGCTTGTTCTCCGGGTTTAAGAAGCACCGGAGCATTGTCTGAAGAGACTTCTGGGCCTGAAAGTTGTACTTTTCCTTCGGCAAGAGTAACCGCATTATAAGGATCTTCAGTATAAGCACTTACATTAAACTTTGTTCCCAGTACTTTGACATCTGTAAATGCGGTACTAACAAGAAATGGTTTTTCCGGATTTTTAGCGACTTCAAAGTAGGCCTCTCCTTTTAACACCACCTTACGTGTATTCCCATTAAAAGAGACCGGATATGACAGCGAAGACTCAGAATTTAACCAAACGTGTGTGCCGTCGGCAAGGCTTAAGTGATATACACCACCTCTGGGGACTAATAAGGTATTGTACGACTCAACAGCACTATTGTTGCCTGCTGAGTACACGAGGGTATTGTTTAAATTAAGTATAGAACTGTCTTTTTCAATAAGGACAGTTTGTTCATTTTCCAGAGGTATTTGAGTTCCGTTACTCAAAACAAGGACAGCTTTTTGAGAGCCGGGTGCGAGATCTGTAATAGGATTTTCTGGCAGATCATTTTGGGTTTTGGTGATCTCAAAAATACCTGAACCTATCCCGATGGAAATAATTAGAATAGCGGCATATTTATAGTATCTTTTAAATAATGACCTCTTGGGGTTCTCGTAAGCTTTAATTCGTTTTAAGACCCTTTTATAGGGAGTATGCGTATCTATAGAAGATGCCAGGTGCTGCCTTGCTTTAAATTTAGCAACGTTAAATGTGGTGAGAGTTTTAGGGGCTTTTGCAGTTTCAGCCAATAACCTGTCTAAGGTTTTTTGTTCCTCTTGGGAAATGATTTTTAAGCGGCTTTTGGCAACGAGTTTAGCCAACTCAAACTCTTTTTTATACCCTTTCATCTTCATTTTAAATCTTTAATTTTAAGATAGCTTAACACTTTCTTTACAATTATAGGAGTATGAAAACTTAAAATGGGTGGAAGTTTTTTAACTTTTTTTTTGATTTATTCTAATCAATTGCAATCAAAAGAAGCAGAAAAGGATGATTTTTAAGCTTTTCTTTCAATAATTTGATAGCTCGAGCGCGTTGAGATTTTACAGTATTGACAGATATATTAAGAATGGATGCAATTTCCTTATATTTTAAGCCTTCTATTACCGATAACTCAAAAATCTCTTTGCAGCCTTCAGGAAGCTGATTTAATTGCTCTATCAGGATCGCATAGACTTCTTCTTCTAAAATTTTTTCATCAAAATCGTCATGGTGATCTTCGGTAAGCTCTTCATTAAGGAGTATTTTACCTTTCTCTTTATTGGCAATGCGGTAGGCATCATTTCTAACCATTGCATAGAGATAGGACTTTATGTTCAGTACATTTTTAAACTTATCCCTATCCCGCCAAAGTTTAAACATCGTATTCTCCACAATGTCCTCAGCGGTTTGAGCATCAGCAACAATGTCTGTAGCGTAACTTAATAGACGTGGATATAGTTTATGAAAGAGATTTTGAAAGTAAGACTCATCAATACTATGTAAATCTTTATTATTCAGATTGGGTGTTAATTAAATTAGGGCAAATTCAAAATTACGGAAAATTAAGATTTTATTATGAAATAATTATCGTTTTCTATCTCCAAATCACTATAGCACAGGTATTATT
>Ga0114908_1001467_pt1 | contig 11987 bp, 19 predicted proteins | sample MalvireepMed_s17_FD_87292 | JGI IMG/M metagenome (GOLD analysis project Ga0114908, IMG submission 87292) | Marine viral communities from the Global Malaspina Expedition - Malaspina viral metaG DeepMed_s17 | ecosystem: Environmental > Aquatic > Marine > Oceanic | place: Mediterranean Sea... | reverse complement strand
TGTGACAATTTGTGATCGCTGAGTGAAATAGCACTCCCAACAAAAAGCGTTGCATCGGCATCGCTACACCAAACTCCAATGGAGTTGCATTGAGTAAGTCCCAAGTCGTTGAGATTTTTATTCATTTGAGTGACAGTCCCATCAGGCTGTGTAATATTGCCAGTTAAAAAATCAAGAAAATAATCTCCTGAAGCTAACGCTGACAGCTCAGTCCCTGTGGCTGTTGTAAATAATGATCCCAATTATCCACACACTCCCAAGTTATTGCAAAGCAAAGTCACAATTAAGGCTGTCACGCCAACGTATGCCGATGGCACTCCAATTTTTTTGAGATTATTTTCTGTCTTTTGTTGTTTCATTTTTTCTCTCCTGTTTTTTATTCCCTAAGAATAATCTGTTTTTGCGTTTCATTATAACCATCCTTTTTCTTTTGCCTTTGGCATGATAAAATAATAACCAATTACAAAGACAGCCATAATACCAAGTATGCCAACTGGACTTTTTGTGCTAAAATATTTCATATTACATCAACCCTCCTTATTGACCTCTCGATAAGCTCATAACTGCAATGAAAATAATTATCACAATGGCAAAAGGAAATAAACTATGTTCTTTAGCCTGATGCCAGTAGTCTGCAAGTCCCATGTTTTGATTAGTTTTATCTGAGGATAAATCTGTCATGGGAGATTGCTTTTTGACTCCTGTGTATGCCGTTGATGTAAATGCCTGATAAGTTGGTCTCTTTGCAATAGTTGTATTGACTTGAGTTAAGTATTGATTAGCTGGCACTAGAAATTTATCTCCCTCAAGTATTGACAAAGGATTTTCTTTGACTCCAAGTCCCTGAGTCAGTCTGACTCTGCGTGTGACTTTTGTTGGTACAACAGAGTCAACGTGCTTTGGAGGATTTGTTTGAAATTTATTGCTGTCAACATATTTTTTTTGCCTCTCCCCAGCCTGTCTTATTGTCGGCTTTTGATTTGGAATAAAGGAAGATTGCTCAAGCGTAGCTGGTTTAAAGACAGTCTGTTGAGGAGAGGAGTATGATTGCATAAAAAATCTTTGAGCCAAGTCAGCTCCATAAGTCTGTGTGACATAAACATAAGATGACGGAGGAGCATTGCTCCAGTTAACTGTTGGAGGCTGGACTGGAGGCTGTATTCCAACTTGAGTTGGCTGAGCCTTTGTGTTATGATAATTTGCTTTATTGACTTGAGATAAATTTGTTGGAGCTGATGTGCTTTTGCCTCTTGCCTGTCCCTGTGTTAGTTTGTTGAATGAATGAGTTAAGTCATATTTTGCCTTTGAGACTTTAGCAACTGGAGATGTCTTTGTTGGCTGAGTTGTAGAGCTTGAGCCATGTGTCTGAGTTTGATTTGAAATTGTTGGATTTGTTGAAGCTCCCTGAGTCCCAGCCGACATTGTGTTGTATTTGTAAGTCTCTGACATATCAGGAGTCTTTTGTTTTTCTGAGTCTGTGTCAGTTGATGGGACTGTTGGAGGCTTTGATGCCTTTCTGAATAATTTAGCCAACTGTCTTATCTCCTGACTCTTTGTCATTCTCATAAGTTGTAAGCAGAGATTGATTGCCAGTCAAACGTTGAGACTGTCTTAAAATTCGATCTGTATAACCGTTAGTGATAACTTGCTTTGCTATTCTTTGGTTTTTTTTTTAGTGAGAGTAGTCATCTACGATTCAATGGTCTCCTGAATTCTGCGAATTATGGATGATGCATTATTTTTGTTGATCAAAATTGGGAGATCAGAAGTTGTATAGCCGACAGTTGATAAGCCTCCTATCCTCAGAGAACCTCCAGCATTTACAAATGGCATTCTGTTATTTGCGAATGAGATCATTGTATAACCTAGAGATGTATAATTTCCTGATGCATCCTCAGCTATTCTATAATTTACAATGTCGTTACATTTGTTGGCTCTGAATTGTATCTTTGACATTAATGGAATTGTCCCTGAGTTAACTGTAAACGTATCTATTTCTGTGTCACTTCTTACACCAGCACTTGTCTCAGTACACAAAAATGCTCTTTTGATTAATGCTCCAACTTGGAAAAATGTGTCAAAAGTTTCATCTGTCCCTGTTGTAGTGTCTCCTGTTAGAGTTTTTGTTAAAGTCGTGAGTAGTGGGTTAGATGAAAAGTCCTCATTAGCTTCAGGTATGCCCTCAATGAGACTGATAGTAGTTGTAGTTGTGCCAAGTGTCGTTGGGAAATTTGTCCCCCATGTAGTTGCTGATGGAACTAAGTAAGTAATCGAAAGTTGCAATGTGCTGAGCAAATAACTTGGGAGTGCCGTACTCATATCATCTGGATCTAGACGGTTAGTCCTGAAGTCAATTACAAATCCAGTATGTGTAATTCCAGCCGTTGTAGTAGATACAACTGTCAAGTCTTGAGGAGATGAGCCATAGTCAAACATATTCATTGCGTAAAGATCTTTTCCACTTACAGAAAAAATTTCTCTAGAACTGCCCTCGCCAACTGCCGTTATTTTGATATTATCAATACACTTCAAAAATGGATCTTGCACTAGAACTGATGTGCCAGTACACGCTATTGATGGATTATTTACATCTAGTATTATTCTCTGAATTAGGAAATCGCGTGGGAGATTTGTTGTAATGGTCTGACTAGTGCCATCCCAAACTTGAGTCTGTGTTAGAGTTCTGTAATTCTTAAGCACCAAGATTAAGCATTCTCCTGTTTTGTGATCTGATCGTATAGAGGTAGTACAGATGTCAAAATAAATCCTCCAGCGATTCCAAGAATAATTGATTTGAGTATAACGCCTTTGCCTTTGCCTGATGCAAGAGGAGCTACAAACGCAAAAATTAATGCTCCCATCAAAAATGCTCCGATTGATTTGTGAGCCTTTAATGGTGTTTGCTCTATTAACGCATTAATGTGTGGAACTATGAAAGGACTTATCAAACTTGCACTGAGTACAGCAATGATAGCTGGATCTGAAAAAATCTCAACTGGAGACTTTATCAATTTAGGAATCATATCTCTCATGGTTACAACTCTTAGCATTTAGCTATTAATAACAGCCAAGCTGGATAGTTCGTGCCTAGCCATGCCTGACCTTTGCCATAGCACTCATATACCAATATTTTCCATGTCTTTTTATGGGAATAATTCAGAGACTCTTGCTTGATAGCAATAAGCCATTAAGTTCAAGTCGAGAGTTTTTGGTCACGTTATTCCCTAGTGAGTCTCTGTATCAATTACGAACACAGAGTCCTGATGATATCCTCTCGACACTCTCCCAGTAAGAATTGAGAGAGAGACTCACGCTTTTATTTTTTGTAAATAATCAATGGAGGCTCTAGTTTTTTTCTTTGTGAAAATTTTATTATTTTTAATTATGACTTTGTAGTCAACTGTGTGTGCTTTGCCTAAGTGAACATTGAGAGCATTAATTGTTTCAAACTTTCTGAATTTACACTCAGCACACGTTAACCATTTTTGTATCATTATATTTTTCCTATTTGCCCAACGTCTGTGTCCATGTCACGATAATAAAATGTGTAAGGCTCAAGAGCTGGCTCGTCTTTGTGTTTCAATCTTTTGTCAGGAGGCTGTAAAATCCAAACATCGTCTCCCATGTATGATGCCAAGTATCTCAAGTCTGACTCAAGATGCAAACGAAAACTAAACACATGTTTACTGTTTGACAAAACGTGGTTAGGGAGGCTGGATGGTCTTGAAGATATGGAGATCACGCTGATGCCTCTTGGTCTCCCACTGAGTATTAATTTTCTATATTCTTTTTGCATGGACTGTTTTGTGCAAAAATTATGAACCTCATCCAAAATTAAAACTAAATTGCCACGCTTAAACGCCTCATCACAAAATTTTGTAAATGTCTCATCGCTATTGTCAAACGGCTGGAGGATGTAATGTCCACGCTTTGCATCATCATAGACTTTTAGCATCTCATCCAAGTCATGAAACATCAAAGCTCTTGAGCTGGAAAATTGTGCGTTGAAGTCATAAACCCAAACAGAGACTCCATTGAGACTTTTCATAATTGCATTTGCAAGATATGACTTTCCTGAGCCACTACTACCCAGTATTGTAATTTTTTCGTCATACGCTACAAAATTAAAGGAGAGATCTTCTCCTGATCTCACTAGATGCTTGGTCTCAGGGACTGGCTCATCGATGGCAACATCAAGAGCCTCCTCATCTGACGATGCATCAGTTTTATCAGGAGAAGTATCATTCAAGTAAGTTGACCTCTTTTATTTCCAGCAAGTTGTCATCCTCATCCAGTAAAAACATACTTGCATTCAAAAACCATTTGACATAAATCTCAAAGTCTCTAGGATATTTTTCTGCTAACGTTGTAACGGCTTGATGTAACATAAAGACAGTAGTATTGTGACTTATTCCTGTCTCCAAAGTTTTGTCATCAACTGTCTTGAGTGACGTGAAAAATCTCTCCAAGACTTTGTTAATCTTAACTTGATCCAATGTCCCTCAATTTCTCCAGCATAGAATTTTTTTCTGCTAATGCATTTTTCCATTGCAAGTCATTAAACCAAAGTAGAATTTTATTCCAGACAGTCTTTAACACTTCTTCTGGAGTTATCTTGACGGCACTTTTCATTAATTCCATGCTCAAAATATATTTTAAATTGGCTCTAGTGTTTAATTTCCATTCGTCAATGCAACTCTGACAAAAATCAATCAAGTCATCTTTTTGGAGATTTAACTTATCAGGATTAAATCTCTCCAGCATCTCATCGTTGTCAATTTTGTCCATGAGATAAATTACTCCATTTTGACTCTGTTGGTTTTTCGACTGGCTCAGGCTGAGGCTCTGCATCCTGTTTGTATCTCTCTTTAATCTCAGTCTCTTTTTTTCTTAGTTTAACTTCAGCAAGTCTCTGCAATAAAATTGGAATAGTGATAAGAACTGGCATGACAAAAATTGAATTTCCTGTGAGATACATATTTGCAACTGGGAGCCAACTCTCTCCCAATGCAACTATCTCCTGTTGAGTCAAGGGACTTGCTCCAAGTCTTGCAAAAATTAAATTGAGAGGGACTGCTATCATCTGTCCAACGCTTTGCGATGTGTATGCTGATGCCTCAGATAATTGTCCCTGTGTAATTTGTTGCTGATTTGGAATATTTAATTTTCCTTTGTCTTTTTTTAATTGCTCCTGTGTTGGAGCAATAGTCTCTGTTTGAGGGATTAATTTTTCTTTTGACTTTACATTAAATTGTGTTGAGCCTTTTTGAGTTTTTGATCTTGAGGGAGTTGGTGTGATGCCAAGTTGCATAACATTGAAATTATTTTCTTTAGCTACTTTGGCAAATGCTGATCTCATAAATCTCCTGTCTTTAGTTCTATTCCAGCCTTTGTTTGCTGGATCTGAAAAAAATTGATCTACAATTTCTTTTCTCTCATCAGAGTTACGGAGATTGATTAAGTCATCGGCAAATACCTTTCTCCAAAAATCTCGGCATACCCTAGACTTATTCAATTTTTCTCCTCCATTTTTTTTTCACTACTCTCCAAGTTGGACTCTGACTTGCAATATATTGTCACAGCCTTTGCACTTGAAAAAATTGTTTGTCAGTGCTGTCTCAGAAAATTCAACGCCACAGATTGCACAATATTTTACCAATGCCTCTCCCTTTGGAGTAGCCTCCTCAATTTCAGACATTGTATTTCTCTTTAATCGTCTCCTTATCAAGTTTTTTATTCGCACACAATAGGCAATAATTCAAAGTCATAAGACAGAGCAAGTTGTATTGATCATAAAATTCCTGTTTGCAATTTGGACATTTTACCAACTCAGTCATTGCTTTCTCCAGCAAACTAATGCACATGGATGCTGACTTGGATGCTGTGATCTCTGTCCATTTTTGTTAAATCTAATTCTACCTGAGATCCAATAAATATCACTCATCCCATGCAAAATATAATTTTGCCACGCATGAGTGTCAGTTGAAACATTGAGGAGAGCAATAATGTCAATGTTATTTTTTTTATTTTCCTGATAGCATTTTTCAATCCATTTACCAGCCTTACTAAATGGAGGATTACACCAAACTGTAGTCCACCAATTTTGGCTCAGCCCATCATCAATCTCTGTGAAATTAAATTCACATAATTTATTTTCGTGAGTTGATGCTACGTCTAATCTTGGATAAACGTGAAAAATATCACACGCCAACTCAAAGACATCAGGAGGAGTCTCCCAAACATCGTTGGCTGTCCTTGAGAAATTTTTAGGCATGATTACACCAGCCACAAACTCTTACTTCTTTTTTTGCATCCATGAATAATAATTCTGTGTGACCAACTGAGACAAATCTTTTACAGATTACACAGTCAACATATCTTTTTTCTGTAACTGGTGGATAAAAGAAAGACATCATTAACATCTCCAGTTAGAGTATTTATTACAGTCTATATGATAATATTTTTTGTTTTTGACTGAATAGCTTTCATACTGTAAAATTTCTTTTTTGCAAGTTGAGCAAAAAGCAATTATCTCAATCATCTTGAATCTCCCTCATAATGTAAATTTTCTATAACTTCTTTTTCCAATGCGTTGAATCTTCTGTCATGTTTTAACATTAGATGTGAATGAAGCTCTCCCATTTTTTCAACAAACTCATCTTTATTTTTCCAGCCAAACAAACATCCACACTCAACACACTGGAGTCTTTTGTTTGACTCATCGTATGGAGATCGTATTGTCTCAACTGAGTTGGGAGTCTCTACAACTATCTCAGGCTTGATGTGAACTGTAGCACTTCTTGACAATGGCTGATTAAAATTTGTTGCAAATGCGTTTTTAATTTTCATGTATGCAACTTCTTGCTTTAATTTTTCAATCTGCAATTTTGTTTTTGTTGTCTGCAAGTCGTCTCCAAGTCTCACTAATTTGTTGTCCAAAAAATCGTCAATGATTTGCCTTGCAAGTTCGTTTGTTGAGACTTTGTCAATCTTTGCAAGTTTGTCAAGCTTTGATCTTTTATTTCCTGACATACGAAATGAAAAAGTTGGATTACGATCATTGTAATTCATTCTGTATTATCCTCCTCTTGCATCAAAGCCTCTCCAGAGTCAGAGTCGGATGTTTCTTCTTTTGGAGTATTGCTAGTTGAAGCTCCCTCAGATAATTCAGGATTAGCCTCAGCGTATGTTGTCGTCACATCGGATTTGTAATTCATACTAGCCATAGTCATTTTTATTACTTCTTGCAACTGCTTTTCAGTTAAGTTTAGTTTTTGTTTTATGTTGACATCCTCAACTGGCTTTGAAACTTCAACCTCAGCCTCAGCCAATGATGTCTCTGAGTATTGAATTGATTTAGCTAGTTGTAGATCTGGATTTGGCTTACCATAAGCTTGCTCCAAAATTGCAATGCCTCCCCAATGACCTCTCTCTGCAACCCATGAGAAGTCTCCCTTTGATCTTGTCAGCCATGCTTGAGCAAACACATGACGGAGACTATGCAAAGAGTTGGATGTCCAATATTTTTCCATTTTATGCTCCTCAGGAAATGATTTTGCATAGCAATTTCTCATAATGGCTCTGAGGATTTTTTGGTTTTTCTCATTGATGACCATTTTGTCTTTTTGCTGACCTCTCTCCCTTAACTCAGTTAATTCTTTATCAGTCATGTCATCCTGAGCTTGTTTTTCCATCGTGCCAACTTTGATGTAATATCCATCAGCTCCAATTAACGAATGAACTGAGTTATTTTTCCATACTTTAACAAATTTTTTCTTGCCTGATGCATCCTCCTCCATTTTATCCTCTTGATACCACGTATAGATTTTATATTTTTTATACAACTCAGCCTGAGTTTGCTGTGTGTTTAATTTTGACTCAATGCCATTTTTGACTTGATCAATCCTCTCCTCAACTAACTTCTGAATATTTTTATCCAACACGATGACTGAGGATGTCATCCTATCCTCTTTTCTCAAATGCCATGTTTTTCTGATTAAAAATTTTATCCACATAGAGTTGCCTTTGTAAAAAATGGCTGATGTCTTTAAGCCATCGATCTTATCTATCTCCCATGATGTCCCACACGTAAAAGCCTCATTAGCTCTCCAGCCGATTTCTACTGCATACATGAAATAATGATAAGCATTGTCCCAGTCCTCTTTTGATGTCTCCCAGTCTTTTGTAAATGGCTTACCAGCAAGTCGTATAGCCTCTTGATATTTTTTATTCTGTCTCTCAAAATTCTTGTTGATGTCTCCAACTTTTTGATATTTCAACGCCACAGTCCTTTTTTTTCTTGCAAAGTCAGGTCTTGTTTTTCTTACTTGCCTGAGCCATTTTTCTGCTGGAGGATGTAATGTATTTCTAAATATCTCAGTAAATTTCAGCTCAGGCTCTTGGAGACACGTCTCCATTTTTCGTATATTTTTTGCATCCATGTGCAATGTCCCATAGTGCAAAACTGGAGCTCCAATGTGAAACCAATCATCAGTCGATGGATATTTTTTGACTTGGAACTTGTCAATATTTGATCCCATGTAATGCTTGATAGCTTCTTTCATTTTTTTCTCAACTCCTCCTCCTCCCTCATATCCCCCTGATCTCTCTGATGAGATCACATCTCCCATTTTTGTAAATTGATTATTTCCAGCAATGACATTGGGAGATGGAGCATAAGCCCACTCAATTAAATTCCAAGTTTTGCCATCAGAGTCAACCCAAGTCTTGAAATTTTTGTTTGTAAAACCTACCATTTTTTCAACATATTTTTTCCAGTCTTTATGAGTCTCAGCCTTTTTGCCTGTTGGATCATGGATCCATAAAAATTCCTTTTTGCCTGTGCCATCATCAACCCACTCTTTTTTGTAAGACTCTCCTTTGAGAAACATCTCAGGAGACATATCAATTATTTTAAGAACTTTGAGCATTGTTGAAATATTGTGACCTTTTGTTTTTTGTGATGTGTCATCCAGCCAATTTTTGACTGATGGATGTTGCTCAAATTGTTTTTTCTCTTTTTGCAATGGAGTCTTTTCAGCTTCACGTCTTGATGATTTATCTCCCTCAACGTCTCCCACTAATTTTGTTAATATTGCAAGTTTGACATAAGGCTCAAGCAATGTGCGACTCCCAAGTCCCTCAGGATATTTTTCATTTTTTTCCATTTGTCCTGTTTTTTTATTATAAATTTCAGGAGACTCATTTAGCTTGTCAGCCATCGCTAAGGCATCCAATGGATCTGCTGGAGATGAGCCTGATTGAACTCCTGTCCCTGATTTGATGTCAGCCATCGCTTGAATGACTGTCTTAAATTTATCCTCTGGAGACAAAGTCCTAAAATTTGTATAACCTAATGAAACTAATTTTTTGATTAAATCTGCTTTGGTCACATCAATAATCATTCGTTGATAGCTGAGCTTGTGTTTTCTCATAAACTCATTTTTTACAACTTCTTTTGTCCCATCCATCTCTGTTGGAATTTCTACGTTATTGATTATGACCAATTATTTCTCCTCCTGAAAAAAAGAAAAAAATGGAGGAGTCATTTATCCTCCATTGGATGTTTTTCACTCAGGAGATCGTTGATGTCTTTGAGTAGCTCATTGATCTTTGTCTCTAGCTTGTCATTCATTTGCTGAAGCTCAATGACTCTATGTGCTAACAATGACATCCAGTCCATCTGACGTATTTGAGTCATTGCTCCTCCAACAGTCTTTGCTCTCTTGGGAGATTATTGTAGCAATACAAACAAATGATGTTTGCCACTAACTTTTTGACATCAGAGTCTTTGATGACACCATAGCCAACGTCTCCACACCTTGAGCATTTTACTGACTCATACATCATTTTATCCATCTCCATTGTTTTGCTTGGTATGGATAATGTCCATCCAGTACTCTTTTGACTCTCCAGTCATCTGAGCATTTCCTTACCAATGACTCCAAGTCGATGTGCAACTTGGAAATTGGATTATTCCTTTTTACCATGTCTCCTGAAAAGACAAATAAGTTAAAACCCTTTTGAATATGGAAAAATTGACAAAATAGTGGTATTTTTATTATAGGAGGATAACTTCCTTTATTGCCAAAACATAAAATTGCTGGAGCTTTCCCTAAAGGAAGATATTATTATGATTATATTCCAGCAACAAAATCAAAGTTTGGAAAATTACCTAAACGGAGAGCTTCTAAGTATTTTGCCAGTTTGCAAAAAGCTATAACTGATGCAAGAAAGAGGCAAAAAGCACAAAAAATTATTCAAGCTCAATTTCATAAAAGAATGGGAATACATGATTCTATTGTGAGCAATTTGACCTTATCTGGAACAATTAGAGGAGGAGTATAATTAATGCCATCTGCAAAGCAAATCGCATGGAGAAAGAAGTTTGCTAGAATGAGCAAAGCTGGAAAGTTCAAGAAGTCCAAAAAGGCAAAGGTTACAAAAGTAAATTCCACTACTCACAAAAAAACTTGGAAATCAAATCCTCATAATCCAGTTGCAGAGGAGATGAAAAAACTGGAGAGAAAATATGAAGTAAGGAGAGGAGATGTTGGAGATGCAACTATACTCAATAAAGGATATGTGAAAAAAGAATATTACTATATTCCTAATTTGAGTGAATTTGCAAGTGAAATTGATATCGATCCAGATAATGATGGACAAATTTTGTTTATGTTGGATTCTAGTGGAGCTGTAAAACTTCCAACTTAACAAAAAGCTCCCATTTATGCTGATTTTTTAATGGTCACATGAGCTGAGCTATCATTTTTGGCTCAAAAATCCCCTCATAAACTGATGAGCTTTTGTGTAGCCAGTATGCGTTTTTCACACATGGGAGCTGGTTTTACGAACACAGGAGGCTTTTGACTGTCATTATAGTGTGCAATAAAATTGATGTTTATGCCTAGTTTTTCCCATTGTTTGCACTCCTCATAAGGAAAGTATGCTCCCTAATTGCTCCCAGCCTCTCAAAAGCATAGTAAAAGCAAGTGTTTTGCTTTTGGTAGTCATAAAATCGCTGTATCTAGTGATTTAGAAAACCCAGTAAATTGCTTTTGTGGAGTAGAGTCTCAAATCTGCTATGATATGACACACGCCTAAAATCATTATTAAGACTCTTTTTTTAAAAAATAGAGAGAGTCAGGAACTCCTTTCGATTTTTTTTTGCTATCTACCTGATGCAAAAGATTTTAGGTCTGCCAAAATACTAACTGGAGAAACTACAGCTACTATTGCCAGTACCAAGTTTGGATCTACTGCCATGAGACTAAACATATCAATGAGATATATCTGACCATTGGCTCTAAGGTTAGTCTTGCTTACCTATGATAGTTTGTAAAACAGCCACTCTCTCACACAGAGATGCCACAGATTTTATGAGATAAATATTGATGGCTAATGAGCCACTGGCTAAAACTCCAATGAGGATAGCAAAGTCATCCATGATTATTCAGGCTTTTTGTTTATCTCGTCAATTTCTTTTTTAGTATATTTTTTTCCTTGCTCATCTGTCATGGTATCTTCACGAACACATTTACCATTCCTTAAATGGATATGACCAGTTTTTGAATGATTAAATTTATGCATCACATTCTACACCCCATGCATTCCAAAAACTATCTGATCCATTAAAAGTGTCCATTACAACAAATTCGCCAGCTTCAAATTTCAAATAACCATTTACAAAATTACGTGATATAGGATCTGAAGTATCTGATGCAGTGTTAAAAGCTCGCCATAATGTTGTCCCCCCTGTAGTTGTATCAGTAGTAGTATTTTTCAGAATTTGATTATCATCTGTGGTATAACCCCAGATTTTGATTAATCCTAACATATAGAACACCCGTGATGTTGGTACCTCATAGTCAGCACCATTTTCTGTGGTAGCACTTGGAGAATGCATTGATTTAGTGCCACCAAAATCACTAGCACTCCATAAATTAATCACTTCAGTATTTCCATTTTCCCAAATAAATTTAGCACCT
>Ga0114908_1001465_pt1 | contig 12005 bp, 12 predicted proteins | sample MalvireepMed_s17_FD_87292 | JGI IMG/M metagenome (GOLD analysis project Ga0114908, IMG submission 87292) | Marine viral communities from the Global Malaspina Expedition - Malaspina viral metaG DeepMed_s17 | ecosystem: Environmental > Aquatic > Marine > Oceanic | place: Mediterranean Sea... | reverse complement strand
ATGGCACCTGTAGCCTATGCAGAATTTCATAGTTCTGGCGGTACCGCCAGAACTATGAAAAACAGTAATTTTAGACAATCAGGCAGTTCTAATTAGGGGAAGCTTACACTGTAACATTCAAAGTAAGCTTATAACTATGAAATATAGATCAGTCAAGGTTACCGGAATGTTGCTAAAGCGAACGTGAGCCAAAAGCAGATATTCAGTTTTACTTGTGTCATACATCACTTTGCTTTTGTCTTATGTTCAAGATCATTTTGTTGAAGCGTTTTTACTGGAACGAAGTGAAAGTAAAGATGGTGAGGATTGTTCGTTTTATACTTAAATTTTCCAATTTACGTCAAAAAAGATGTTTTTTAAAACAACTAAAAATGAATATGTTATAAAACAATAACACCGCATTGCGTGTTGCCCCTATTGCACATTGACAGATACTACCCGCCCTGTTACACCAAACCCCATAGAAACAACATTATCGGCTTTTATACTTCCTGTGTAAGTTAAAACCTCAGGTTGTTCTGAAACCGTTATTTTTTGTATTGAAACTTGTACAGGCTGTGTAGTTTTCATTTCATTTTTCTTATCATTTGTACCACAGGCAAACAGCAATAGCGCCATGCACATACTAAAAAAATTGTTTATTTTAAACATATTTATAATTTTTTGTTGTATTAGAGTTTTTCTTTAAATTTTATGGAGCAAAATTTCTGATAAAGAAGTACTCTGGAAAAGGCCTGTAACCTGTTTATTTTGGTCAAAACCCGAACAATTAATAAAAATAAAACAATTTCTAACAAAAAAAGCAGCATCTATCAATGCCGCTCTATACAAATTGTAAACTCTTATTCAATAATCTAATCTAATTGCTGCAATGTTTTTACGTCTGCTCCCCATATAAATACTTTTTCCATCAAAAATTTGTGTACATCTGCTTCGGTATCAGCACAACAATCAGAGAGTACCGTTACTTTGTAGTCCTTATCGGCAGCTTCTCTTGCCGTAGAAAGCACCACACCACGTGAAGCAAAACCGGCTAAAGCAAGATGCGTAATGCTCAAAGAACGCAGGACTACTTCTAGATCGCTTCCGGTAAAAGCACTCATTCTTCTTCGGATAATAATAATGTCATCTTCTAAAGGAGCTACCCGTTCATCTATTTTCTCCCATTCATTTAAATCTATATTCAGTATATTTTCCTTGAACTGCATAAATCCGGTATTATTAGGGCTGATTTCGGGAGCATTGGGACGAAAGCTTAAGATTACATAAATTACCTTACTATTTTGCTCTCTAGCCTTGGCGATAGCTTTAGACACATTGCCTAATAAATTGTTTGCATCTGGTAACATTTGTAATACAGAGGATTGCATATCTAAAACTAATAGAGCAGTATTTTGTTCCATTCTATTTTTTATTAAAACCAGCTCATATAGAAAATTATATAAGCCAGTTAAGGTATTAATTAGGTAAGTAAATTTTGTTAACAGATTGTCATTTATTGCGGAAGAGGCTCTGCTCCGGCAGCTACAATATCACTAAACTGTGCATGTGCTGAATCCCATGCATTTCTAAATACATTGTAATCCTTTTGGTCGATAACTTCATTCCAATGGTCTCGCACATCCTCTGGTGTCAAGTTTAATTTGGTATAACCTTTGGTTGAAGCAAGAAACATTTGATCAATATGACCGCCTTTGGTATCAAATATTTCTCCGCTTACCTCTGAATTACTGTGGATAAGATAGGCTGCCGCCGCTGCAACGTGTTCTGGCCCCATATACTTCTTCCACCAATCCTCAAGGATTTTGTTACCCACAGAATCACCCGTACTAAACATAGATTGTGTCATACGAGTATAGGCAGCTACTCCCAAAAGGTTGGCTTTTATTCCATTTTCCTCGCCTTCCTGACGTACAACCCTTGCCAGACCAATCATACCGCTCTTCGCAGCAGCATAAGCTGCTTGACTAGGAACACCGATAAGTCCAGCTGTTGAGGTAATGAATAACAAACGCCCATATTTTTGTTTTTCCATATAAGGCCATGCAGCGAGTGTAAGGAACATAGCACCATCCAGACTTACAGCCCGCACCCTGTGATATTCTTCTGCTTCAAGTTGAGCAATAGGGGTAAAGCGCCCCAAAGCAGCATTATGGATAATGGCATCCACTCTTCCCCAGGTATTTATTGCGGTTGCTACAATATTTTTTGCTCCTTCTTCGGTAGCCACACTATCCGTAGAAGCCACTGCTTCATATCCTGATTCACGTAGGCTTTTTACAGCTTCTTCTGCAACACTCTCCGAATTTTCCCCACCAGCCATTGTAGCCGTTCCAAGGTCATTTACAACCACTTTTGCTCCCCGGCTTGCAAGTAGTTGCGCATGAGCAAATCCCATTCCTCTTCCTGCTCCTGTAACTATTACTACTTGTCCGTCAAAGCGTAATTGTGAGTTTGATGTTTTAGACATTTCTATATTTTTAATTGTTTAATAAATAGGTATTTGTTTTTGAATTATTTGGCAGCAAAACCTCCATCAATTACTAATTCTATACCTGTTACATAGCGGGATTCGTCGCTTGCCAGATACAAAGCCCCGTAAGCAATATCGATAGGCAACCCCACATAAGGTGGTAACTGTGTCCCAAAAGGGTTTTTAGCTGCCTGCTCACACAAATCTTCATAGCTGATATCGCCCATCATATTGGTGACCATAGCCGTAAAAATACCGCCCGGATGAACGGAATTGGCACGGATACGGTTTGGGGCATAAGCCTGTGCCGTATGCTTGGTAAAGGAACGGACACCTCCTTTTGCTGCGGAATAGGAAGCACTGCCACCATCTGCCATTGGGCCACCTAAAAGTGCTGCCAACGATGAGGTTTTGATAATAGAACCTTGACCCACTTTCAACATTTCGGGAATGACCGCCTGTGTGCCGAGAAATACTCCTTTGATATTGGTGTCTATCATATCTTGCCAAACTTCCTCATTTGTTTCTAAAACTCCCAATACATTATGTATGCCCGCATTGTTCATCAATACATCTACTTTACCAAATTCATCTACGGCAGTTTTTACAACTCTTTCCCAGTCTGCTTTTAATCTAACATCGGCTATTACGGGAATAACTTCCAAACCACTTTCGCGCAGTTTACCTATTTCGTCTTGCAGTAATGCTGCCTGAATATCAAAGGCTACTACTTTTGCACCTTCTTCGGCAAATAATTTTGCAATTGCCAAACCTTGGCCTCCGGCTGCGCCAGAAACTATGGCTACTTTGTTTTTTAACCTTTCCATTTTCTTTATTTATTTTTATAGCTGTTGAAATTTTTAATTAAAACTGCATATATTCTATTACTAAACCATCTTTGTGTTTAATGATACAAATGGTAACACCTGATGATTCCATTTCGTCTACCACTATTGTACCACCATTGGCCAACAGAAACTCCTTGAATTCTTTGACCGAGTCCACTACAATAGAATCGTTTGTTCTTTTTAAGAACTCCAATGCCTCTTCCGAACCATTGAGTAGCAGGAAATTACCAACGGTTGTTGTTTTTAAATCCATTCCACCTCCCTTGAATTCATTAATTCCTGTGTTTTTTTCATCGGTTAGCTTCTCATAAAAAGCTATTGTTTCTTCAAGTTGAGCGGTATAAACTCTTGCGAATACTTTATAAATCTTCATGTTCATTTTATTTTTTACTTTTATATCTTGGCACATTAGCAAAGAAATCTTTTCCTCCGTCGTCAAGTCTTACAAATTCTGAAAACAACCCTGTGTCTTTTCGTGTGTCGGCATAACAGTATTCCAGTACACCTGGGATTCCTCCCTTTGCAGGTATATCATAATCCAAAGAATGTAAACGCTTAAGCGTTTTTTGATAATCATCTATATAATAGCCTAAATGGTGTAAGCGGATAACATTTGGATTGTCCACAATACTATCGTCATATATTGTATTTAAGGACAAGTCAGGTTGGATTATCTCTATCATCATATCATCAACATAAGTCAGAGCTATACGCTTAATAGGGGATGGATTATTTTCATCAATCGGCATGTCGATTATCTGAAATGCAGAAAGTCCAAATTTTTTGTTATAGGTTTCACAAGCTGCGTCTATGTCTGATGCTACGTAACCGAGCTGAAAGAAGCCACTGAAAATAGGTGCACGTTTCGTCATTTTTTAAGGTATTGGAATGTTGGTGGGAATTTATTTAAAAAGAAGCCTTCAGGAGCAATAACGTCTTCTGGAACAAGGTCGTGTATGCTTGGTTTACCAAGTGCAAGCAAACCTTCATGGACACCACCTCTTAAAATTTCCAATACTTGATGCACACCATTTTCGCCATCGGCTGCCAAACCATATAAATGGGCACGCCCAATCAAAACTGCTTTAGCACCAAGAGCAACCGCTTTAACCACATCCAAACCTCGACGAATCCCACCGTCAAAGCATACGTCAAGCTGATTGTTTACAGCCTTTGCAATGGCAGGAAGTGCACGGATAGACGCTGGGGTTGAGTCTATGTTGTTACCACCATGGTTAGAAACCGAAATTGCAGTGGCTCCTATGTCAATAGCTCGAAGTGCATCGTCCGGATGCATAATGCCTTTTATCATGAAAGAACCTCCCCATATTTCACGGAGCCATTGTAAATCTTCCCATGTAGGCATTTTTGCGCCAAACATTTTAGGAAATACACTAGCGAAAGGAGGGTCTTTTTTATCGTGGGCTTCCCTTGCATTAGGTGCTGTAAGCTTTGGCATACCCTTGGTGACAAAATCAAGTGCCCAAGACGGATGTGTAATGGCTGGAATGGCAAAAGACAGTGCGGTAGCAAGATTCATCTCGGAAGGAGGTGTAACAGAATCCCAGTCTTTCCGAAAGGTCATCATCCAGTCAAGTGTTATTATAAGCCCTTTTGCTCCAGCTTTTCTTGCTCTTTCTACGCGAGCCTGAATATCATCTTTTGAACCGAACCAATACAATTGAAAGAAAAGGTTTTCATTATGCTGTATCACCTCTTCCATAGCTTTAGTAGCAAAATTACTTAAAGCAATTGCTGTTCCCGATTTTTTTGTCGCTTTAGCCACTAGCTTCTCTCCTTCAGAGCAGATACCCTGCGCACCTACACAAGACGTTATAACTGGAAATGACAAGTCAACCCCCATTACACGGGTTTTTTGATTATGTTCATTGCCCAAATCTGCTACTCTGGGGATTACACCGAGTTCATCAAATGCAAGTACATTATTGTCACGTGTCAATCCTTTTTCCATTCCTGCATAGAGTGCAGAATAAATTGCTTTAGGCAATTTTTTTTCTGTAATGCGATGAGCTGCCGCAACACTTGTAATATTTTTTGCCATACCTTTTCTAAAAAATATTGGTTTATATAGCAAATATTCAAAATAGAGTTACGGAGTACAAGGTCTATAATCGGATTATTATGGTCAAAATCCGATTTTTTTAGACAAATAGAAATTAAACCTTACTTTTTATATTGATTACGAAAAAAATTAGGAGATATTTTCATTTTTTTCTTAAAGAACTTTCCAAAAAAAGACTGGTCACTGAAATTCAACATATCAGCAATTTGCGCAATGGTTAAGGAATCATCCATAAGTAAATTTCGAGCTTCCATAATAACAGCTTCTTCTATAATTTCTTTAGTAGTCATACGTGAAGCTTCTTTAAGTATCTTGGTAAGATAGTCTGGAGTAACACAGAGTTTATCTGCGTAAAATTGAACTTGGCGTTCTTTCCTAGAATATTGATGAAGATAATGTAGAAATTCTTTTAAAAGTGCTTGTTTACGTGAACTTTTAGTCTCTACATCTTTCATTTCAACTCTATAAAAAGCCATCATTTCTAAAACAAGAGCATTGAAATAATGTAGTATTCTTTCTTTTTTGTAATATTCCTCATCGCCACTATTGAGCCTATAGAGGTTGGCTGCCAATTGATAAAATATCTCTCTTTTTTTTATTGATAAAGGTATAACAGATATCGTCTTTTCAGAAAAGAACCGTATCACATTGATATCACTATAGTTCCATAATGTTTTTAATGTAAAATCATCTGAAAAAACAATGGATATACATTGAACATCTTCTATAATTTTTATTATATGTATAATTGACTTTGGGGAAAAGAAAACAACATCATTTTCCTGAATAAGATATTCTTCAAAATCAATCTGCATTTTTAATTTCCCTCGGGTTAAGAGCATAACCCCATTATTATCAGAACGGAAAGGATAAGGGAAAGGATTTTCAGAAATTATTTCTTTTTTGAAATATACGTGCATGTCCTCTTGTTGCTCATCTTCCTGAAGAACATTTAAAATATCTTTAAGACTATGGTATTGTATCGTTGGGAAATTGGTCAATTTCAGGACATCTTTAACTCATGTAAAGATATACTAACTAATTTAGAAAATAGTATTTTGAATTAATTAACAATTTTTTTATCTGATAATTTCTAGTCTATCGCTGCCTTCCGGTTTATGCAGATAAAAAATGTGTGATTTGGGCATTAAATTTTTCACTGTTTTAGAAATCAAGGGAGAATAACCGAAAGTAATAATATCTTCACATACTAATGTAACCACTTTCCCATTTCCATAAAACTTTAACGCAGCATTACTGCAAGGATATATAAAATTTCTTTTCTCAATAGCATAATCACTCATATCCTTTGTAAGTTGATTTTTCATTTCTTTATTCCAGGGCTGTGATGCTGCTTCTTCTTGAACTTTATTTCGAATTAGAGAAAGGAATCTATCTCGATCACCTTTTTCCAAAAATTTTTTGTAATTGCTGTAGAATGCATCAACCTCTTTCCGAATATTTGGATCGTTACTTAACTGTTTACTTTTACTCCAACCTAAAACTTTCCAGGTTAAATCTTTGGCATCTACTTCAAATGAAGTTTTATATTCAGAATACGATACTTCTTCCTCTAAATTAGGTGTTTTATACACTAATGTCTCCCATTTGTATTGGTTATCCTTGTCTTTTGCATTCAGCTGATCTAACATAGACATTGGTTCTTTGTTTTTTGTAACAGTTATTTTAACAAATGAATTTTTAGATAAAGATTTGCGAAATACACTCTCATCTTTTTTAGGAGAATATAATCTAATCGTTATTTCCTGTTTTCCTGGTATTAGAATGTATTGGTTAATATCTATAGTCAAACCAGACTGTCCCCCCAATCCAAAGTAAGTAATCACTGGCATGTCATTCAATAGTATTTCATATGAGCAGTCTGAATGTTCATATTGCAATTTAAATAACATGCCTTCCTTTTGATAATCTAACTTTCCCAAACTTTTATCTTTAGCTGTTGCATCATTTTTATTTTGCGCACAAGATGATGAGTTTAGAAGAGTTGCCAAAATAATTAGCCAACTACATGTCTGTATCAAATAAGGTTTAAAAAAAACTCGCCTTCTTATCTTGTTTCGAATTGAAATCTGCATAATTAATCACTTTTATGAATACCATAGTTTATATCAGAATTTTACTTTTATACCAGACGGTGTTACCCGTATGCAAAACTCGAACCATTTCACCAATAATTTGAGGCCTTTACGATCTTGCAGAATGTTGGTTAAGCAGATTTTTAATTTCCAAATTGCTTTAAAAATTCGTGATACCAGTCATCAACTTTTTTATCCCTGTTTTCCGAACGGACCTTCAGCAGCTTTTCAGTAAATTCCCGCATTTTTATAAATCCCCTTTGTTCCATCACACTAATAACACTTTCTTTTGCAGCTATGAAGTCCTTGTTTTCATAACTATCTTCACAGTACAGCAAAAACACCCCGAAAGTCATATATTCATCAAAAACTTTTAGTGGATTGGGGTAGGCGAAAACCCCTTCAACTTTTTCATTTACCCACCTTTTCCTATCCTTAAAATAATGGTTAATCGCATCTGTTTGAGCCAGGGATGGAGCCTTCACATAATTATGATCAATTTCGGTAAACATCACTCTGGCGTTAAGCAATTCATTTTCACGTTGCGAAAGGTTCTCGTTATAATCAAGTGGAGGTAGCACCATATAGATGAGCTTGAAATTATTGTTTACAAAGTCTCCGGTATAATTCAATCCATTGATTAAGGGAGAGCAGAATATGGCATAACTATTCTGCGTTATTTTAAAATTCTTTTCCAGCCACTGCCATTGCTTGCCAACATTGGCGCTCCTTTCATAAGCTGAAATAATGTTGCTGTAAAAAGGTTTGTGCTTTTTATAAAACTCCCTGAACTTTGATTTTCTGGCGAATTCCTCAATTTCCTTTTTATAAGCAGTAATTGGATTCTCGGTGATTTTTAACTTTGAAGTGGTGGTGGCAGGGAATTCAAATATTTTGTTTTTAATCATCTTATTTCCTTTAAAATCGTACGAAATACCATTGCCTGTAAGAAAAATATAATGGAAAGGTGAAGCTACAATTAAGGAGTCAAACGTTTTGATGATTTTCTCGTTTTCATAGGGTTTAAAATGAGCGATCACATCCTGGTAATATTTCCCTTTCTGCTCTACCATATCGTCATTTTCTAAACCTGATCTGGTGATAGCGATCATGATATGTATCAATTCCTTTACTTCATTTATTTCTATTTTGTGTTTCCCCTGATTTTCCTTCTTGAATTTTTCTGTAAAATTTACTTTATACTGCGCTTGTGAGATAATTGCAGTGAGCATTAGAAGTGCCGATAAGATGGTTTTTTTCATAATTTTTATATGTGAGATATTTTATTTTATGTAATGATTTTCTTCCTAATTAAATTTGGTGTTATTTATATCAGTAAAGTTATCAGGGAGTGATGCAGACTAAACCGCTTACTAAAGAGCAAGTAAATTATTATAGGGATTAGTGGCAGTCTGTTAAACTTAACTATGGTTGCTTTAATAATATATTTCATACTTTAAGCGGGAAAGATACTTCATGTTATCTCCAGGGATAAATTCATCCATTTTTGGTAGGGTGGCAGCTTCTTTAAAATGGTCCTCCAAATGTTTTTCTGGACCTTTTTCACTATCGTCACAAATCTCCTGTTGGTATGTGGCAACCACATCCCCGGTTGAAAGGTTGTAATCAAAATCTATAAAATAATCACAGGGTGCCCCAAAGTGTACGCTTGCACCAATCAGGTACCAATCATTATTTTGAAAACGGTATATATGCTTATAGCTCCATTTTTGCCGGCTGCCCCCAAAATGGTTGATGACAATGGCTCTGTTGGCTATGGCAATACCCTCAAAAAGATTGCCCATGGTGCCACCCCCCTCAGTGTCCAATATGGGCTTAGCAGACTGATGCCAAAGCATCCATTTGTTACCGTTTTTCTTATATATGGCTAACACCTGCTTAAACCCCACATCACCGGGAATCGGGGTTTCATATACCGCCACCGCTTCGTCGCCTGGTAGTTTGTCAAGATCGCCGTAGGCAGTAGCCTTCAGCTTCCAAAATTTGGGTGTGAAATCCTTTATGTCCCTGGCTTCGTTTTTGGTAATCTTGATATCGTAGTTTCCTTTCTCCACTGCGTTGTCAAATTCCTTGACAGACTTTTGTATTTTAGCTGCTGATTTTGGCAAGGTGGCAGCTACCGTCTCCACTTTGCTGGAAATCTTTGGAAGCGGTAATTCGCGGACTTTCGAATTGCTTTCGAAATAGGTGATTTCGCGTAGCTCATGCAGTAGCAATGTCTTATCGCCATCCTCCGGGTTTAACCTGTATTTTTTTTGTTCGGTCCAGTTGCCATACTCATCATACACATATTCTATTATTACAGGATCGAGCTTGTTCCCGTTGTACTCCACCGTCTGCTCAAAAACCTGGTCTCCCTGTGCATTGTATTTCCTGATGTATTTGGTTGACTTCTCCTTGCCTTGTTGACCGTATTCCTGTTCAATTCGCTCCGTATGATCGGCATCGGCATTGTATTCCACTTCTTTTTTGTACACCGTCTGACCGCCCTCTATCCATGTTTCGGAGGTAATGAATCCCTTTGTATCGTAGGTGAATACTCTACTGCGACCTTTGACAACATAGTCCTCTGTTTTAACAGGCTCATAGCGTGAGGCCATCCATTTGAAATATTGCTTCTTCGACTGATAAAGCGGCTTTTGCTTAATTAGAGCATCGCCTATGAAAGTGTAGATTTCCTGTGGTGCAGGTACGCTATCGTAGCCAATATTGTTTATGCGTATGGCTATGGTACTTTTATTCTTCTTTACTTTATAGCCGGTGAGCCCCTGAAGGTCAAAATCATTACCTTTATAAGTTCTGTATGCTATTTCCTCTTTCAACAGCTTGTTGGGATAATAAGATAAGATGCTGTAATAATTCTTCTCATTTTCACGGTCACGCTCTATACGGTGCAGCATTAGCAGGTTCTCAAAGTCGGCATCGTAATGGTAATTTTCAAGCCGCAGTATATGATCGTAGGTGTATTCTTTGTAGCGCTTACGCCCGTCTTTTAAATACTCCGTGTAAGCCTGAAGATAAAAATCCTTACCCCCTATTTTCCTAACCGGCTTTGGATTGTTTTCTCCGCTTTCGGCTTTATAATAGCGAATAGCATAAACAGGCTTCTTTGCAATACGAAATGTTTCCCTGTCTTCGCATGCGAGGCCGATGGTGTAGTTGTCAAGATTGTTGTTGATTCTCTTATAATTTTTTTCTTCCTTAACAGATGTTAAAGTGTTGACTATACCATATTGGCTTTTTTCTTTTTTATTCTCTGAACAACTGACCTGCAACAGGCAGAAGGCGAATAGGAGCGATAGCAAACTCCATCTTAAAAAGGATTTACCTGATAATGTATATCTTCTTCTCATCATTGCTAAATAAGGCATAATCAAGATGCGGGCTTGTGTAAAACATGTAGGCTTCTATAGGTGCATTATGTTTTGCTTTTTCTTTGGTTAGTAGCCCTAACTGTTTGCCATCAACCCGGATAGCAGAAGGATAACCATCTTTATTCAGGTATATAAATTCTTTAAGTTTAAGTGTGTCATTTTTAAAAGTGACATCGGTGTAGAGGTTGCCATGAAAAACAAATTCGTAATAGCCCGGCCTGTTTCCCCCTCCGCCCGAAAAATAAACTTCTTCCTTTTTAAGCTTTTCAAAATATCGGTAGTTGATATTAGGAGATGGTACGACCTCTTTGTTCCGTGAAACCCTTACCTTGGGATTGATGCGTTTAAAGAAGTTATTGAGTAGCAATTTTTGGGTGTAGATGTAGGAGAATTGATCACTCACATCTATTGAGGTATAAAACTGATAAAATTCACCACCTGAAAGATATGTTAGAACGGCATGGTTTGCCATTGTCTCCACCATCTGTATTTCGCCCTTCGGGGTATTTTGAGGCACCGGGTTAGAGATTTGGTATACTACGTAAACGAAAAGGGCATTTTTTATGATGTAGGCAAGTTGCTCTTGCTGTTTTTTAACATCCCAGTCCAGTTGCTCATTTTGCAATAATATGTCAATGGGCTCCTTACTACCGTTAAAGCTCCATGAGTAATACTGCTTATTCCTTTTATCAATGATAAATCCTTTAACAAAAGTAATATAGGCAGGCTTGCTATCGATTTTTAACGAGTCGGTGATTACTCCCGAAGGATTGATTTTGTAAAAGGAGTTTTCTGTTTCTGCCTGAATCGTATAAATAATAATTTGGTTATCCGGCGTTTGAAAAGACTGTATATCTTCGGTACTCTGTAACAGTAAACTCATCTCAGCATTTTCTGCCTTTATGTTGTTGGAACTGTCGATTGACTGGTACTTTGCAAACTCCTCAGGCAATTGTTGATGAAAAACTTTGGGATTCTTACAATTCATAAAAAGGAAGATAAAACATACACCGATGAACAAAAAACGAGTGCTAAACATCAATTATTAGTTTAAATCAAAACAAAGATATTGCAAAAGAATAAAAAAATCACAACAGTGTGATATAATTT